>Ga0073774_1000237_pt1 | contig 13708 bp, 13 predicted proteins | sample InSIn5gowninarea_FD_77487 | JGI IMG/M metagenome (GOLD analysis project Ga0073774, IMG submission 77487) | Clean room microbial communities from NASA Spacecraft Assembly Facility at Jet Propulsion Laboratory, Pasadena, California, USA -... ... | reverse complement strand
TAAAGGCAATCGCAAAACAAACCCTTGCCGGTTCTTATGGAGTAGCAACAGAAGGGCAGGAAATTGTTTTGGATGAAAAACACGCCAGGCAATTAGAGAAAAGCGGTGCTATTGAAATAACAGGTGAAGCCGGTGAAGATGAAGGCGAACAGAAAGAAGGTTCGTTTACAATCACTGACAACACCGGAGGCAAAGAGAAAGCCGAAGGTGACACTGATAAAGCGAATCCAACAGGTGCCAAGAAAGCAGAACCAGCTAAAGCAGCTCCAAAGAAAAAGTAAGTGTTTGAGTACAGCAACATATCAGCGATAGATGCAGATGGAGCAAGTGAACCTGTTACGCTCAATGAAGCTAAGGCATGGCTGAAAGTTGACTATTCAGATGACGATACAGTGATAACCGGACTTATAAAAGGGGCAAGGCAAACGATTGAGAAATTGACTTCTCTAGCCCTTGTGAATAAGAGTGTAACACTAACCATTGAAACCACTAAAGAAGAAAGAGTAACGCTGCCTTATGGTAGTGTAAGTGCCCTAGTTGTGACAGATGACGAGGATGAAACACTTGAACTCAATGATACATATTCTTTACGTGGCAATATGCTTAGTCTTAATGGCAGCGGCGGTGTTTATCATTTGGCTTATACGGTTGCTGTTACAGATGTTCCACAAGCTCTAAAAGAAGCGATTCTTATGGAGGTGGCTGAAAGGTACGATAACAAAGGAGAGGCTAAAGAAGGCATCTCTGAACCAGCTAAGAAACGGGCAATACAATTTGCTCATGCTTGGCTATAAAAAACGAGAGTTATGAAAATAAGATTTCTAAAACCTCACAACAACAATCCAGCGGGTAAGGTGATCAGCATTAATGACAACAGAGGCGAAAGGCTCATAGGGTTGGGCATTGCTGAAAAAACAACCGCTAAGGAAACAGATGTTGTTGAAGAAAAAGAGAAAGCAGAAGGTTCGCCTGTTACTGAAAAAAGACAGATCAAAGCAGCTAGTGAGAAAAAGAAAAAGTAAGTGGCTAAAGAAATACATAGCGGTGATTTAAAACACAGAGTTGTATTAAAACAGCCAACGGAGGCAGTGAATAATGAAGGTGGTACTGAATTAAGCTACCCGACCAGTACGATAGAAACATGGGCAGCGATCAAAACAGGCAGACAGTACCGGACAAATGAGGCAAGTGGAACAGGGATAATAACGGTTGACGAGTTCTTTATAAGATGGGCAGCAGCAAGGGGATCAATAGCTAAGGATTGGCTTCTTGTGTTTAACAGTAAGGATTACACGATACATGAAGTTGATACTAGCAGTAAAAAATTCATTCGCATTGTTGCAAGGGTAAAAGACTAATGGCTAAAGGCGCACATATCAAAGTAAAAGGATTAAAGGAGCTTAAAAAAAGGCTCAAAGAAATACCTGAACAGATAGCTAGTGAGTTTGATGCAGTGATGGGAGCGGCGGCAAATGATTATGCGAACAGAGCTATAGACGATGCACCGAGAGATCAAGGGTTAGTAATCCAGGAAATACAGTCCAATCAAAAGAAGGTGATGTATTGGGAAGTAACGAGCGGGGCCGAATGGAGTGCATATATCGAGTGGGGTACACGAACAAGGGCAAGGGTGCCAGCGGAATTAGCAGCGTATGCAGCGCAGTTTAAAGGCGGTGGTAAGAAAGGAGGAAATCCAAAACAAAAAATATTCGATTGGTGCAAAAGGTTAGGTATTCCTGAAGAAGCATGGTATCCAATATTCATAAGCATTATGACAAAAGGTATTCATCCGCACCCGTTCTTTTTCATACAGAAGGCACCGATAGAAAAGCAGTTAATGATTGATTTAAAAGATACGATTAAGCAGGTAATGAATAAATAATATGGCAAAATCATTTTTGAGCGAAGAAAGCCAAAGAGAATTAGTAAAGATTCGTTTTTGTCCGATTAGAAAAATACTGGTGGCTGTAATGCCTTCCGGCGAAGAAATACCATGTGTTGCTGGGATTAAGATAGAAAGCAATGAAGGGGCCTTGCCGATAGCGACTATTGAATTGTATTTCGATATGTCGGAAATAGTAGAACACAAAGAATGATTAACCAGGCACCATACATAAGACAGGCTTTGTACGCACTTCTTAACGGTGCTGTGATTTACGGAGGCGAAGCCGTACCTGTTTATGACAATGGAGGCAAGGCGAAACTAAAGTATCAAATATTGATACAGGAAATGGATTCCAACAACGAAGGGACAAAGCATTCAATAACGGAGAGGTGGCAACAAGTTATTGAAGTGGTGGCAGAACAAAGAACGGCAGCAAGAATACACGTTGATGCGATAGGAAATGAAGTGATTAACCGGATGAAGCCAGCACCACGAACAACAGGAATAAACTTAGACAGTCAATTCCAATTATTGAACGTAAAAAAGGAAGGCCAACGCTATATAACCGATTATGGACAAGACGGGACATTTATAGTAAGGCTGGTAATAAGATTTAGCTTTTTAATCAATCAAATAAATCCTAACAATTAAAAAATAATCACAATGGCCGATTTAACCAACAATATTAGTTCCAACATCACAGGGCTTTGGATTTCCACAGCTCTTGATACTCCGGTATGGAAAGAAATTGTTTGTGGCACTGATGTAAGCCTTGACGGTTCAGCAGACATAACAACAACTTCAACGAAATGCGGAACTGCTAAAAGCAAAGGTTCTATGTCCTGGAGTATGTCAGGTAGCGGGGTTGCTAATCACTCTCCCGATTCTGATGAATTGTCAGCAGATGAACTAATTGAGATCGCACAGGGCACAGCACAGGTTCTTATTCGTTGGCAGGACAACACCACACCGGCTAATTTTTACCGTTCATCAACTGCACACATTACAGCTTATACTGAGAATGCACCAGAAGGCGGAACAGTGGAGTTTGATTTTACGGCTGAATTACAAGGAAACATTGACCTAACACCAGCGGCATAATGAAGTATCCAGCAGATTACACCATAAAGCTAAAAAGCGGGGTTGAAATCCCTCTTTTGTTCAACTTCTACGGCAACAAAAAGCTAAGCGAGCAGTGGGGCATCGAATATGATGTCATGGCGCAGGGTTGCATGAATAAAGATGATGGTTCACTAGGCGATACGATCAAGATTAACAATCTGCCTGACATACTACTGTCAGGACATAAGACTTGGTGCCGATTTAATGAGGTGGAATGCACAGCTACAGAATTGGAAGCCTGCTTGTGGATGGACGAATTGCCGTGGCGAACATCAAAAGAGCTTGAAGCTATTTTGCGAATCTTCAGCTCTCACTTGTTGGTGGTTGATTTAAATGATGTAAGTGTTAAGCCAACGGAACAACCTGCTGATAGCAAAAAAAAAGCAGGAACGAAGAAAAAGTAACATGGCGTTACATAGAAAAGGAAGCATACAAAGCAGGGCTGAAGCCTCACGAACTTGATGTATTGCCTCTACATAGGGTTTGGCTATACATCGAAGCAAGTATAGAGAACGATCAAAACGAATGGGAGCGAACAAGAATACTTGCGTACATGATGGGAAAATTTGGAGGCAACAGCGATCCAAAGAAGTTTCCTAAAACACCTCAAAAGTTCTGGCCTTTCCCCTGGGAAGCTCAAACAAGTGGAAGAAAAAGCAAAGAGCAGATACTAGCAGAGCACAACGAGAAGAAGCGGCAAAGAGCGATGGTCAGCCAGCGTATTGAATTACTCGATCAACCTAAATAAAGATGCCAACCGAAGAAGGATTCTTAATTACTATAGCGGGGGATGATTCGGGTCTTGACAAGGCTTTTGAATCGGCATCTAAGGCTTTAGGTAAAATCGAGGACGTAGCGGATAATGCCTCTAAATCACTACAAGGACTTTCTTCTGTTTCTTCCAAGGTATCAAACGCAGCCGCTAGTATAGCAAAATCTTCAGAGGTTGCAGAATCTTCACTAACCAGTTTAAGCAATATATCAGGTCAGGTAGGAAGCAAGATAGGCGAAGCTTTATCGGGCAGCGGCAATATAGGTCAGTCCATTACGACAAGCGTTGAGCCAGCCATACAAATACTGGAAAGGTTACAGGCTGAAATGATTGAGCTAAAGGCTGCAATCGCATCTTCTACCAATACGGACGAAATATCCCGATTAAATAAGGCACTTGGAGAACTGGAAGGCCAGGCAAGAAGCATAACTATAACAGGCGATTACACCGAACTAAATAAAGCTTCTGATGGTGCGGCTAATTCACTTGCAAGAATTGACGAGGCCACCAAAAGAGCCAACACTTCATTAAGCAATCATGCGAGTGTAGCTAAGAATGCCGGAAATTCAGCCGGAATCATAGCCAAATCAGCGGACGAAGCACAGGTATCACTTACCAAACTAAGCAACGTATCACAACAGGCAGGTGAAAGAATACAGACAGCACTTACAGGCAGTACGAATATTGGCGAGAACATTACTAAAAGCGTTACACCTGCAATTGCTATACTGGACAGGTTAGAGGTTGAAATGGCTGAACTAAGAGCGGCTATTGCATCGTCTACATCTACAGAGGAACTTGAAAGATTAAAAATTGCCCTTTCCGATTTAGAAGGACAGGCACGAACAATAAAAATAAGTGCTGACTATAAAGAATTAAACGCAGCTTCTAAAGGGGCTGTTAATTCACTTGGGAAAATAGATAAGGCACTTGAAAGCACGAACAGAAACCTTGCAAAACATTCTGTTGTATCAAAAGCGGCGTCAGGCGCAGCGGCACAACTAGCAAAGAGTTCAGCGGTTACTGGCGGTTCATTGGATAAGGTAGCTAAAGGCTCCGGCGCTGCTACTCAATCGCTCATAAATACATCAAGAGTTCTACAAGATTTGCCTTACGGCTTTTTAGGTATTGCGAACAACTTAGATCCGTTACTGGAATCCTTTCAAAGATTAAGAAAAGAAAGTAAAGAAACCGGCGTTTCGTTGGGTTCATCTCTTAAAAGTGCTTTGATGGGGCCAGCCGGTTTAGGTATCGCATTAAGCGCCTTATCCTTCATTGTAATAAAGTTTGGTGATGATATTGCAGCGGCTTTCAATAAAGCCAATGTAGGTGCTGAACGGATGAACAGCATTTTTGCCGGTGGCATGGAAGGCTTTGCTAAAGCCGGATCATTAGTAAAAGAACTTGGAATAAACATAGACCTTGCTAAACAAGGGTTACTAAAAAAAGAAGATGTTTTAAGGCAGTACAATGAGACAATAGGCAAAACAACCGGCGAAGTAAAGAACCTGGATGAAGCAGAAAAGGCACTGGTGAAAAACGGTGATGCTTATGTAAGGATGATGTTCTTCAAAGCAGCGGCTAACATCTCACTACAGAAAGCGGCTGAAAAAGCTTTTGAAGCAGAACAGGCAAGGTTAAAAGCAGATAAAGAGTTTGTAAACTTTGGCACACAGGCAAAGGTGGGGTTATTGGATCAGTTCTTTTTAAGTGAAGAATTTAACCCTGGTGAATATGAAAAAGGATTAAAAAAAGCCGGCGAACAAAGAAAGAAAGCGGCTATTGAAACGGCTGAAAATGAAAGCAGAACCTTTGAAGGCATTGCTCAGAAATTTCAGAAGGATGCAGCCGAAATAGCAAAACGATATAAGTTTGATTTCTTTGATGAAATCACTAAGTCAGGCAGCAAGAAGATGGTTGAAAAAAGTAAGGTTAATTTCTATGATACCTTCTTTGACTTTGATTATAATTCTAAAAACCTAAAAGAAGAACAGAGGGCAAGCCTTGTAAAAGCAGCAGCAGAATTTCAAAGTGATTTCCGCAAAATATATGAAGGGCTTGATTTTGTCCTACAGGATAAGAACGGGCTAAAAGCAGCAATTGACTTTTGGGAGAACTACAAGAAAGGAATTGTTAAGTTCAAACCAGATGCTTTTTTAAGTGACGCTATTGAGTTAACACCTCCTGAAATAGTAGTGAATGAGCCGAACATGGACGCTCTGAAACAAGCTATTGAAGACGCCAACATACCAACGGGCCCACTACTTACAAAAGTTCAAATCGATACTGCTTTAGCGCTGGAAGATTTCAGAAGGCAGTATAAGCAGCTAGGAGAAAAATTACCTACGGTTGTTAAAGACGAATTAGGCCGGGATATTCCTGTAGATGTGAATATCGATCCAAAGCTGGTACAGAATAACCTAGCTGGATTAAAAGCAGAATTACAAAGCATTGGTGATATAGTTAGCGGAACTATTGTTCCTGCTTTTCAAAATATGTTTGGGGCTATACTTGCTGGTGAAAATCCAATGCAAGCGTTTTTTAAGGGCATTCAACAAAGCGTACAGCAATTAATATCGCAATTGATCGCAGCTGCTATACAGGCACTTGTATTATCTGCTTTAACGGGAGGCGGTACGTCTTTCGGTTCTGCATTTGGTAAAATAATGGGGTTAAAAGTACCTGGCATGGCAACAGGTGGTATTGTGCCACCCGGGTTTGCAAATGATTCATTCCCAGCCAGACTATCATCGGGCGAAGCTGTTATCCCACTAAACAAATTAGATCAGTATGTAGGTAGGCCAAGTAACGATAGTGGTTCAGGCGAAGCGTTTTTAAGAGGCGATGTTATCCGTTTGGCAATAGCAAGGGCAGGAAGAAAACAAAGGAGGAACAGATAATGCCGGGGTATAATACTGCATATCAAATAGCCTTCAAAGACACGGACGATAAGTTGTGGGAAGCAAACATTTATGATACCACAACTTACAATGCACTTCTTTCAGATCAATCGTTTATTAAACTAAAGGGAGGTGCTGACCCTGTACATGTTTCTACACTAGACGAAGAAGAAGAGAAGTTTACAGTAATTAAAGCAAAACAGGCATCAATTATATTCAAATCAACAGAGCAATATGATTTAAACACATTTGCAGATGGCGAAGATGACCGCTGGAAAGCAGAAATATATTTTGCATCTCAATTAGTGTTTGTCGGGTATTTGGTTTTGAACGATATGGATGAAGATTTCCATTGTAAGCCAAACGAAGTTTTGCTTACCGCAAACGATAATTTAGGATTATTAAAAGACGAACCATTAGTTAATGCCAACGATCAAAACCCAAAAGGCAATCAAACAGTCATTCAGTTTATTGCTTGGGCGTTAAGAAAAACAAATCTCAATCTAAACATCAATATTGTTTTCAACCTAAAACAGCAACAAAACGGATTTCAACACCCTTTCAATGCTGATTTTTTAGATGCAAAAACATTCGAGGACGAAATAGGTGTTTCTATTGATTCTTACCAAGCACTTGAAAGAATATTAGGTCAAAATTGCTTTTTAGAACAGCGCAACGGAGAATGGTGGATTGTAAGAATAGATGAAATGGATGGAACGCCGCTTATTATAACAAAGTATAGCAGCGAAGGCGCTTATTTATCAAGCGATAGTATAGATGATTACTTCAAAACAATAATAAAGACAGGTTCTTTAAAGTGGGTAGACGTTCAAACATATATAACCCTTGACCGCCCATACAAGCACGTTAAAGAGACATATAAATTTTCTTACCCTAAAGAGGTAATTGATAATATAGATTTTTCGAGAGGCAATATTTTGCCGCTTGCACCGGGGCCGAATATGTTTGCTTATGCTTTGGATGATTGGACTATTTACGCATCAACACTTCATAGCGAAACAACTTTTTGGGCATCGCCTACAACGGTTAGCGCAAATGCGTATATCGTTAGAAAGTTCGACACCTACAACACAGAACAGGAGCGTTACGTAAGAACAGATGTTAATTCCGGTGGCACATACCATTATTTGCAGTCCAGCCAGATACCAGTAAAGGCAAAAGATAAATTCAGAATATCAATTGATATAAGGTTAGAAGGAAACGTATCAAGCAACCCGCATGATTTTGAATTTGCAGTGGTCTTGTTTGCAGACGACAACACAACCCAGGCATGGACAGCGCACACAGGAGTAGCAAGTGCAGATGATGACAGAGCATGGCAAACGGTGACAATGACCGCCGAAGAGTTGGCAGAGCAATACCCTAGTTCATTCGCTGACGGCATCCCTAAAGATGGTTATTTGGTTTTGTACCTGCCTTTTAATCAATACGGTTTAAATCCAGGACAGAGAGCCAATTTTTCAAACCTCTCATTTGAGTATAACCCATACATAAACGGGTCATACAGAAAGTTTGACGGGCAACATTGGAAGATTTCACAGCCCGGAAACTATAAAGCAAAACACGAAGAAGAAGTTTTTATAACCGACAGTCCAAGAAGGCTATTTAAGGGGGCTATACAACGCTTTGACGTGCCAACGGGAAAGTATAAACTATCTGATGGATGGTACGATTCGAGGCTAACAAGTTCACCAACGACAGCAGATATACACCCTTTTGGATGGTTTCAGGCTTTTGCCGTATGGAACCAAAAAAACAGGGTTATGAGGATAGCCGACGGCAAACTGAAAGGCGCTACTGAAGGCGACCTAGAAGACTTAACACACCTGTACATTTTAGGAGATCAAAGCCCACACAGCGAGAACAGATACTTTATGTGTTTGCATTATGATTTATCGGCTAAATACAGAAAGTGGACAGGGTATTTTATTGAGGTGATAAAAACGGACGTACCAAAGACATATACAGACACGGCAGAATTTAAATACTTGGAAAATCGTGACAGATAGAGCAATACAAGGTAAAAACGTTTTGGTGAGAGCAAAAAAAGACGGCTCTTATGTTGAATGGGTTTGTGCCACGTCTGTAGAATTTTATTTCGATAGTGAGCTAGACGAAATAACAACAGCCGATAGCCCAAACATGAAAGAGTTTGAACTAGGTATAGGCGAATGGGGGTTTACATTAAATACGGTATCAGTTGCAGCACCTTCTACAGTTGCTTATACAGTATTTGATTCCATTTTGGAGAGTTTAAGAAAGAATGGTTTAGATGTGGAAATAAGTTTTGAGGATGATTTAGGAAATGTGAAGGCAATAACAGGGTATGCTTTGATTCCGCATACAGGTATAAACGCAAATGTTGTAGGATTTAGTGAAGATGATATTGAGTTTAAGGGCAGCGGCGCTTTTGCGATAAGCGAGGTGTTGGTTACCCCTGTAGACGAATTGGACGAACCTGAAGTGATTGAAATAACTGACAGCATTATACCAGTTGACGGCACGACAGGCAATGTGCCCCAGTTGATAGGCCTAACTAAAGACGATGTGATTTATGAACGTGATGGAATAGGCAAAGAAGTAATTGATTCAGGAACGCCAACAGATAAGCAGGTGTTGATTGACTTTACAACGGGTAACATAACACTTCCTTATCCGAAATATACCGACGAGTGGCATCAAATCATATTGATATGAGCAGGATAAGAAAATATCAATATACAGCAACAGGCGGCGAAAGGTCAATTGTTTTAAATGACCTGGTAGGCAGAAAGCTTTTGAGAGTTAGAAGGGATGGGATTAGTAAAAAAATAAGGAAAGGTGCGATTATGACAGCCCTTGCAGACAACGAAGTATTTATTAATTCTTTAGGTCTTTTGAATTTATCCAACAGGATATTTTTTGTAGCAACAGGCCAAACAGCAAACAGGTTACAACCAGGCGAAAAAGTGGAGGTTTTATACGTATGAAAAAGTTGTTATTATACATCGGGCTTTTAATCAGTGTAGCTTCAGGAGCGCAAATAAAGCCTGAACAAATACTGTCAGGCCCAAGCAGCACAGGAACGGCTTTAGGTGACTTCCGTACTTACGGAATTTTCCAACCAGGCGTAAGGGCTGATACAGCGGTTACGCCTCCAAGAGTGGGATCTATTATTTATGTGACAAGCGGCGGCGGCGGTCTCTGGGTAGCTACTGCTTTAACGGGTGCGAATCGTTGGGTGAAATTGGGCACAGGTTCAGCGGCTTCATTTGCTTCACTCACTGGAAACTATACAGATAACGCTTCTTTAGTTGCGGGGTTCGCAACCAAGCAGAATACTTTAACGCTTGGTACATCGTCACAAATAAGGCTTGGCGATCATTCGCTGGCAGACCTTAGTGGAGCAGTGACAGCGGTAACAGATCCACTTTATGCAGATGCAGCACATACGCACGTATCAGCAAACATAACTGACCTTACAGCCACGGTGCGGCCTATGATTTCTGTTACTGGTGCTGGTACCTACAACGCAACGACAGGAGTAATTAATATTACAGGCGGTGGCGGTAGTGGTTCGAATGTTTTCAACTCTCCCTTGAGTGAAAGCGCAGGAACAGTAACAATCCAACAGGCTAACGGTAGCCAAAGCGGTTACTTGTCTTCTACTGATTGGACAACGTTCAATAATAAAGCCGCAGCCTCTCACGTTCATAATGCCTCTACTGACATAACAACAGGAACACTACCTATTGCCAGAGGTGGTACAGGCTTAGGAAGCATAGGAACGGTAGGACAACAATTAAGAGTAGCAGCAGGGGGCACAGCGTTAGAGTATTTTACACCTTCTTCATCAACTTACACAAATGGTTACGGCCTTTCCTTATCATCCAATGCGTTTAGTGTTGACACCTCCTTAATTGCTACCAAACTTAGATTAAAGCACGTAGTTGATTCTTTGGCGGCCTCTATTTCGGGGTACGCAAAGCTAAACGACCCTAATACCTTCAATGCTACAAACACCTTCGAAGATGCAAGTTACTTTAACGGCGCATCTTACTTTTCTAATGGCGTGCAGATTATTTCTACAAACCTTTTGTTTAAGAACGGTAGCGGTGGCAATGCCATCACATTAGGATTCGATGCTACCGGAGGCCTGACGGCGAATTACCAATTATATCTTCCTAAGAAAAGCGGCACATTAGCAACACTTGATGACATTAGTGGCGGCGGCTCGATCACCACAGACGCCACACCAACAGACGGTAGCTCAAATGCAGTTCAATCAAACGGTGTTTATGATGCCTTACAATTAAAAGCAAATAGCAGCGATTTAACTGCCCATACATCAAATACAAGCAATCCGCATAGCGTAACAAAGACACAGGTAGGACTTGGCAATGTTGACAATACAAGTGATGCCACAAAGAACAGCGCAACGGCTACACTAACAAATAAAACTATTGGCTCTACCAATACTGTTTCCGGTCAAAGTGCATCAACAATATTTTCATCAGGCACAGTGCCAGCGGCAAGGCTTGGAAGTGGTACGGCGTCATCATCTACGTTTTTAAGAGGTGATGGTACTTGGGCAAGTGCCACAGCAGCTACACCAAACGTTCAAACGCTTACTGATGCTTCAACCGTTACAATGGATTATTCAAGTAGTTCGTTTGGTGTGGTTACATTAGGAGGCGATAGAACATTATCTATCTCTAACCTTCCTTCTGCACCAGCCGCAGTTTCAGGGATCATTACCGTGATTCAAGACGGCACAGGAGGCAGAACATTAGCACTACCAGGGGTAAAAGAAACAGGTTTTGCATGGTCAAACGCACCAGGCGCAGTAGATATAATAGGTTTTACCCGTGTAGGTTCTACCCTTCACTGGTCTATTTCCAATTATGGTACGGTTGATAGCACTGTAGCAGAAGTGGAAGTGGAAGCATTGGTTGAAGATGATTTCAACAGAACAGCAGGAGCATTAGGAACAGCACCAAGCGGCCAAACTTGGCAGATACCGGCTGGCAGTATGCTAACCGATGGAGATAAAATGTACCCTGCATCGTCGGCATCTACAATGGCTGCTATTAACGTAGGAGCTACTGATTTTGATTTGACGGTTGATGTAGAAAACTATGTAGCGGATACAGATATTTATTTACGCTTCAAGAGCGACTATACGAATGGAGCGTCAGCAATTGTGCTGCATTCCAATGGTACTAACTTATTAGTACAAGGTGGCGTAACTGGTACGCCTACCACAGTAGCACCTTTAGCCACATCTACCCTAAGAGTAAGGGCGCAGGGAACAGATGTAAAGATTTGGAGGGATGGGGTATTACTCACCACGCTTACACACACGGCAGATTCGGGAGGAACATACGTAGCCTTCTATACAGCAAGCACCTCACCTAAGTTTAATAACCTCGTAATTACCACACCGCAATAATGAGAGCTTTATTAACCATATTACTTTTTTGTTCGCTGCAAGCACAAGGGCAGATCATTAAGATACTGCAACAGAAGGCAAAAGAACTATCTGCCACCTCAACCAGTGGCGGCAGTGATCCAGGCGGCGAAGTAGGAACCTGTACCACTACTGGCGAAGGTGATAATTACAGGTGCTTACTGATTGACAATAGTAACACGGGCATTGCCTTAACTGATGCACAAATTTCAATTGATGTTTCGGGCATTGGCGCAACGGCTTACAAGGTTACTGATAACGGCGTTGAACTTCCTGCATACTTGGACGGTTCAATCTTGTGGGTAAAAGGAAGTGTGGCGAAGGGAAGCACTGAAACATGGGTACTTGAATACGGTGGCTTCACGGCTGACTATTCTTATAACTCAGTCTTTGAAAAAAAGCAGGTAGACGAAGCAACCGTTGCACTTTACAATTTTGAAGGCAACGGCAATAGTCTTACCGGCTCCAATCATCTTACATTAAGCGGCTCTTATTCGTTTACAACAGACTATAAACTAACAGACAGGCAGTGTATTAACCTGAGTGGCACAAATGCTTATGCAAGTGCCAACCTTTTAAACTCCTATACGGGTGCCGGTTGTATTACAATCGACTTCAAGCCGAACGTATCTTACCCTAATGGCACCAGTCCAAGACTGTTTAATAAAATAAACATTACTGATGTAAGCGGGATGGATTGCTATATCAATTCTTCAACAGGTGCGGTGCATTTTATCATGGCTACGTCTGGAGGTACTTATAGTGCAGTTACGGGAAGTAAGTCATGGTCTACATCTTCTGATTATACGGTTGCCTGTAGTTGGGATGGGTTTTATATGTATATCCATGTAAACGGAGTTTTGGAAGCTAAAGCCCTGAAACATTACACGCCTTCAAACGGTTCTGATAATCCGCTTTATTTCGGTAGAAGTACGTCAGGCGATTACTTAAACGCCAAGCTATCAAGCATAAAAGTTTCTTCTTACCGCATGACAGATGATGCGGCGGTAGCAGACTATGAAAGAAGAAAATTAATCCCTGCAAAACAGGAAGATAAATTCTTGCCCCAGATTGGAGAGGTTGCCTTGCTTCCTTCTTATGGAACTGCTAACTGGGACAATTTCGTAATCGGTGAACCTTCTTTGGTTGAGTACGGAGGGCAAATAAAAATGGGTTATGGTGGTGCGGTGGCAGACCTTGAAGAACACATTGCCATAGCTACAGCCTCAAGCCCTGAAGATATGTTCACCAATGCACCGGCACCTTTATCGGTAGCAGCAGACAGAAGATTTGCACGTTTCTTTTTTGTAAAAAGCGGCTCCACTTATTACATCTTCACAGTAAAGCAACCTAACGAAGATTGCTACCTGTTTACTACTACCGATTTTGTCACATTTACAGAAGTAGGCAACGTATTTACAGCGGCCTTTGTTCCAGGCGCTTCAGGTCTTGGTAATCCTTGTATTTTAAAAGATGCCAATGGCAATGCTCAACTGGTAAACGGCAAGTATAGAATGTACATGGAGGCGCTTGTTTCAAGTGTCTGGAAAGTCTACCTT
>Ga0073774_1000236_pt1 | contig 13730 bp, 11 predicted proteins | sample InSIn5gowninarea_FD_77487 | JGI IMG/M metagenome (GOLD analysis project Ga0073774, IMG submission 77487) | Clean room microbial communities from NASA Spacecraft Assembly Facility at Jet Propulsion Laboratory, Pasadena, California, USA -... ... | reverse complement strand
TAAGAGACGAGCAACTGGTTTCGGTAACAGAGCTTTCGAGTAGTCATCACAGTATACTAAGCTCCCGTTTTGTTTGTTCCTTCACGCCGCTTGTCAACTACCTTGTCATCACCCATCTTGTTTATGGCATTGATAATGAAGTCTGACTTTGCGGCATACTCCTACTTCATTATGTTTGTATCACAAGTTCTCCACAAAACCAGCCACCCCATGCTTCGTACAGCTGTTGGATTGGCATGTCTCACATGTCTCACACGTCACGTGACGTGCTCTGTTTGCTGCGACAACGCTGCGCCTTCCTAGTCTGCGGACGAGGTCATGGCAAACAACACTCCACAGCTGTATCTTACATTTCAGGGCTGGCGATCGTGAGCACAATCAACCCCAAATAGCTTCAACTGCCGTGTATCGCCGTCTTGTTCAACACTGTACTTGGCTTGTCTATACAGCCAGACAATTGCTAGACAAACATGGTACGCCGCTCTAGGAAAAGGTCAAACCGCGTCAGCCACTCGGGAAGTCGCAGCACGGCTTCTCGCAGAGGTCCCAACATAAATTCTGGCAATGTCTATGCAAGCCTGGGCGAAATGGCAGGGAGTGGTGAGTTCGTTCTCTTTCAAACAACACCAAAAACGCATGCCAGTTGCTTTATGCCCGCTGCTTCTAACCCAAGAGCCAATTCGATTTTCAGCGTCTTACAATTGGGAGAACCCGTGCTGATCATATGTTAGAAGCAGAAATGGACTCTCCCTCCCTCCCAGAGAGCTCTTTGCTCGACGAGAACATTCCCATATCTGGCACAGCCCGTAACGACAACGAAATTTATGAATATTTCGAGCGCGCTAAGAGGCCAGTAGTCGGTGGGGCATGGCTTCAACAACCTGAGATTCCAAACTCTTCAGAAGTCCTACGTGACACATCCCGCTTCACCAACAGCGAATCACTCATCGAACTAGACGACCACGTTCGCCCACACAAGGTAGAGGGTGCATACGATGACACAGAAGACTACTTAAGAACCTTGTATGAGCTCCTGCGCGAAGACACTATTCGCCCTCTGCGGGAGGCTATTGACGAGGTCCGTGCCGAGCCTTTCAAAGACGAAGCAGAGTATCAGAACCAAAGCATCGGCATCTATGACCCCGTCTACATCAAGTCGCTTGTACTCTCCCCTAGAGGCCTGGCGACAAGAATTGCATTCTCACTCGGACGGGCCAAGAAGCATGTCAGGTGAGTTGTGGTACAGCCAGAGTGTATTCACAGCTAATATACTATAGATGGGGGCAGTCGAAGCGGCTCATCACTGGATCACTTGTCGCATTATCTCCCACGGATGATGCCTTCCAGACACAGTGTGTTCTTGCCATTATCGCAGCGCGTCCCATCAGTGCATTAGAACAAAACCCGCCCACGATCGACTTGTTCTTTGCTCAACCCGAAGATCAAGAAATTGACCCTATGCGCAAATGGATCATGGTGGAGTCTAGAGCCAGCTTCTTCGAGGCAAACAGGCATACGCTGTTGGCTTTGCAGCAACTGATGAGGGAGCCATTTATGCTATCAAAGTACCTTGTGTACGCTCAGAAGGAGGTGGACCCTCCGGCTTACATCCAACACAATCCGTGCACGAATCTTAGCTCTCTTGTCAGCATGGAGGATACTGAGGACTATGAGAATGTCAATATACTCCATAGCTGGCCTGCAGCGTCTTCTCATTCCCTTGACGAATCGCAGAGCAGAGCACTGAAGCGTATGCTCACAAGCGAGTTGGCTATCGTACAAGGTCCTCCTGGTACAGGAAAAACGTTTGTATCTGTTGTTGCTCTACAAATCGCTCGCGATAATTTGCGCAAGAAAGATGCACCCATCATCGTCACCGCGCAGACGAATCACGCTCTCGACCAACTATTACGACACACATCCGTATTCGAACCAAATTACATACGGCTAGGAGGAAGGAGCAAGGACAACGATATCAAAAAGCAGACACTATTCGAAGTCAAATCAAGGTCACCACAGCAAAAAGGGACTGGTAGCGGTATCAAGAAGAAAGCGTCTGGCAAGATCAAAAGCTTGGCAAGCGAATGCCAGAAATTGCTCGCTCCTGTTGAAGCCAACAAAGGACCGCTTGATCACAATTTACTCTTAAAGTTTGAGCTGATCACTCAAAAGCAGGCAGAATCGCTGGAGATGGATTCACAAGACACCATAGGGATCTCGCCATCCAAATATCCAGGTATTTTGATGGAACAATGGCTTGGCAGGTGTCTTGCGCCATGCGATAGACCAACTCTCCCCGAGGATCTTGACTGGGGCTATGAAGAAGAGGATTTTGAAGTCGAGCAATTGCAGGAACTTGAGGCAGAAGCAGTAGCACAGGATGATGACGATATCGAAGCTCTTCGTGGACCTGTCATTGAAATCAGCGATAACTTCAAGGGCACCGGTGCCTCTCTGAGTAATGCTGACATTCGGGACATCTTGCGCAAGAAGAATGATCTTTACACGATCCGTACGGCTGACCGAGGTGCGATCTACAACTTTTTCAAACGGGAAGTGAAGCGAATAATTGCAACGGAAGTTCGTAAGATTGCAAAGACCTACCATGATAATGTTGTACAACGCAAGATCGGAGTGTTCGAAGAGAACGCACGTATCCTGCGCGGTGCACGCATTATTGGATGCACAACTACAGGCCTCGCAAAGTACCGGGCTCTTCTATCCAGCCTTCATCCGCGCTTGTGTATTGTAGAAGAAGCAGCTGAGACTCTCGAAGCGCCTGTGACTGTAGCCTGCTTCCCTAGCCTCGAGCACCTAATCTTGGTCGGCGATCACCAGCAGCTGCGTCCTCACACTCAGGTACGGGCCTTTGAAGACGAGCCATACTTCCTAAATCTGTCGCTTTTCGAGCGCCTAGTTCGGAACAATGTTGCGTTCAACATGTTGACGCGCCAGCGTCGCATGATACCAGAAATACGGCGTCTCTTATGTCCAATCTACGAAGACAAGTTGAAAGACCACCCAAATGTGGAAAACACTGGCCATCGTCCACCAGTTGAAGGAATGGGCGGAAACAACAGTTTTTTCTTCTGCCATGAATGGCCGGAGTCCCGCGACGCTTATATGTCTTCATTCAATGCACGAGAAGCGGAGATGGTGGTTCAATTTCTCGATTACTTGGTTCTCAATGGTGTCGATGCCTCCAAGATCACAATCTTGACGTTCTACAACGGCCAAAGACGGCAAATAGCTCAACTTGTAAGAACGCACCCAAACTTAGGAGTTTATCGAGGAATCCAAGTCGTCACTGTCGACAGCTACCAAGGCGAGGAGAATGATATTGTCCTACTCTCCCTAGTTCGCTCCAACAAGAAGAATTCCATTGGTTTTCTCAGCTCCGAAAATCGCGCATGTGTCGCATTATCTCGAGCAAAACGTGGGTTTTACATCTTTGGGAATGCCGAACTTCTGGCTAGCCAGAGTATTATATGGGGCGGTGTGGTCGAGATCATGTTTAAAAACAAGAAGCCAAAGGTCAAGGCTGGCCAGGAGCGGCGAGTGGGGTACTATTTCCCCCTTGTGTGCAGCAACCACGGGTGTAAGATGTGGTGTGAAGATCCTAGTGACTTTGAACTTATCAAGGGCGGTTGCGACGTCAAATGCGATGGGGTGTTGCCTTGCGGACACCGTTGTCCATACACGTGCCACCCGTAGGTGCCCTTTCTGCGATATTTAATATCCAAACTGACCTCTGCCAGCTTCGAGCACGACAGAATCAATTGTACACAAAAATGTGCTAGGCGTGTAGAGGGATGTGGCCATCCCTGCGTTGGTACGGTTGAACTTTTTCTGAGTGTGCGTAAGACGCCTTTACTAACGTTGTACAGCTGAGTGCTGCGATCCATGCAGGTGCCACATGTGCGAACGTCGAAGCGATGGTATCAAGCCTGTCTTGAAAGTGGGACCGAGAGGAGCTGTTTCCATTGCTAGCGGACCGCGCTCCAACATGCAGAACTTGAGCCTCGAAACTAAACTTGATATTCCTAGAAATTCTAACCAAGGAATGGCTTCCTCCTCCACGCGCTCGGGAATGACCCAGCTGCCACAAGGTACCATGGAGCAATGGGATGCTTACGCACACGGCGGCGGTGTTGAAGATGACGACATGAGAGTCCGGGCGCAGATAAGGCAAGAAGAGGCTGAGTACCTTGCGCGTATTCAGGGAGCTACCCCAAAGCGTATGCAGCCGTCTGTTGGCAACCGACTCATCTCAACTTCGCCAGTTAAGGCAGAAAGGGTTGAGATAGACACCGACTTACTCATTGACTTTGATGCTGAGTCGCAGATTCAACGAGGCCTGGGTCAGCCGAGCGGCGATTATGCGAGTATTGCAGCACAGAGTACCAGTCAAATTCCCTATATGAATCTGCTTGACTAAGGGAGGGGGCAGTTGTGACGAGGCAATCAGGGGTCTGGAATTTTTCCAAGGTCGTGGCAGAAGGATTGCCATGTTTCAACGTGTTTTACCATGAAGTCCAAGTCTTTGGACAGATTTCTCTGAGGTGGTTTGATGTGGATGGATGGATTATATTAGTAAAGTTTCTAGTAGAGGCTCTATGCCTGGGTATCTAGCTCCATCCTTGGATGTGTGTATTTCAGTTCCCCTTTACGGTAGGCTTAGCCACTCGTGTCTGCATCCATTTTAACCTCGAATATTTGTCCTGCCAATTTGGCAACATCACCCCCAAGTCCAGCCAATCCGGCCTTGATGTCGGCGATTGTTTGGGGCGCCAGGCTGCCCTTGCGCGAGTAAAAGTCTATACCTGCAGGCGTAAACAATGTCTTGGCAAAGTAGGTGACGACCCAACTGTTGCCGGTGCCTTGTTCGTCGCCATAGCCTAGTATCTCCCATTTGCTTGTCGCAATCACCAGCCATCCCTTGCCACGCCAGTTGTACCCCAGACTAGCGACGTCGCCTGCTCCTCCCTCTGCACCAGCTGGCGGTGCGGTATTGGGCACATCAAAGGGTTTATCGAGGCCATGCACTGTCTTGATCGCATCCGAAGTCAGACCCTGGTACGTGACCACATCATCAATCTGCGGCGGTGTGCTGGATGCAACAGGTGTGTATGTGATGCGAACATTGCGGGTTTTCTTCCACATGGGCAGTGTGGAGTGCGTCACATTCCACGAACCTGACAGCCACGACAACTGGGGCGGTGAGATTGAAGCGGTGGATTCAGTAGCGGGGAGCGAAGATGGCGCGCGGAGGTTCTCCATGGCGAGTGCCGTACAATACAAATGGCTGGAGGTGGTTGTTGCTGTTGTTGTGGTGACGTGATGAAGTCGTCTTGGGGCAGCGGGCGATTGGACTGTGGAGGATAAGGACGCGTGGAAACTGGAGAATATTGTGGAGATGGAGGCTGAATAATATTGACGATCCGTTGCTAAGAGGTTGGTAGGACAACGATTGTTTTTTCTAGCCTACTCGCACGTGGCGGAGGCTCAGAGATCAGCCTAGACCACGGACAGCTGAGATGGCCTGGTGCGATGCCATGATACAAGCTTCGCTGCTGTCGTTGGTAGATTTACTACCTTGAATTAAAGTTACGATGCGGAACTCTAAGTATCAGTTGCAGTGTCCATCACGGCAACGGGGACAGGGTGACGGAGCGGAAGATCGACGGTGCCGGGAGACAAGGTTGCCGAATGCACGAGTCACGGCACTCGGCACTGTAGCGCGCGCCACTCCAACAATAGATGGCTGCCATTATCCTCCGCTGTCTTTGACATCACTACCAGCCTTGCGCCACGTAACGCTCTTGGATATTCCAGCCTTTTCATTCTTTCCTGAACGGCAATATTCCGCTTTCCAAGTTGAGAGAGCCGCATGTGGGAATATGCCAAAAATCTCAGTCACCGGACAGTATGCAGCAGCGTTCGTTTCGGTGGCGTTTGAGCGTCAGCGCCCTTTCGAATGGCCCGGCGCTGACGACGCATGAAACCGTGTCGCACTCGCGGCCATTGTAGGCTGTGCAGGCAGCTTGGAGGGACCGAATGTCTTGTCAAAGGCTAGTGAGGCTCCACTAATGCATGTCTTTCTCTACGATTAGTGGAGGCTCCAACGGCGCCACTCGTTCTTCTCGTCGGACCCGAGTGCTCAGCTGTTTCCATAATTATTGCATGTAGCCTTGGGTGGCTGGGCTGAGACGAGCTACGTAACGTTATAGTAGTCAACGTTACCCCAACTTCCTTTGACATATAACGTATCAACGCCTCTTAACTTTCTTCTTTTAACGACATCCACATACAAGACTTTTTTTCCCCACAGGCAACGGATAGACGGTTTATTTGGTTCGGGCATCTATCTACGACTTACGAATTTCCGATTGACCACAAACAATACAACAACCTCCAGTTATTTGAGCTGGGCTCTACGTAAGATTTGGAGCACACTTGCACACAACAATCATCATGTTCTCAAGAAGCATATTACTGCAGGCCTCGGCCATGCTGTCCATGTTCTACACATCGGTCTCGGCCCAGAACGCCTGCAACAACTCGCCCGACCTATGCAGCCGGCCATATAACAACATCACTTTCCTCGGCGCACACGACTCACCGTTTCTCCGAAACGAAGAGACATCCTTTTCCACGTCGGGAAACCAATACTACAACACTACAGTTCAGCTTGACGCTGGTGTACGGTTACTCAGCGCCCAACTCCACAAGTCCAACGACACTGGCTTGGCACAATGGCATCTCTGCCATAGCAGCTGCAACCTGCTCGACGCCGGTACACTCGAAGACTGGCTCGGCGAGATCAAAACCTGGATGGACGCCAACCCAAACGACGTCGTAACCGTCCTCCTCGTAAACTCCGACGGCGCCTCCACCTCCGACCTAGGCACGATCTTCAGTTCCTCAGGCATCGACAAGCTCGCCTACACCCCACCCTCTACCTCTGTGCTCCCCCAAACCTGGCCCACGCTCGACGCCCTCATCGGCAACAACACACGCCTCATGACCTTCGTCGCCTCGCTCTCCGAAGGCGCCTCACCCCAATACCCCTACCTCATGGACGAATTCACCTTCATCTTCGAAAACGACTTTGAAAACGTCGACCCCTCCAACTACTCTTGCACCCCAGACCGCCCCACAGGTCTCGGATCTCCAGACGCAGCAGCCCAGTCGGGCCGCATGTTCCTCCAAAACCACTTCTTATACCAGAACCAGATCTTCGGGATCCAGTCGCCCAATGAGACGTACGCGAATGTTACGAATGGCGCGACGGGCTTCGGGGCTATGGGCGTTGCGCTGGATGAGTGCACGGGTGTGTACGGGAAGCCTGCGAATTTCGTGCTTGTTGATTTTTTCAACATGGGCCCTGCGATTGATAATGTTGATCGTGCGAATGGAATTGTCGGCTCGATTGTTGGCAGGAAGAGTGTAAGCGATGAGGCGTTGGTGCAGAGCACGGGATCCGGGGTTATGGAGAGGGGAAATCTGTTGGCGGTTGTACTAGCGGTCGCTGTTGCTGTTGCGTTTGGGGGGTGATGATTTCCTTTTTTTTCTTTCCCTTTCCTTTTATAAGATTTTAACTGCATGGCGATGGCGTTTATTACACTGGGTTTATCTCTGTCTTAGACGACATCGAGTTTGGGGCGTTGTTTGCTTGTTTTAGGCACGTAAGATTTAGGCCTTGCGGATACATAGTATAGCTAGTTATGGTCTGTGGGGATACCATGGTGATGAATGAAGATGCTACGATTGTTCAATACTGTATGAAATCTTATCTCCTACACGGTAGAATAGTGACTATTATCCAACATCCTACTTCACTCATCAAACGGCGTGAACCTCTCAAGTACACCTTCCGCGTCCTCCAACTCCTTCAACAGCACCTCCCGGTGGCCCTCACTCCTAACCCTGATTTCACATTCAAAATGCCTCGGCCGGATATTAAAGCCCTCCGTGTAATTGAAAATGTCGTACCGCACACCCGGCTTAGGCAGGATATCAAACGCCCACAGTATCTTGGCCAAGGCAATGAAGAGACTGTTTTCCGCCAAATGGGCCCCAGGACAGATTCTACGGCCCCAGCCAAACGACGAGTGGCCCGCCTTCGCAGGATGCGGCTTCCCAGAAACATGTGTAGGGTCTTTTGCGCGTTGGGCAAGCGCCTCATCGAGGAAACGGGTGGGGTTAAAGTGGTGAGGGTTTGGATAATACTCGTCGTTCAGATTGATAGCCCACGAGTTGCCGATGACGGTTGTACCTGACGGAATGTAGTGCCCATTGTAGTAATCGTCTTCTGTGGAGGCGTGCGGTGTGCCGCCGAGGACTGCGACGGGACGCCAGCGTAAGACTTCTTTGACTAGAGCACGGATGTAGGGGAGATGTGCTTCGTCTTCGAACGTTGGGGTGCGGTTAGGACCGATGACTTCAGCTAGCTCCTTATGAGCTGCATGTAGGGTTTCAGGGTGTGTGACGAGAGCAAGAAAAGCAGTGCAGAGAGTCGAAGCGGTGGTGTCGGATCCAGCACCGAACAGGGACGCTGGGATGTAGGAAAAGTCACGGTCTGAAAGTGGTATATCCTCTTGCTTGTGAAGATCTAAGAGTAGCTTGCACAACGAGTCTGGGATGTCTTTGCCTTGACTCTCTGCTTCAGCAAGATCAGAGCGCACTGTTTCGACTAATGCCATGTTCGCAGCTGCTTCTTCCCGCCCCCGGCTCTTTATATCTGCTTTCCAAGGCGCCAACACATCAGGTATGTATTTTAAGATCGGGAATGATTCGACGAGGTATTTCCCAGGCACATTGAGCGATGCAGCGACGTGCATGAATTGGAAGCGCTGGTGGATGACGCGGGCGTTGAGCGAATCAATGCGATGCCCATATGCAACACAGAAGACGATGCTGGAAGTAAAGCGCTCAAGCAATTTCTCCCAACTCGCAGGCCTTTCTAGCAATTGAGAGCACAGCCGTGATGCCTCGGCCGTTTGCACGGGTTTGTACAGCCTTAATGCCTTGGGTGTCAAGGCCTGGTGAAGCAGCTTCCTTCGCACGCTCCATTCCTTGCCGTAAGGCTGCACAAGTATGCTTGCATTGTCCCACAGTATCTCGCCCATGGCCACCATGCGAGGTCGAGACGAATATTTCGCGCTTCGTTTCTCCATTAGCTCCACGGCAATATCCGGGTCGGATATGACGATCGTGGGTTTACGGCCGATCCATATGGTAAATATTGGGCCATAAATTTTTGACCATTCCTGAAACTGGATCCATGGCTTTGATTTGGGGAGTTGCAGCTTGTTTCCTAAGAAGGGAAGAGGTGTTGGGCCTGGGGGCATCCGCAGCCATATCCATACGTCATGGAGCAGTGCTACAAGAGGTGCCGCGACTATGAGAGAAAGCCATAGATAAGGCGGTAGGTGGGCGAGGGTGTCTAGTGCCATGTTAATCCAGTTGTAAAAGTAGCATGAAGACGCTGCTACAGAATATTTTTGAGCTTGAGATACGCTTACGCTGTCGAAACCAAGCAGTGCTGAAATACCCAAAATCACACTCGGCAGTTGTACATGCTGGCTTCTTTCGTTCCGCGATGCATGGCGGGGAATGCGGGGTGTTAGCCTTTCCTTTGTACTACCTCCGAGCGGACCCCACTACTACAATCATTGTGGTCTCTCCTCCTTGTACGATTGATCTTTATGTGGAGTGCACAGAAATCCAAAAAAAAAGAATCAAAGTAGAATAATCAAAGAAACAAAAATCGGATTTTGTGTTCTCATATAACCCAAAAAACATAAAACAGCGGGGATTCGCCAGTGGTCAACCACCTGACTACTGATCCGCTGGTCAAAGGCTTAACGTACGGAGATCCAACGAGAGCCAGTGTTGCCGATGGTCGTATGTGAAAGAATGTGTATGATTGGATTTCATCAACCGTTGTGGTAGATTGTTGATAGACTGCAGTCAATGCTACCTACAGCTTGCGTATTGATTTGCGGTGGGTCCGTCCCAGCTATTATGCAAGAATACACTGCACTCTACACAGTAAGCAAAAATGCCATGGCTGCAAGAATGTGTGTGTGTGTGTGTGTGTTGCGATCCATATGCGACTGTTTTGGTGGCCCCTAACCAGGACAATTACTGCAAATTGGTGGAGGTGACAGTAATACCGAGCACGCCCGTGTTGGCAGGGAATATACGAGACATCCCCGGTTCTTGTGTACCAGATGTTTGGGGAACTCAGCTCGGCTTGACTCTGGCAACAGATCAGTGGGTAGCTGTAAGCACGCTGTTATGCGTATTATCCAGAGTAGGGATCGACGTGGTACTTTCTGGTTGAGGCTCGTATCTCGTTATAGCTTGATACTTATCAGTTGGCGGTTCCCAGTACCCGGGGCTATCCTCGGCTGGTTGGGCGAACAGAGAGATGACTAGGTTGGGTCGAGACAACTCATGTGATTACGGCTAAGTTTCAGAAAGCCGGTTGGGGGCGTCTTAGTTGACACCCAGGAAGGATATGTAGATCGTCGAAGAACGATTTAGAGCTTCCAGAATGTCAGTTAGTCCAGGATAATGACGGGCCTGCGTACCGGTGCAGCAGGGATACCTAGGATTTCGCCATGCTGTTTACTTGCTACGAAGGAATTATAATGATTGACAGTAAGGGACCGGGATCATGGCTAAGTAAACTTGCCACTATTTGCGATGGAGAAAAGTCCAAAGGCGTCGCTTTCTTGGACATCGCCAATCACCACGTGTTCTGGTAACATCACTTGAAGGCGCATGGTATCACTATGAATTCTACAATTAGGGAATGTAGTCCAGTGTATGGTGGTCACATTGTTGTGATATGGTAGCCTAATTTCTCAAGTTTCACTCAGTAGTATAACAGTGTGCACATGCTTCAATATTGGGTTATTGTTTTGGCCCCCATATTGGCTTTACTTAACTGCAAACTTCTGCGTGCCACCAAATCGTGTAAGTAGGCATCACAGCTGACCTATTCGACATTTTCCAATAGAACATAGCCACCCTCTGCCAATTTCAAGCCCACAAATGTAGCCTAGCTTCTCCACAAAACCGCTACGAGCTAGTCGCCAGCATTGCACACATGGTAATCAGTCACACATTCCGTGCTAGATGTTGTTTAACAATAGTCGTGCGCCACAAACTTAGCCTGGTGGCGTTGATTGACGGATTGTTATCCGGCGGATAGTCTTTCCGTCAGAAACACGAAGGCCAGCCGCTTGCGAGCGCTGGGCTGACTCTAGGCCCGTGTTGCGATGGAAAAGCAAGGCTCGGGTACATAAGTAAGTCAGTAATTCAATACCAAGAAGTCAAGAAGCTTAAAGAGCCCCACTCCAAGGATAGGGCCATGAGCTGATCATGATGCCAGATTGCCGTCGCTCCATGCCCTCGTGTGGGTCCTGGTTGGGGTCTGGTGAGCACGACATATGTGTGTGTGTGTGTGTGTGTGTGAGTGAGTACAACATGATGTTGTTTTTATCTTTACGTGATTACCTGTAAGCAGCATGTCTATACTTGGATAATTGCCATCAATCATGTTGAGCAAAGCTGCCGGCTTCCACCTAAAGATCTAAAGTCAAGAGGGATGACCCAGTATGTCTGGCACCAAGGAATAGTGGCGAACAATGGAGTCCGTCAGCATTGCGTTGTCGTAGATGAAGTGTTAACGACTAGCAATAATAATCGTAGTCTAGTGGTCGAATTTTGTTTTTTTCGCCATTGCTCGATACTGTACTTACATGATGCCAACACTTGTACAACAAGCTTGTGCTTTTCAAACGAATGTGGCGAATAATAGTTTGATTGGACCTTGCCGTCTGCATGGCAGCAGAAAAGTGGGCGGCAAGCCTGGTGTATGGCGCCTGGAATATGCAGTGGAAAAAGTGGCACGGTAGAGGATACTGGTTGGGGCAAAGCTGCTCATCTGTCACTTATGCCTCCCTGTCAGATGATAACGAGTACATACTCAACAAGGACGTTCCGTCTCTGCGGGTCAGCCTCTGCTGCAGATTTGGGAGGCTTACTTGGCATCTAACGGTACCAAGCCACGAGACTCTTGCTCGGATAAATCAGAGCGTCCCCAGGCTACGGCCCCGCTGGTCCATAGGTTGATTGGGCCAAGGCCGTCCAAGAGTTGGCGTGTATTGGCAGACAGTGTACAGCCGGTCAAGCATATGGGCTTTCTTGGTTGCGTTAGCTTTCGCCGCGCTGAGCTGACATCCAACGGTGCATTCGCATTTTGCATCGACACCAGACTCGTTGGACGTCAAGATTGAAGTCGAGGGCAATGCGGCTAACAAACCAAAGGGCGCGGGGTGTGCGGCAGTTAGCGATGCTGTAGATTGTCCGACCCCACAAAATACCTCGCTTCCCCAGGAAGCAATTAACTTAAATCCAACAGCTCGGCGCCTGGGTTCAGCCTCGACCTAATCTATACAGCATGGACATGCACGCCTGGTCGCCTCGCAGAATTTCCGAGTCGAGCTACGGTGTTGAACGATGCGGTGGTGTTGTCGGCTGTAGCCCGGCGAGCTGGGCTTGGCCAAGCCAGGGGACGGCGACCCAAGCTTTGCTCCAACCCACCACACCACCGTCCGAAGAGCATGACCGCCTATTGCTATTTAGGTGCTCGTCTTGCCAAATGATTCATAATTACCAACAATAGCCGCCTGGGCTTGTCTGAGGCTGGCGGTGGAATCGAAGCTAGACAGCAGTTCGTGCCTCATGGCATCCACTGGCCCTTGGTCTCCGAGCTCCAGATTCCGCCTTCGGGGTGCAGGCCCATTTATCCATCTTGGCAGCTCGTGACATTTCCGCAACCAGAAGAGCTTGTCGCAAGACAACAACATGGTTGGCTCACCTCAGACTCGAGGCAGCCAGGGACGTGGTGAGCGGCGGATGCTAAGCAAAATTATCCGCGGGACGAGTCGCCTGTTGTCTTCACCACCTAGCCCTACCCATCCAAGACTCGGCATGATAAGCCTCTGGCCTGGCCAAGCCCAGCACGGGCGGAACAACGAAACGAGGCAAAATGCCCATTTCCATCTTGCCGCTGCCGCAGAGCCTTCGCATGTGATTTGCCGTGGGGAAAAGTCCTCATCGCTTGTGGCAGACCAAGCCCACCGTCTCTTGCGATTCTGAAGCATCGACCGACGATCGACTTTGCCTCGTCTGTAGTGTATACACGGCAAGTAGTAGCAACAGCCACAGTGGGACCTTTCGCCCTCCAACTCGTGCTTCTCTGACCATCGAATTGAAGCACTTCACAAGGGCCAAGTACGGCTTGGTGTCCTTGCATCAATTCTTGTGTCTCAATACTACTTACTCTCTGGCCCATGCAACCATGTACTTAGCCGCCCTGGCACGTTGTGGCCTTCTCGAACGCCTCCAGACACCCCATGGGGCCACCCCATTTGGCAGGGGACGTTAGAAACACTAGCATCAAGCCAACAACTAGCGTCCAAACGAAGGACTTACACACAGCTTCTCGGCTACGGCGCTGCGGCCCTCGTGCCCACGGCTGGCTCAATCCAGCTTTCTTGGTACAATCTTACTGGCGCTCTCCACACTTGCTGTCAAGCATCCGTCCTGCACACTGCGGCATCCATGTCCGTCGAACCGTCAGGGATAATCTCCATGTCCTAGTCTAGTCATCCCGTCCCCACTCCCGGGATCGCCTCTGGTATTCGCGC
>Ga0073774_1000235_pt1 | contig 13799 bp, 14 predicted proteins | sample InSIn5gowninarea_FD_77487 | JGI IMG/M metagenome (GOLD analysis project Ga0073774, IMG submission 77487) | Clean room microbial communities from NASA Spacecraft Assembly Facility at Jet Propulsion Laboratory, Pasadena, California, USA -... ... | reverse complement strand
TCAGTCGAGAAAGCAAGGATGCGGGGACGCAGAAGCATACTTGGAGCGCCTAGTCCACAGATTCTCCCTGTTGTCCATTGGCAGCAATATCAAATGAGTATATAATACAAGGCAAGAAAGTTAAGTATCCAAGGCTTGGTGGGAGTAATGAGCGAACAAGCAGCAGAGGAGCTGGCGGGCTAGCGGCCAATGTGCGTCGAAAGATATGCGGGGTCTAGTTTGCGGTGATGGTTGTGTGCTACAGGAGGGAAGTCTGTCACGTGGTGTCGGTATGATACTGCGGAAAGATGTGGCGAAGGCGGAGCGTGTGTGAGTGTCGAGCGTGGTGGGATGTATCGTGTGCAATGGCGGATAGTGGTGCGTTCTGAGAAAACGTTTGAGAGGTTGGCACTTGCAGCTCAGGCGCGCGCCTTCCGCGGCAAGGATGTGGCTTAGTCATCTGCCGAGCTCGATAATCTCTTCTTCGCCTGCGCGCCCGTCCTCTTCTCTTCTTCAACACCGGCCTTTGACTCGTATCATTTGCCAGCTCGACACATCCTACTCAGCTGGCAACTCGGATAACTGGCCCAGAACGAGCCATCCTCTTCTAAAACCATCATCACGAGGGCCGCTTCGGCGGCTTCCATGATGCGGTGATGACCTGAAAGCAGGGACATTATTTTGTCACGCGCGCGACGCGTTGAGACTGCGAGCTGTCTCGGTCTCTTCTTGTATGTGCGCTGCTATGATTTTTTTTTTCGCGCCGCGGCTTGGGATGACTAGGTCCTCTGGACCACTTCTGGTAGTCTGAGTCTCAGCCAGATGTACACTGTCGCGTCTTCGCGATTTCTTGGTTGAGCTTGAAGCTCTAAGGCAAAGTCTGAAGCCCACTATTGTGCCACGCGTTGATGAGGTATCTTTGGAGGCTCCGCTAATTGACCATCCAACAGTACTATTTGTTTGCAAGCGGTGAATTGGCTCAGGGCAATCGCTGCTAAGGTTGGGCACTGGCTTCCAGTGTGGTTTCACCGTGTATTCCATCACCTCATGTCTCACGGCCTCATGTTTTCTGGCACGAGCAGTGTCTTAGCGCCTTGCGTTTTGGGGAAGCTGTCTAACAATAGACAACGCTGGAGAGAATCTTGGCCGAGATTGGCAGACCATCCATCCATCCATCCATCCATCGCTTAACGGACACCTTTTGTAGACGCTAGGTGTCGAAGGAGCCGCTCGCTCTCTGAAGCAGAACAAAGAAATCAATAGAATCACAATTATAATTTGTATTTGGAGACGTGTTATGATGTTAGATCTCGTCTTCTGATACGCGCTTCTCCGAAAACTTGCATCTGGATACATCGCAAACTACAACACGCGAACATAATATGGGAATACCAAGGTGTTTAAATAGCCGCGGCAGCCTCTCTATAATGAAGGGCATCATAGGCCGCACCTGCATGTGAATCAGAACTCGTGCGGGGTGCAAATGGTACCTGCCGTCTACGTCATATTTCCGTCCGTTCACAGGACAACGCACCCCACCACGCGCATTGCTTTCCTAGCCGTCCTAAACTAACGCCGTCGCCTCACCTGTCGCCCACCACCATACAAAGCTTGCTTGCCTCCCTCTCTGCCTTCCCACACACGACTACCAACCGTCGCAATACTCCTCTAATATCACCAAGATGACTGCGCAATCACCTCAAATGCATTCGCCGAGTTCCCATCCTGAGCGACCTAAGGGTGGGATCATACCATACCCCGCTATCTGGTGTACACATCGCTAACCAGGCCAGGTATCCTCAAGAATTCTAACTCATACCGCTCCGACTCACAAACTTCCCCTACTAGCGAGCTCCCGCCAGCCGTAAGCCCAATAGCCGAGCGACCGCAGCTAGGTCGCGAAAAGTCAGAGAAGGACATCGTACTGGAAAACACACTACGCAATGCTGGCGCCCACCGGAGATCCTCGTCAAACCCGCGCGGCATGGGTTCACGGCGTCAATCGGGCGTTGATCCCGCGGATGAGACTAGTCCACAGCTCAAGTGGGACGAGGCCAACCTTTACCTGAACGAGCAGAACCGCGACAGCACCATGAAGATCGATGAGCCCAAGACACCATACGCCAAGCAGTACGATCCCGCAGAGGATGAAGAGGAGGTCGAGATGCTGAACGCGGAGGAGCTCAAGGTCGACGAGCTGGATAAGCCAAAACGGAAGCCTAAGATTGATGACATACCCGAGTTCGATCTAGGACAGCCAGAGCTACAGGCGCGACACTCTCAAACACCTGAGAGCGAGAAGAGAGTTATAGTCGAAGAAGGTATGGATACCGACGAAGGCTACCACGGCGAGCTCCTCCCCAATGCCTCGCAGGAAGAGAGGGAGAAGCATCGCAAGTTTGAGGAACTGCGCAAGAAGCACTACGAGATGAAAAACGTCAAGGATCTGCTTGGTCACCCAGACGATGACGAGGACGAAGACATGCCGACACGACCCAATGGTCAATAGGTGTATTTTACCTTGCTTCGAGGCCCCCCGGCTTGTTCTTACGTGCAATAGTGGTAGCTGAGGTCGCTTTCAGAAAGACGAATTATGGTCGCCTAGCGGCATTGCACGAATTGATTTTGGCGGCATCAAGGTGGAGTTATCGGGTTTCCGGCGCTATGGTAAAGGCCGCGGAGTACTTTACTATTTCGATTCGTAGTCTGTGCAATGAATGATGTTTTGATCTAGTTAACGTCGAGGGAATTTAAGGATTACTTTGCATTGCGGAACGTGAAAACCGATGGACCATAAAAATGCTATCAAACTCGAGCTACATCCTATTCCCTAAACTCCTTATCGACAGACTCGAAGTTCTCTAAGAAACTCTGGAAAGTAAACACACCCAGGCCAGGATCCAAACTTCCCGTCGTCGCCCTGATGGAATGCATACTCAACTGCGGAATTCCGCAGTCTACTGCCCTGATACCCGTCGCAGAGCTCAGCATCGGACCTACTGTGCCTCCACTCCTGCTATCGTTTCGAATCTGGAAGATCTGGAGTTTGGGGTCGGCCTTACGCACGCCGATATCGCGGTCTACGCAGCGTTGGAGGATAGCAGTAGACACAGCATCAGTCGTCATATGTGCGTTTGAATCCGCAGAGATAGCGGGACCTACGTTGAGACGCGGAGAGTGGTTTTCAAGGTACGCGTTGAGAAAGTTGGGGTTCACGGCGTGAATCACATCGCTGGAGACGAGGAAGGAGTTTGCATATGTCCTGCTCAAGGCGCTGCTTGTCTTTCCGTTGGAAGCGAATTCCTCAACGATGCGCTCCATGACGCTAGGGAGGAAGTTGCCGTGAGCACCTTGTCGGAGTAGCGACCCGACTTCTTCGTCATCGAAGACGGCGACCATGCGGATCTGGGAGGAAGTAGAGAGGGATGCGCTGGAGTTGAGGAGAGCTTGGATCGCAGCCCAAGAGCAGAGCTTATCATCGATTCGACCGGCGAAGATGAACTCGCGGTCGAGGCCACCGGTTTGTGCGGGCTGCGTGTCGAAGAGCTCGAGCTCCCAGTTGACGATGGATGAATCTATTACATGTTAGCGTTCTACCAGACTGTCTAACAGTAATGGCGCGTACAGTCAGTGATGCCGAGTTCGCTCGAGATGACCTTTACAAGCCTCTCAGGCTGGGTAGCCGTAAAGGCGCCCTCTCCACCCAGTACACTGGCTTTCGAGTCTCCCTCCTCGTTGTTTGATGAACTGCCCATATCGCTGTTATCTAGACCCATGATGGGCACCATCTGCGTTTCCTTGTTGAAGGGGCCATTCGCGGCAGCACCAAAGTGGGGAGCCAGCGTCGGAATCCTTGCGACCGGCCAGTCAAGCTTGACAAGCTTGGTGACAATCTTCCCGTTTTCCTTGACGAGCACTCTTCCGCCAATACCAAGATCGCGGTCCCACCAGGTGTCGCTCAATGCACCGGCATAAGGCGCGACACCAAGCTGTACATAGCCCGACTTGTTGCGGACCTTGGAGATGGGCTTCAGCTTCGCTGTAAGGGCGTCGATATGTCCAGCCAGAATGGCAGCTCCATTTCCGGACGCGTAGTTGTCGCCGATAGCAAAGGCGATAAGCGAACTTCCATTTCGCTCGACATAGTATTTGCCTCCAGCCTTCAGCTCCCACGAATTGCGCTCTGACAGTTTCTTGTATCCGTCTTTCTCAAGATCCTGGGCGACAGCGTCGACGGCATGAAAGATGGTAGGGTTACGCGTCATGTAGTCGGTGAAGGGCTTCGTATAGCGTGCCGGATCCTCCTTCGATCGAGCGGGAACAGGAATCCAGCAATGGGAAGGCATCGGCTTCGGCATCTCGATCTCCTTCTCGACTTGTTCAACTGGGACCTCTGGTATCTTGGGTGGTACAGGTGGCGGGTTTTGGTATGTCGACGGCGCCGGATAGTCTTCGTCGGCAACATCGATGAGGTTGGGATACGTCGCGGCGACGCTGTGACGGTTACGATAGTCAGAAACGACTTGACTCCTCCATCCTCTTTCCGCGGTTCGATCTAGCCGTTGTCGATGCGATAACGACGTAGTCGTATGAGCGCGGCCAAGTGTTGTCGAGTGCGAGTGTCGTAGCGGGCGGGGCGGTGACGGATCCGCGTACAGGTCAGCGTTCGAAGTTGCCTTGCGGAGGCTGGGATGGTTCCTTGTCATCCTTGGGGTTTCGTGTAATATCGATGAAGCTTGAGACAAAGTGAGAGAAGTGTATAAGACGACTGTCGAGAGCGAAGCTGTGTTGTCGTAGTACAGCTGGAGCTGCCAGCGCCACAGATGAGGCGGAGGCTTTCCCCTTTCGGACAGCTCCGGACGCTTCGCCGCAGATAACACGCTAGCTATCAGCCAAATCGATAGTTCCAACATCACAAATAAGAAAGTTATCAACATCGCATCGTGCGCTTTTGGGAATTTGGTTGCTTGGCTTGGAAGCTGAGCCGTAAATAACGGGCATCCAATCCATGGAATGCATGACAATTATACTGAGCTTGTTGTGGAAGAGACGATACCTCAATTCCAGATCGCAAGGCGACCGATTCGCGCAGCACTCGCCCTCATATCGCCAGCCACCTAATGTAACTACTCTCGATTATTCTTCGATCGGGATTGCGTGGTACAGCCGTTCGAGTGGAGTACTGACAACGGACACTGCGACACTACAAATTGACCGAAGTCTTCCATATACAAGTTTCAAACGATGACCCAGTGGACTTGGTTCATTCCAACTAACATCATTTTAATCTCGAAACCATAGCGCTACGCGTTGTCCTTCCTTGCCACGTCGCTCACCGCTTCATCAGCAAGCCGACCATCCGCCGTCTTCGCAAGCCCATGGTCGCTCATGCGTTCATCAATGGGCCTTTCAGGAACAAGGAAGGTAGCTGCGGACGTCGATGGGATAGTGATGGTAAACATAACGAAGGCAACGATGAGGTTTGCCATAGGCTCGATCTTGGCAGCACCAATGCCAAAAGCGAGACAAGATCCAACCGACTCGAATGAACGCAATAGGCCGACCGCGAGAGTAAGAGTCTCAATGTCGTCGAAAAAAGCTCCTAGGATCCAATAGACGAACATGTAATGGGACTCATTCATAAAGCTGTACATGATCAGTTTTCGTTGCGTCCAAGATGCCGGCGAACTTACCGAAAGAGTACGTTGACAGCGAACCCACGTCCAAAACCTGGTAGATCCCAGTCAAGTGTCACTTTTGAGCCGGCGTACATTTTCTCGTTGGCGACTTGCCAGCCGAACAAACCCAGCATAAGTAACGAAAAAATTCCCCATGTGACCTTCGCGAGCGTTGGACGGCTTACGAACTTCGTATCGTAGAGCCAGCCCCAAAATATATTGGCGACTGTCGCTGCGACGCCAGAAGTCAAGGATCCTAATGTCCTCGCACGGACTGAGAAGTACTTGGTAAGGTATATACCCTGATACGTGTTGTTCCAGTTGAATCCGATCATTACCGGTATGAGCAAGAAGAAACGCCTGTCACGAAGTAAAGCCCACCATCTTTGTACTTCCTTCATGACAGCCTTGTTCTCCGTCGGATCCGGAACTTTGCGGCCGTCGCGATGATAAACTTTGTGAGGTGGTGACACAAGGAGGGCCAGCGGAAGGCCAAGACATTGAAGTGCGATCAAAACAATGTAAGTCGTGTACCCAACTTTTCCACGTTGTCCGCTCTTGTAGTTGAGGGAAAGCTGAATCGAGGAACCGATGAGCTGGCCAAGTTCTCGCAGACCCAGCCAGATGCCAGTAAACTTTCCTCGGTTGTGTACGTCGGCGTAACCTAATGCAATCGCACCTTCAGAAGCCCAGAGTGCGGATGCTGCGATACCGCATGTTGCGCCACCAAACAACACGAACCATTCCACCCCGTACCGGTTGTTCACTACAACATTAGCACACCCTTTATTGCTCCAACGTTTTTTTCTTGCGTACCGTATAGAGAAGCAGAGTAGGGCGCATACCCGAGCGTTCCCAAGAAAAGCACATTCTTCAAGCCGAACTTGTTGGCGAGTATGGCGAAGAAAGAGCAGCCGAAGACCATTATACCGAATGTTAGGGAGTTGGCACCATTGACCAGGTATGGCTCTTGCTGGCCACCTGCACCAACATCTATAAGAATTAGACCGAACCAAGATGATAAAAGGGTAATTGAGGTCATACTGTTGAGTGCGTTCCAGATACCGGGTTGTGTAAAGCTGATCATACCAACAACGATGACATTGAACAATGGGCTTCTATACCATCGTGTGAACCTGGAGACGCGCTTGGGTATGTTTCCATCCACATTACCAATCTCCTGTTCGGACGTCATGTTGTAAATCAAGCGACGTACCATCCTAATACTCGCAATTCACCACATGCTGGCCTTATATACTTTGCCTTAGCCATTCGGCACTAATGCAATATTCGCCATTCGTGCCTTGCTTATCAAAAGATACATTCCGTCGACAATGAGGCTATCAAAAGTGGGTAGGTGCCCCTCCCATAGCGTTCAGAATGGTAAAGAACGCATGTCGTGATGCGGTGCAGCGATGAGACCATTCGTGCCAAGTTAAGCGAGCAGGCTTGGTATGATCTTGAACCCCAATTCACCTACCAATCTCCAATCCACGCACGATCGAAATTTTCTGGGCTTAATATACCCTGTTAAACACTGATAAGCTCCAGTGATGAGAGGCGCTAGAGACTCGGAAGCTCGTATCTTGTTCAGGATGCCAGGAAGGTACTCGCAACCCCCTGCTATATTCGTATAAGGCGATCCATCCTAATCTTTGTATGAGCGCGCGTAGAGATATTAGTGCGTGATCCGATATGCTGGCACGTTAGAGAGTGCATGTAAACTTTCCAATGTTCAGGTGCTGACACTGCATGGTTGTTTGCGCGCATGCGCTCTAAGCTGGTCAAAATAAATGGAAAAGGTGAAGAATTAGCTTCTGTAATCGCATCAGGCCGACTCGATGTTGTGCTCTAGGCACATGATGGATGCGCATACATGCGGAGACTGATTCGAATTGGGTCTTTCCTTCCATCACCCTGATTAGTGCGTGGCTGAAGTTGGACTTCTCCATGACAGCCCTATATCTCGGTCTCTGAGTACGGTACTGTTCCTTATCATCTTCGTTCTATGCTTGCTAAAATGGAGACTTACGTTGAGAGGGATCTTCAACGGAAGCTTGACCTGGGCCAGGTCAGAGATCTAGGGAGAGAGAGGCAGAGATGACGGAGAAAGCGCAGGAGATGGAGAAGAAGAACGACGTCATGGATGGTGAGGTGTAGATATAGGGAGTGCTTGGTAATCGTTTATGCATTCGAGTGAATATGAAATGCTAACAAGGCGTCATGACCAATGCTTCATTGTACACCCCCACCATCTCACATTCCTCCATTTACAACTTTATTTCCTCCCACTCTCCACCCTGTGGGAAACCTAGGTGAAACCTTCCACATTTGGCAAAACTCAACACAGCTTCCTCGGCCATCATAAAATCCGTGATCTTCCCTCCAACCTCTTCACTGGCATCCAAGAAATGTGCATGAATCCGCGGTCCACTAATAGCCTTCATCCAAGCTGGTACCACATAACCAAATATCGTGCCATCGATTGCACTCCTGCTGGGCCCATCTTCAAACTCTATTGAATCGAAACGACCGGCGATCTTAAAGGGCATGAGAGTGTTGACACCTTTGGCTGGACCCACATCGTTGGACGAGACGAGCTCGTCGAAGGCCTCCAATGAAATCGACGGAATCTTCAGCCGGAAACTTGGTTGGTAGACTGTAACTAATGCGAGAGGGAGACGTGCGTTCATGGGCGCTGGTTTTGCTTTGCCATCTTTGGTGAGTGAGTATGCTTGTCGGTCTTTCAGAATCATGAGACTTCCATCCTCATAGACACCGATGCCATCAGTGCCATGGGAAGTCAGGTCTGCGGTCCGTGGTTGACCTTGGTTGAAGCCGGCGTTGAGGGCTGAGTAAGTGGAGAACTGGAAGATGTCGTTTGGTATCGAGCCGACCATGTTGGAAAGTACTGTATATATTTGGGATTTGGATTTGGTGTGATACCGGTTCTAATGTGTTGGAGTTCGAGGTTGGGTAAGGGTCCGGGCTTAGCGGAGAGCCGATTTCCGACTCGGCTATCATACCAGCGTGTGGGCGTCATTTCTGGGGATGTCTCTACACCCGTGGGCGCTCTGTTCTGTTGTACAGGTATAGCGGTTCATATTTACCGCTTAGTCCACCAAAGACAAAATCGCGCTATGAAAAATAGTACTTGAACAATGCTAAATCTCTAGCGTTTCTGCTTCATGTTTCGCTCTTGGCTCAACCTTCTTACTCTGTAAAGCAATACGTCTTTCTCTTTGTAGTCTGGCGATTCGTAGTTTCGCTGTTTAGTGTGGTCGGCCGTGCTAAAGTCACTAGCAATCAGTCCTTACCATAATTTTACAAGCCCATCAACCAACATTTGACCTTACGATGCAGTGTGCAATCTTCTTCGTAGTGACCTGGAACAAGCCTTGAGACTATCGAAATACTTGATACTGTGCGTGTTGAAATACAAGAAGAAGTTCTGTCGGACTATCTGTTATCCTGAATTTCCAATGAAACGCGTTGGCCAAGTCTTTGCAGTTTTGAGCCCTGTGCGTAATCGGTACACTGAAAGTATGCTCCTTAGAGCCTTATTCTTGAGCGGCTTCTCGGATACGTTGATCAAGGTATATGTTCATTGAGGGTTGAGAGTGAAGGGAGCACGGATAGATTTGGCCAATAACACCAGTCGCTTATGTAAGTATCTAGCGCGAACCCTCGGAAGCTCAACTTCATCATCCAAACCGTTATCTTTTCCAAGCAATTGCGCAGCCCGTCTGCACCAACACCTCGCCGGATATGCTTCCAACCACTCTTCGTGCCCTGCGCTCCCGTAGCGCAGCGGCCACCTCCCGCTCCTTCGTCCGCTACACCTCTACCGCGACCACCAGCAACCAGGTCCCCGCCAATGACCCCGTCAAGCGCGATGCGAAGCCAAACGTCTCCGAGACCAATGCGGTCCCTACCTCTTCCGAGGGCGCTTTCGACAAGGTCCTGCAGGAGTCTCCAGAAGAGGCCGAGAAGATGAGGGTTACACAAGCGCCGAACTACAAGGGTATCTGGTCGCGGAGTCAGAATCCGAGGGAAGTTGCGATGAGCGGGCCAAGGTTCGAGCAGAGCATTATTGAGGATCAGGTATGTCTTGTGAAACCAGGGAGTCGAAGGCGAGCGGGGAAGAAGGACGGAGGGAAGAAGTCGGCGTAGTACAACGAAAGAGCATCGGCTGACACACTCGTTTAGCCTCGACCGTATGCCGCCATCGAGCTCATCCACAAGCAACCCGTTCGCTGGACGCATGACCGCACTGTATCTTGCGACGGAGGCGGTGGACCTCTCGGACACCCCAGGATCTTCATCAACGTGGATAAGCCCCAGATCTGCTGGTGCACCTACTGCGGACTACCATTCGTAAGTCTTCTTTGGGAATATATGTGCTTGGGTCTTTTGGTACTCGGGTGGATCATAGGTAAATGAGTCCTAACGATATTGTAGGCACACGAGAAACACCGAGCACTTCTCGAAGCTACCCCCGAACACGAGCTTTCATACCCGCTTGGACCTAAAGGCGATGCGGCAGAGGTCAACGAGACACAGAAAGTTACGGACGAGCCGCTCGCGCAGCGATAAACTGTTGCAATCACGAGATATTTGGAGCTGGTGTACATATGCAATGCAATCGAGACATTTACAAACTATCGTCTACTATCGTTTTAGTGTTGCCGTCTTCCTAGAATTCTAGAAACACAAGAGATGTGCGTCTCGAATTCGAGTAGACGCTGGGGTTGAGCTCCGCTTCGCTCCTCTGACGAGAGACTACGGTGGATAGCCAAACATCTAGCTTTAGTGTTGTCGCGAAAACTATGATTAAGATGTTCTCGTTACTTAAGTATTGCACCCTACAACACAAGTTTTAAGTAACAGATAAAGTAAGATGAGGTTATGTAGCAGATAAAGCTATTAATCTACGCTGAATTTCTTTAGAATAAGTTTGTGTAGTACGTAAAGAATTACCCCTTGTACATTACATTCAGCTTTCGTCATGACCCTCGTGACGTGAGTTGGACGATGCCGCAGCGGTGAGCACTATTGCTAGACGATTGTGAAACTCCCTTCACATGCCACTGCGTAGAACTGAGCAGCAGGCACTTCGTTGATCACACCGACCCTGACGCACTCTGATCCATGGTCTCTAGGTTGTAGGAGAAGACCTGTAACTAATGCTGACCCTAGACGGCCATTTTCATCATCCTTGTACGCATACCTATACAGCCCCAAGATAATTAGTGAGCTTCCACTTGCCCCTGAAAGTTGCGAATAAGCTGAGCCGTTGTCTAGGTCATCGTCACTGATCTCCAACCCAGCTTGAAGTATGTCTGCAACATATCCTTGGATGCAGATGCTGGAATCTGCCAACACCCGGCCGAAAGGGTCGTCCGTTGCCAGCCGGATATCTGACGATTCAAACGCGCATATTGGTACCAGGTCCATGTTGGAGTCTAGACCAATCCAGAAATAAACAAATCCGGGTCAAGAGATCCATGAAACGGACGGTCCCGGATTTCTGGTGCGTTCTACTGAGCATTCCTCACCATCGCTGGAAGATATAAAGGGTTGCCAGGCAAGTTGGATCGCAAGATCCCATTGCCAAAGGCCTGCAAGGTATCTTCCAGGATGGTGCTGTGAAATCTCATGTGCAATAGCTGAGAGTGCTGGTAGTATGTCTTCATGATATGTGAGATTTAATTGGCTGTACTCTTGTACAACACCAGCCCACAAAAGGCCAAAGCTCATCGGGAAAGAAGATTCCAAGGGTTCTTTGGCTTGTAAGAGCATAAAACATTCGGTGGATGCTAAGGCGTAGGGATCATAGTGTCCTATGATATCTTCAGCCTTGACCGGATCAACGTAGGATTTGTGAGAAGCGTCAAATTCACAAAGCGTCACTTCTTGGCACTGAAAGTGGATTTCGTCCTGCATGAAGTAGAGAATGCGATGAGCTAGAAATCGCTCTTGCATACACCAGGCTCGCTTGAAGATCGCAAGATCATTACGATGGCTGTGATTCCAACAATCGTGCGTTCTGTTATAGGTTGCATGTACTTCAACCCGCGATTTTCCAATTTCCCCAAATCTAGTAGCAAGCGGTGTCGGTCTTGTGTGTAAAAATCCTTGGGTGCAACCTTCGGGAAACATTGCGGCCAAAACAACATGTGCGCCTGAGTAGATATTCGCCATGTTAGAAGCTTCTCGAGACCAACCGTCTGGATCATCTTGAAGAATACAAAGTGAGTCTACCCATAGATACTTCAGGCCAAGACCTCACGTGGCAGCAACGGCGTCGTGGAGTGTCTGTGGAAGTATCGATGAGTCCAACTCAGTGTACCGTGCTGAGACATTACCCATAGTTGTTGAAGGTTGGGTCGTAGAGCCCCAGCAATAACTTAGCGCAGCAAAGCGTACTGGTTGTTTTGGCGAGCAAAGACGAACATGGTTTCCCTCGTCATCCATTACTTCAACCAAGCGCGAGGGAGCGAAGGTTTTGTCCCGAGCCTGGCAACGTCCATGTGTCATCGTACAAACTTCGATCCAGTGTCTCGCTGTAGCAAAAACCTCGGTGGAAATTGGATTGATAGGCAGGTCCTTAGAAAGGCGGAAAGGATTTGCAGGGTTGTGAGATTCTTGGGGCGTCACTCTCGTACCCATTAAAAGTGTCGGCCAAACACTCACCTGTAGAATACAGCTGAACATGGTCTCTCAAGCAAGAGTATTCGTTTTTTCGGAAACATAGTATTACACTGAGCTTTTCTCCGGAAACGATTTTACAGTATGCCCTGTGATCTTCCCCAAAGAAACGAGTATGGCATCGGAGAATGATGTTGCAGAATGTGCAATTCGAGTTGAGAAGGGAGATATCGATGGAATTGATAACGAAATGCGACATATGGATTCGCGGTTTGCAGACCGGATAGGTCATATCGTATAAGACATATTGACGTGGTGAAAGCCCTCGTAAGTCCCCGAAGTAACATTTAGTGCTTGTAAAGTCTAATTTTGATGTATCCTTTCTTGCTCTATTCCTGCCCATTTCGTTAGCGACTTCGGCCATATATAGAATATGAACTGAAAGGCCATACCACATAGCCCATTTTTGACTTGTAGATAGCTTTGCACGTCAACCACTGTTTGCAAACATCTATCATATGTTCGAGCATGGGCTCTCGTAAGAACAACGGATACTCAGATTAGTATTAACTTGCTGAAAGGCGCAATGGAGTTAGTGGAGAGAGAAGGCTGAGCCAAGCTGGAGGATCTTGACCATGTCTCACTTAGCCTCATCTGTCGATTTGGCACATAGTGGCACGCCCCTGCTTATTGCTGCCGCATCAGAGAGTATATAAAGGGACAACATGTCATGATAGTTTGTATCAGTGAAATTAAAAAACGAACATACCACGCACCGTTCACACCAGATCAACACCTCGACCCCACCAAGACAATACCCTCTGACGTCACCGCACCCCACATAATTCGGCGACACTGAACTCCCCAAACTTTAGCTCAACCCAATGCCGCAACCACACTCTACAACCTCACATCTTACAACGTTCCTAATCGTCTTCATCTTCGTGATCGCCCTATTCCCAGGACTTTTCGTCAGCATATTCTGGGCACCTTACAATAGTCTTGCAAACTACCTTGTACCGACACCACAACCGCGTAAAAGCGTAGTCTGCACAAGTCCAAACATCTGCACTTCACTACCAATTATGTCTTGGTATGTCTACGCTACCCCATTTTCCCGAGACGTAGGGTCTTCACTAACAATACCCAGGTCACAGAAGTCCATCACCCTGCCCAGCCGATCGCGCGGTTCCTACCTCATAACCGACCACATCCTCAAAGAAGTCCCTGAGATTAAGAACTACAAGACCGGCCTACTCAACCTCTTCGTTCAACACACATCATGCGCGCTGTCTCTGAATGAAAACTACGATTCGGATGTGCGCGCGGATATGAGCACAGCGCTGGATCGTATTGTGCCGGAAGACAAGAAGGGACAGGGACTGTACCGACATGATGCAGAGGGCAGTGACGATATGCCTGCGCATGTCAAGTCTGCGTTGATCGGCGCGAGCGTTACGATTCCAATTACAAATGGAAGGCTGAACACGG
>Ga0073774_1000232_pt1 | contig 13844 bp, 8 predicted proteins | sample InSIn5gowninarea_FD_77487 | JGI IMG/M metagenome (GOLD analysis project Ga0073774, IMG submission 77487) | Clean room microbial communities from NASA Spacecraft Assembly Facility at Jet Propulsion Laboratory, Pasadena, California, USA -... ... | reverse complement strand
GTCGATGACTGTATGCCGGAAGAGCCCGAAATGGTAGGGTATCGGCTTAGCCGTTCGTCTGAAGCCGAGCAATCGCAGGCGTGTATGCGGGCTGAGCTTAGATAGGGCGGAGCTTGGTGACCAAATCTACAGCTGCATGCCAAATGGAAGGAGATGGCTCTGATGAAATGAAGTGAGAGGATGAAGCGGTATGTGAAGGGCTCTGGCGTAAGTGAGTGGGATTGAAAGTGGAAACAATCGTCGTTTCGGCGGATAGCGGAATGAACACGCAGAGACGCTGAGGACACTTCTGACTCCCGCGTGTGTGTGTATGTGTGTGGGGCGCAAGGGGCGATGTGACGTTAGAGCGAGCCCATGGAGTGGTAACGAGGTTGTGTTTACACTTCCGAACTGAGCCCTCGTGGAAGGCGTGACGTATTACTGTGGTCGTAGAACGGGCTGAAATGACTTAGGAAAGGTCGTCTAAAGATGGCGTCGTCGTTGTGGGCTCGAATGTGAAACGGTACTGAAGGTGGGAAACAAGCTCAGTTGCTCATCACGTAACACCTCCCACCATCTCTAAACTCTTCTCCGAATCTCAGCCCAATCCCTCTCCAAAGCCCAGGGGAGGTTCGAGTTTACCGCCAAGACCACCTCTCTCAACACTGTTACCTTCTATCCTCTTCACGCTGATCCTTGCTATTGGTGCAGGATTGAGCAGCTTCTTGGCTTCGAGAAAAGCAGCTGCTGCCCATGCTGCCGGTGGTAGAGTAAACGTTGGTGAAGCAAGTCCAGGCGTTGAAGGATATTCAGTTCCCAACACACCAACAGGTATGGAGTATGTGCACTTGGCCAGCTCTTCTCCATTCATTGGCAGACGCATGCCAACACCTACCAACGCTGCAGCTGAGGGATCAAAGAAGAACACCCGTTTTTAGCTCGAAAGCATCAATCGTATTAGCATCTTTCATCACGACCACCTCTTTCATGCATCATTTCAATTGGCATTTATTCTTCATCGACATCCTCGTTTTGTTTTGTGAACTGGATAACGTGTGAGAAAGCATGCTCAACCGTGATTTGTCCTCTGAGTCCGATACATCACATCACGCTTACTATCACAAACGATACTCTCGCAGAGTCAATGAGTTTCATTAATTGCTGTATGAAATGCAGAAATCCAAGCTCCACCTTTCCTCGAACTCAAATCGGCTAACGTCTTCTCTGACGCAAAGGTTTGATCTGTCTTCCACCTGGGCTGTTTGTAGCCGAATTAGCGGGAGGAGCACCCATACTGAACATAGCACCTGGAGCAGCAGGTGTTGTGGGTAGTTGTGGCATTCCTCCTGCTGCTCCGGGGGTTGAAGCACCAAAAGTGAATCCTCCAGCTTGAGCTGGAGGTGCTGGTGTCGAAGGAGTACCAAACCCACCTCCTGCAGCGCCGAAACCAGGAGTTGGAGTAGAACCGAACCCACCCGTAGCACCGAATCCAAAACCAGTACTAGGTTGAGCAGGGGTAGAACCAGCACCGAAAGTAAACCCACCTGCGTTAGCTGTGTTAGGGGTTCCGAACTGAAACGGCGAACCACCAGGAGTAGTAGGTGCAGCCTGAGGCGCCAAAAATGGCGAAGCAGGGGTAGAACCAACTCCTGGAGTAGTCGATCCTGTGTTAGCTCCAAACGTGAAACCGGTACTAGGAGCTGTAGGAGCTGGGGATCCGAATCTAAACCCTCCTCCTGCTGCTCCTGGAGTAGGGTTTGAGGGTGGAGCAGAGCTAGTAGCGCCAAAAGTGAACGGTGCAGGTGAAGCAGTAGCAGCCGCGGGGTTGGAGGTAGAAGTGGGAGTACCAAACGTGAATGTACCAGGTGGCTTACTGCCTGCAGCAGGGGTGGAGGCAGAAGGAGTTGAACAGCCGAAAGTGAAGCTAGGTGTAGGGGCAGGGTTGGTTTTCTGTGGAGAATCATCCATCATCTCCCCTCCTGCACCCGAACCGCTAGTGGTAGGTTTGGTGGCGCCGAACCCGCCAAATCCACCACTACTAGAAGCGTTGGTGCTGCCAAATCCAGTGACACCTGCTGAAGGAGTGGTGCTGGAAGAACCAAACGAGAAACCTCCTGTGCTGGATGGTGCGGGTTTAGCTGCATCACTGCTGCCTCCCGCCGCTGAAGGTGCACCGAAGGAGAAGCTTGGTGTTGTTGTTCCCGAACCTGAACCACCAGAAGCAGGAGCAGTCTCCGACGCAGGCTTAGCACTGTCAAAAGTGAAAGTAGCTGGCTTGCTTTCCGGTGCAGGACTGCTGCCGAAACTGAACCCACTCGTAGCAGCAGCAGCAGGAGCAGCAGCAGGCTCAGATGCGTCATTAGTGGCGATGGTAGTGGCAGATTTGGGTGTACCAAAGCTGAAACCCGTAGACTCGGCAGGTTTGCTGAAAGAAAATCCACCCGAACTTGAGGAAGAAGATGCGGGGGTAGTGTCACTCTTAGCGCCGAAGAAGTTAGGTACGCTCGATTTAGGCGTTTCGTCTTTCTTCTCTGCTGCGGGAGCGCCGAAACTGAAGCTGCTGGGTGCGGGGGAGGCAGCATTGGAGGCAGTTGGGGGAGCCGAGGAAGTGTTGGAAGAGCCGAAGGAGAAGCTGGGCACACTTTTCTTTGCTGCCGGTTCGTCGTCGTCATCCGCACCACGTTTTGATCCTGTTGAAGTAGAACCGGCACTAGTGGTGGCAGCGGATGAGGGTGCGCCAAAGCTGAACCCTCCACTGGTCGCAGTGTTTGAAGACGAGGAACCAAAGAAGGAAGGCTTGCTATTTGGTGCATCAGCCAACCTCTTTTCACCACCGCTCTCGGCAGCAGCAGGTTTGGGAGCGCCGAAAGTGCTCGATCCACCAAAGGGGTTGCTTGCTGGTGTAGCATTGCTGGTGCTATTGCTAGTGCTGGTGGATTCACTTGCTGGCTTAGGAGCACCAAAGCTAAAGGCAGGCTTGTCTGTCGAAGCTGCAGGAGTGCTACTGCTGCTGGTAGCAGGAGCACCGAATGAAAAGCCACCCGTACCCGAAGTAGCAGAAGCAGCGGGCGTGTCCGCGGGCTTGCTGGTCTCAAACTTCTTCATCGTGCTACCGAAGAAGTTAGGAACAGGTCCATCTTTCTTGCCCTCACTAAGCGTGGTAGATGCAGCAGAAGGTTCGGCTGGCTTGCTGAAGAAGTCCGAAGCTGGAGGAGCAGTTGACTTCTTCGCAGGAGCTGCGGCTGTGGGGGTGCCATCCTTGTTGCTGCTATCATCTTTGCTGGAGCCAGCAGGAGCACCAAAGCTGAACTTTGGCATTGTGTTAGGAGCATCTTTAGAGGGAGCAGAGAATGAGAATGACGGAGCCGCTGGTTTAGGCGCTTCATCTTTCTTCTCTGGAGCAGCCGATGAATCAAATCCTCCCAATCGGCCAAGTAGAGAGCCTCCCGTCGATGCAGATGCAGCGGATGACCCTGACGAAGTTGCGGTCTTGGTCTCCGAAGTGCTGGATGTGGCAACCGCTGGCTTGCTAGCAGGAGCGGAGGAAGTGGAGTTGGACGAAGATGAGGAAGAACCGAAAGAGAACCCAGAAGGGAACATGTTCGTCGGCAACTTGATCTTGGCCAACTCGCTAGCATCTGGCAGATCGTCCTCCTCCTCGTCTTCGTCCCAAGCGCTGAACTTGCCAGAGCTTTGATGGGTGCGAGAGGTTTTGGCGGCACCTTGACGGAGCGAGCTGCGTTCACGAGGAGCAGTGGGATCGGAAGAGGTCTTGACTGAGAAATTGTCTTTCTTGACAGTGCTGGAAGGACCCTTGCTAGCAGCAGACAAAGGAATGCGGTGAGAAGCAGGTTTGGGTGTCTCGGTGACTGCAGCAGAAGCAGGCATCGATTGAGTCTGAGAGGTTGAGGGTCGAAGAGGCGTTGCTTTGAGGGCCGATTTGAGCTGAGTGGTACGAGGAGCGGCCTTCTCGGCGTGCTTGACAGGAGTCTGTGTGACTTGCTCGGTGCTGGGAGCCTGATGTTGTAGGCGACGCGATCGTCGGATAGGCTCTGGCTGGGCTGGTGCTGGCTCTTCCTCCTCTTGCTCTTCTTCCTCTGCTTCTTCAGCAGCATCCTCATTCTCGGACGCAGCCGATCCCTCAGTAGCTGCGTCATCGGTGTCCATCGCATCAGCGCGAGACGAGGCGCTAGGTTGGATCTTTTTCAACTTTGCCCTCATACCTCCTTGTTCCTCGGTCGACTGGATAGCCTTGGCTTTGCGCAGGTATCTGGTATAGGGAGCAACACCAACACTGGGCTTGCCGTCCTGCGACTTCGCGTTCCTGTTCGCTGAGGTCGGAAGGTCAGAGATGGGCGCTGGAACATTGATTGTGGCAGGTGGGGCTTTGTTCAGACCAACGCCTCGCGCAGTGTTGGTCGGCTTGCGCAGCGTCTCGAGAACATTGAGCAAACGCTCGGCTTCGTTCTTGGGCGAAGGAAGCTTAGGTTCACGTGCCTTGAGCTCCTCATGACTGATAAAGCCGAGTTCTGGATGCCAGACCATGCGGCGTTTGGAAGGGGTACCAACAGCGCCGAGTCGTTCGGAGTCACCATCGACGCTCATGTCGATATCGCGCTTGCCGAGACGACTAGGCGTAAGTGACTCGGTCTCGTCCATGACGCTACCGCCAGCAACGGAAGAAGAGGTGATCATAGGCTCGTCTAGTGGCAAACCCAAACTTTTCCGTACTGTTGGGTTGATTCCGGGGAGGGTACGCGATGCGAGGTACTCGCGCATCATCTCGTCGCCGACAGAAGGCGTCGATGGAGCAGCGAGGTTGAGTCCATTCCAGTTGCGCCGTTGCGGTGTTCCTGCACGAGGTCGGGCTGGTGAGTGGCCTGCAGAGGGAGCCGGTGATCCACCTCGAAGGCTGGCACTACCTGCTCGGGAAGTGCGTCCGGGAGTGGCAGCATCGGTGAGGAGGCTGGAAGTGAAAGGAGCGCGACTTCTGCGAGAAGAAAGCTGGAAAGGAGAGCTGGAAGGTGGGAGGCCAAAGGCGCTGTCGGCGTATCTTACTTCGTTCCCGTAGCCAAAGGTGTTGAAGGAGTTGGAGTGGCTCATGGATGTTGAGCCGAATTCGGACATAGCATCGTCAGGTCGAAGCGACGATCCGCGGTACCCGAGCAGCTGGGAACGAGGACTTCGGAGTGTGTGGTGGCTTCTAGAATGGGAAGGCTGTGCTTGTGGTGGTGGTGAAGCGGGACCAGCATCGCTCAGAACTTCCAGGGAGTCATTGGGATCGGCTGCAGAACGGGAGCCAATGTCGAGCATCCGCTTGGATGAACGGCTGCTCCATGTCATAGCCTTGTCGCTGGAAGTGGTGTCTGCCACCTTGGGTAAAGAAGAAGGACCCGCCAAAGGACTAGCACCACGGTAAGGGGACTGCTTGCGGGTGGCACGTGGAGGTGCTGGACCTGGAGCGAGACGCGACATGGACATGGACGAGGAAAGGTTGGAGGTGGGTGGTGGTCGAAGCTGGCTTTCCTCATCGTCGTGGAGGTTGGAACGCGATCGAAGACCAGCGGCGAGACGCTCGCCAACAGCACGGGCAGCACGAGTAGGAGCTTCCCTATCATAGCTGTCATTTGCAGAGTTGGGCTTGATGGTGGCCTGAGCTGCGGCACGGCGACGAGCGATCGAGGAGAGCGAGTTGGTGCTGGAGGAGGTAGGGATGCCGAGTTCAGGTTCAACGGCAGTCGCGGCAGAGGTGAGCCACGACAAAGGTTTTGTCACCATCTTTCGCACGCTTCCGAGCAAAGCGATGGGAGAAGCAGCGACTCGCAAAGGAGAAAATGCAGATCGAGAGGACTGAGCGGCGGGCGGTGCGAGCGAATTGTTGTTGTTGTGGTTGACTTTTGGCGTGGACGGTTTGGGCGCTGCTGGAGAGTCGGGAGCATTAGAGTGTAAAGAGGTAGTTGAACCAGAAGCAATCAGACCAGAGGAAGGGCGGGCGTACGGTTTAAGTGATGAAGTGCGATTCTGACGAGCCAAAACCCTTGCGCGTGCTGGACCTGCCAGTGCTTTGGCAGGCGAATCCGGATACTGCGATGGGAAATCCATCCTGTTCAATCACAACTTTCAGCTTACGCTGTTTTTCCTTCAGCTGGTTGTTGATAGTGGGATCTACTGTGCAGTGGGTTGTACAGCAATGTCGGAGGATGGTGTGCAGACAAATGCAGTCTTTGCTTTTGTTTGTCGGTCGATCCTAGTTGTTGATGATTACACACAGATCACGGCTGATCCGAAGTCGGATGTCACACCAGCAGTTGCTTCGGCGCACGGTGATGGTGGATGATTTGGTCGGCACTTGACTTACACCCGTACTTGCAGGCTGTATCAACACGAGCCCAGGGTGAAGCGTAGAATTGAATAGGGTTGATGAGAGGTGAAAGGTGAGAGAAGGAGGAGACTGACGAAGAGTAGAAGCCACAGAACAAGAAGATCATCACACTTCGTGCAAGTTGAGCCGCCCTCCAGAGCTACAAAGAAGCACAATGAGACAGCCGATCCGCACCTCGTCAACAAAGAAAGAGAAAAAAGTTGCCAACAGCGAAAGCACTCTCCACTCTGGTACATCGAGTAAACACACACCCGATCCTGTCTCTTGTCAGGAATTTTTCTTTCCATTTTTTTTTTTTGCTCTCTTCCTTTCGTGAAGGTCTCGAACTTGTGTTGTGCCTCTTCCTTCCCCGAGCCCCGAGCCACGCGAAGCGAGCGTGAAGAGCTACAGTAGAATTACCGTATGACGACAATCCTGTTTTAGAAATTTTGAACCAACTGCAGACAGCGACGCGCACGCTCTCCCTTCTTCTTCTTTACTCGCTGGCTCGCCCGCGTGTGTTGTGTGTGTGTGTGTGTTGCTTTCTCCCGATTGCTGTCACAAAGAAAAACCAGGTTCCGATTCGCTCGATGTTCCGCGGATAGCCCAAAGGAAGCATCAGAGCGCGGCTCCAAACGGGCAGCGCATTCGCCCCTCCACAGAAAGCTTTGACGTTCTCACCTTCTTCTTAGCTCAAAGCCTAGCTTCGGTACCACACTTTTTTTGTGCGCTTAGTTGATAAGATTCCGCCTTTTGCTTCGTGGCCGCTTTGAGCACGCATCTATCCACTCTACGATCACACCCTTGTAAACTCTTGAACCATCTTGCACTTGAACGACTCGATACGAAAATGGTCTACAACATGCTAGCCTCCTTTGCCGGTATCTCGGGTGCCATGGGCGTCGGTCTCGGTGCCATCGGTGCTCACGCCATGAAGGGCAAGCTCAATGCTCACCGTAGGTTCACACTCTTTCTGATGTCTCCTGCCCTGTGCTGTCAATCATGATCTCTATTGAATCGTACTGACCTCCGCTTTGCGTGCTGTCTTGCCTACTCGGACTGTTAGAGATGGGAGCATGGAACACAGCTACCCAATACCAGCTCCTGCACAGCTTGGCCCTCCTCTACACGCTTAGCCTTCCCAAGACCGGCCCTGTCGTTGCAGCCAGCTATGCTTTCGCAACCGGTATCACTTTCTTCAGCGGCTCCATCTACGGCCTTTGTCTCACCAAGCCCGAAAACTCGATCCGCAAGGTACTCGGCCCCATCACTCCACTTGGCGGACTTTCGTTCATTGCTGGTTGGCTCTTCCTTGCCTACGCCAAACGCCCTCGTTCGATTCGCTAGATAAACGCCTTCCTTGTCCCGTAACGCCCTTGCATGTCTTTCCAGCTAATACAGATACACCGCTTCTCATCATCGTACCATATAGCCTGATCGAGAGCGCTTGTCATCTCATGACATGAGAGTGTGCGGGGATTTCGACAGTGTTACATTTCAATTTTGCTGACATGAGCAGCGCAGACCAATCCGAGCTGCAGTATTATTCTCGCGCGAAAAAGAGATGAAATTCTCGAATCCGAAGAGGTCCACCCGCGCTGCAACTGATCGCTTCCGAGAAGGGGGAGAGAGAGGGCAGATTTCGAAGATTGCACTTTCGTCGGCAACACAAAGAGAGACAGAAGATTCGCGCTCTAGCGGCAGCAAGAAGCAATGGCGCCAAGCAGCAATATTGTCGATTTGAGGTTTTGTTGTTCTCATATCGTCTCCACACCTCTTCTTCACCCTTCATCGTACATTCATCACCTCACCCCTTTTTGAACGTCATCACATCAGTTTCAAAATGTCGGCCGCTTCCTGGAGAGCTCACTTCACGTACGTTTCACAACAGGCCCCATCCAACGATCTCAAAACAGCATGCATGATCCGAAGATGGGCTCGATAAAGATGGATGACTAGCTGCAAAGTTGACTGACCCTACCTACACCATCTCTTTTTCTGCATCTTGTCCGACTTGAATCACGCTTTCTCTCGATCCAACGGCGAATACAAACACTTGACTCGTTCACCTTTGAACTTCATACGACGCATGCTGCATACTACTTGACTCTGCATTCGAACAGCTTCAACAAGTACACCGCCATCTGCGCGCGTGCTACCCGTCAGGCACTCAAGGAGGAGGAGCGCGCCGCTGCTGAGCGACGAGGCTTCATGGCCCTCCGATACCAGGAGTGGAAGGATGGCAAGGCCAGCGAGAACGTAAGTACATTTGCAGGTGCGAGATAGATTGGCGTTTCAAGTGCCAAACTCAGAGATGGTGGTGCAGCACGGTTCTTGATCGTCGAAAAGGAAGGAGTGCGGATCTAGCATGCACACATATCTCTCGAAATGCAGTACTTAGGTGGACTGGATTCTGGTGCAGACCAGCCGCTATGGATGGAGGCTTGATGCAGTGCTCAGTAGAACGTCGCATCGTTGCCAAAGGTTCCGCTATGACGATGTCAAGGTCACGATGTCAAGGGAGAAACAGATTAGGATCACAACACCGTGGATGCGCCAATGCTGCATGAAATATTCCGTTATCGACCAAGCCGACCATCGAAACTGACTCTTCTATTTTCCTTGATCGATTTTTGAAACTTACAGCTCAACCTCGCTGAGGAGAAGAAGCAATAAGCAACTCGCATCTGATGTAATGGTCTGCCGATCCGTATCAACTTGACAGCACTACTTGCTACCACTCAAAAGGGCAAGCAGACATCTCTGGAGATGAGATGAAGCTGTCAATGCTGCTCGATCTGGCTTGCACATCTGCCTAGCGCTCTCTAACAAATACAAACACTTTTAGAACAAGATCTGAAACTTGCGTACAAAGTGATGTTGGCGTGAGAATGATATGTTGGAGTCAAGTGCATTGGCTTGCATGGGCCTTGGCTGCAGTTCTCATCGAGCAGCATGTTTCCTGTGTCAGAAACACTGAAAAGCTTAAAATATTGCAGTGGTAAGGTGAGTTCGTCGGCACGCAATGAAGGCTCAGCTCATCGCATCAGATATGAATTCACTTGCGGATTGACGAAATGGCCTGAGATGCATCAACGGCCTATCTGCGTCTTGGCAGTGAACAGCTGGAGGTGAGGTACAGCAGAAATGTTTTGGTGAGCCCGAGACCAAGTGTGGAATCGAAATCGGGCATTCCTTCCAAAGAGGATGAGACAAGATACGATCGTTTCAACAAAACATCACCACTTCCTGCCCAGTTGCCGGAGACGCTGATGATAGGATTGTACATGGCACACGTTGCTGCTACTAGAAGCTGAGCTTGATTTGAGAGATGCCGGCAAGAACCTCACAGTCATCTTCTCAGGCCGACCAAATGAGTTTACTGCACCACTGAGAGCAGCCTACAGTAAAATTCAGTGCAATCATCATTCCATCGGAGCGAAATAGGTCAAGAGGCCATTTTGACTGCTGACGCTTGTCATCTCTTCTCTCATTTTGATCTAAATCGAAATACAAATTCATCTTGAAACGAGGTGTCCACGTTCGCATCTGCAGCCCAAAAAGATGCTCGTAGCCTCTTCTCTCTCCCTGTCTCTAGGTAAGGGTCCACATTGGCATCTGACACTGTGCTGCAATGCAGCTTTTTCCCTGTCTGTGGAGTTGAGCCATAAACGTTGTGGTTGGCGAACGTGGACACGATCGTGCGACCCTTGCAACTTTGGTCCAATGCATGGGGTTTCACAGAACTCCTCTCCCTCTGTAGCAGACTCTTCCGTTCGCTCGCGTCTGTGCGCTAGAGATGAAGAGCAGAGCAATCAGGTATCGGTGAAGCCGAGAAAGGGAATGATGTGGCTTGCGACCAGAATCTTCTTGGAGTGATGATAGGAGAGCACGCTACGCCTGATGTGACTGTCCAAGATCGCGGTGACCTTTGGATCTGTGACATACTGCTCTCTTGCTACTTTGCTTGACAGGCTAAGCTGAGCTTCGGATATGTGCTGCAACTGAGCTTTCATCACTTGGCAGGATGGTGTGACCTTGACACGTTTTGACCGTTGTTCTTGTTCGCTCCCCTTCTGAGTGCTTTGTCCACATGACCATTGCCCTTCCTTTCTTCATTGTCCATACTTACTTGTTCCACCTTGACCTCCACTCACTATCCCCCATGCCTTCGACACTATAGTCCCGAAGGCAAGTGCTCTCATTTCCTATCGGCATCATCCCGAATTGCTTTCGTCACCATCCAAAGTGAAAGCGAAATCCACTCAGCAGCGCTGTCAAACGACACTCTGACACTTCACTGGACGGAACATCCGAGCTTGACGAGGTCGACCCTCATTCACTGATCAGCTATCACAACAAGTCTAGGCATCTCCACGCTTCCCAAGATGCTATACTCGACCTACCGCCCACCACCGGCTCCGCCGAGTGATTCTTTGCACTACGACAGGCACTATGCTGATGACTACCCTGCCTCTAATCATCATCATCACTCCGCTTCCCATGGTCGTCCTTCTAGCTACTCCAGCGCCTCTGCAAGCCCCTCGGCTTCTACCAGCACGATGTCTGCCAGCAGCGACCGCTTCGAGCATCGAGGCTTAACACTGATCGCCTCTCTCCTCGAATCTCGATTGGCATCCAATATCCTTGTTCGAGACTGCTCCGTCATTGGAGTCCCCCAGTCAGGCGGCATTGCAGTCACCTCTACACTTGGGCATGTGCCTTTGCCAGGCACTGTCCCATTTGCATTCGTTGCACTCACTTCCTCCGGTCGCGACCGATCAGCTCAAGGCGGTGACAAGGAATCTAAGCGAATGAAGACTGAGCTCATCAAGCATTTAGTAGACTTTGCCCCTGCCTTCAAGACGATGAAAGGCAAGCTGATGTTTGTCGAGTCCATTCCTCGCGCTCCCACCGGCGCTGTTCTCCGACACTTGCTCGTCGAGAAAGCTACATCCCCACCCGCGCCGACTCCGGATAAGGGATTTTTCAACACCGTCCTCTCCACGCCTTCCACTCCTGGCTTTGGTCCCTCAAAACCTCCCTCAATCCACCCGGAAGAGGATCTGTCTGGCAGCCCACCCAAGAAAGCAGTCCGAGACTCGAAACGTCGTGCGACACACAGCCAGATCGAGCGTCGACGTCGAGAGAAGATTAATGATCGTCTTGTTACCCTTCGCTCTATCGTCCCCGCTTGTGCCAAGGAACTCGAGGATCGTCGCCGCCAGAAACAGGAGGAAGAGGATGAAGCTGCTCGAATTGCTGCTGGCGGTGCACCCAAGACTTACATTGACGCTGCTACAGGCAAGCCAAAGCGCAAGAGAAATAGAAAGAAGCCAGAGACTAAAAAGAATGCTGCGGGGGAAGAAGAGCTAGGGTTGCACAAGTTGGAAGTGCTGACTCATGCCATCAACTACATCTTTGAACTCAAGGCGCAGATCCAAGAGCTCAAAACAGGAGAGAGACCAAGTTGGGTGGCGACTGCGGATAATCCTTGGGGTGTGAGGAATGCCGATGGCACCATGAGACAGGATGCAAAGGTGGAAGACGAGGCTGGGGCTGGAATCCCACTTGGCACTGCTCTCCCCTCCTCTTCAACAGCTGCTGCGAGAGGGAAATCTAGCAAACGAGCTGAAGAAGAGGAGGATGACGACGATGATGAAGATGAGGAGGAGGAGGATCAAATTGAAGAGGATCCGATTCAGGGAGACGATGAAGAAGAAGACCAGGACAATAACGAAGATGATGATGAAGATGAACCACTTGAACGACGTTCCAAAAAGCGTCTTGCTTCATCTTCCACCACCAACCCGTCCACTTTCCGACCTCCCGCACTACCATCATCATTCCGCCGAACAGAGACGAATCTCTCTTCCTCTTCTTCTTCTCGCGAATCCGCCGAAGTGTCCCCCGCATTCTCTTACATCCACCATCCTTCCCCATCGACTACCATCTCTCCCGCTACCACTGTGACATCGCCCATGATGTCGCTCTCCGCTGATTCCCCTGTCTTGCTTCCCGACCCAGTCCTGTCCGTTCCCAACGCAAAACGCAACAGCATCGCATCCCGCGTCTCTCAGTCACCGGCATTTAGCGCCTTACCTTCCTCGGCCATGCCGCTTCCATCTGGCAGGAGAGAATCCAGCAGCTTCTTGTTCAAACAACTCTCCCTGACTTCTCCTTCCTTCCCTCCTGTCTCCTCCTCCAACACTGCTCCAGGGGCGGGTATGGGAGTTAGAGGTCGATCCAGTACACTTTCCTTCCCCACTTATGGTGGAGAATCTGAAGTCAGAGAAACGAAAGAGGGCAAAACACCCGGATTGTCGGATGCAAGCGATGCATCAGCAGCAGCCCTACTTCTCAACTTTTCCACCTCACCTGAAGTTCTCCGTCCTATCGGATCTGCACCCCGCAAGGGCGTTGGAAGTGTAGCCAATTCACCACATACAAAGGCAGTGGTGGGAGGAGGACTAGGCCCAAATCGTACACGCTCCAACTTCTCCTCCCCTCAATACCGTCCCTACCCCACCACTTCCTCCTCGTCATCATCCAAAAACATACCATCAGCAGATGAGGAACCTGAACCACTCGATCTCGCTTCTCCTCCCCACCTCGCACTAGACAGCACACCTGAAAAGGAAGAGGATGCAGAGAGAATGTCGGACAAAACTGTCGACGAAATCCCTCCTCCCATCGCTCGTGTCGCTGCGGTCTAAACTTATCATCAAATCACCCTAGTTTTGCGGCTGTTGATAGTAATGGGAATCATGCCTTACTCAGTCTAGAAGTGTTTGTTTTGTGAGAAGGGTGAATTACAGTGACATATAAGATAAGGGTGAAATGACGTTACGGGGCCTTACGCAAAGAACTCCCAATCTCTCTCCACGAAAGCGAGCATATAATCGTCAATGGTTCCACCTTCCTCATCCTCATCCGCTTCCTCCAATCCCATATCGGCCTCACCTTCGCCATGGGCAGCAGGCACGGGAGTATTCGAAACATCTCTACTAGCCGCGGTTGATTTCTTCTCCGCCTGCTGTCCCTGTTGTGCCTCCACAAAATCACTATCATCCACAAACATCTCTTCCCTCGCCTTCATCGCTGCCACTCTATCCTCTTCATCTTCCGCCTCCAAAAACGCCCTCTCCACCTCCCTCCCATCCCCCCCTCCACTATCTTCTCCCGTTCCAACTTCAACCCCACCAAGCTTACCACCATCATCCAACATATCCCTCCAATCAATCCTCTTCGCCAAACCTTCCGTATTAAACTCTCCCTCCTGAATCACGACATTATCGAGCAACCTCTTCTGATTTGCCTTCCTCAACATATTCTCCTCAATGGTATGCTCGGTAACGAAGCGATAGATGTGTACATCTCGAGTCTGACCGATCCTATGAGCTCGATCCATACATTGTGCTTCGATCGCAGCATTCCAATCCAAATCGTAGAACAAAACCGTATCCGCACCAGTTAAGTTGATTCCCAACCCACCCGAACGGGT
>Ga0073774_1000231_pt1 | contig 13880 bp, 13 predicted proteins | sample InSIn5gowninarea_FD_77487 | JGI IMG/M metagenome (GOLD analysis project Ga0073774, IMG submission 77487) | Clean room microbial communities from NASA Spacecraft Assembly Facility at Jet Propulsion Laboratory, Pasadena, California, USA -... ... | reverse complement strand
TTAACTAGAAGCAATCAACGGATTTCTTTAACAAACGGATCAGACGCCATTGTAACGATTGCAACCGCAAATAGCCCTGCAACTCCAGTCTACAATCCAAACGGTGGTTATGCAACTACTGTAGGTATTGGTTATCTTAATATCTAAAGTATCTATCACTGCGGTAAATTCTAATTTGATACAATATTAGGCAAAAATATATTTCAATGCAGGTTTATTTCAGATTTACAGGTGTTTGGAGTACACTAAGGCTGGGTTAACTCAAGTGGTTTGCGCTCCAGAGATAACTACCAGAAAGTAATTTCTTCGCCACAAATACACTCAATAAAGCTGTAAGTATCCCGACAATTACATCAGATGGATAGTGAGCACCTAAGGCTAGTCGGGAATACGCCACTAACACTGCCCATAACAAAAAAAGCAAACTAACCTTTCTTGGTACATTAGCATAAGCAGATAATGCAAAGTAAATAGCCATAGTTGTAGTTGTGTGCCCCGAAGGAAAAGAAGGACTTGAGGCACTGGTGAGCAGAACTATTGCATCGTCTTCGATGAAGGGTCTTATCCTGTTGATGCCATATTTTAAAACGCAAACAATGGAAGTACTGATAGATAAGGAGCAGAAGAGAAAAATAAACAGGCGTATAAAATACGGTTGCAGTCGAGCAAGACCATAAATTGCCAGGGCAAACGTAACAGCAGCTGAAATGAAGTACGCAGATGAGCTTATAAAAATCAGCAGGGTATCTGCTTTAACGAGTCTATGAGCATTTATAAATTTTAATATCTCAATTTCGGTGATCATCAGAATTTTTGTTATTTGAAGTTAAAGCTCAGAAAAGCTTTAACCAATTCTCAGATCCCTAAGATAGATTACCCATATTAAAGCGACATTAAATGGAATTACTATTAAGGTAAGGCCATCATCTGAATAACACTGCTCTGCGCATATTCATCCGAACCAGGTAGACCTACCACTGGATGCACTGTGATATATAATACATTCTTGTAGAGCGCAATGCCTGAAGGATAATCTAAATCAACACTATCAGCAGGCCCTTCAGTCGGCTCAGCATATTTATCTTGAACTGGTACACCCGCGACTACACTAACAGTACCGTTTGCTGAGACTTTTTTGATTTGATTATCGCTTGCGATTAAAAAGCTTCCTCCGGCCAATGGCAACAAGCTATTATCATTTACAGTAATATCTTTCTTTACCGAGGTTACAGTGCCTTTCGAGGTAATTTTAAAGATGCCGATACCTGCTGCATAAATTGTTTTGCTGCAAGTAGAAAAACTTTTATCCTTTTTATAATCAGTTTGTTAGGTATTTGTAGTATTAAATCTATCTATACTTTAAACAACTAATGAAAATTTATTTAAAAAAAATGTAGACCACTTTCAGCCTTCGAGTTAATAACTGACAGCGAAAATCGGGAACAATCTAACAAGGCGTAGAAGTGCAAAGTGTTCCAGCTTATCCTTTCAACTTTCGAATAAAGCTGACCGTTGCAAATGATGGAAGAGTGAAGGTGTTGATCGTAACTGTGTATCATAGGTTGGCGAAGAAATTTGATATTCCGCCGCATATTACACCACTAAGAAACATGTAGAATGGCAAAATGTAAGAAATCAAAAATTTAGAGACTTGCTCAAAAGATAAGTCAGAATTACTGGAGGAATGCTACCGTATTGCTACCTTGCAACAAAATACTGTATCAAAACACGGCATTGTTTTTTCATTAGACACTGTAATTATGGAAGTTAGCATCACATTTTGGATAGGTTTCAATGTTTTCGTTCTCCTCATGTTGGCTTTAGACTTAGGTGTTTTCAACCGGAAGGCGCATGAAGTGTCTGTCAAAGAGGCATTAACATGGTCAGGTGTTTGGATCTGTCTTGCACTTATTTTCAATTGTCTGATTTATTACTGGTTTGGTGAACCTAAAGCAATAGAATTCCTGACCGGCTACGTTATAGAAAAATCATTAAGTGTTGATAACATTTTTGTCTTCGTACTGGTGTTTGGCTATTTCAAGGTGCCGGCGATATACCAGCATAAAGTTCTGTTCTGGGGTATTCTGGGAGCCTTGGTCATGCGCGTGATATTCATTTTTGCAGGAGTGGCAATGATCGAGAAGTTTCATTGGACTATTTACGTTTTTGGTGCTTTTCTAATTTACACCGGGTATAAAATGTTGACTGAAAAGGACAAACAGATAGAGCCCGAAAACAACCCGTTGATAAAATATGTCCGGAAGGTCATGCCCATAACAAATGAAATGGAGGGCGACAAGTTTTTCGTCAGGAAAAATGGAAAGCGGTTTGCTACTCCGCTCTTTCTTGTACTAATTGTTATTGAAACTACGGACCTAATCTTTGCCGTTGACAGTATTCCAGCAATATTGGCCATTACACAAGATCACTTTATTGTTTATACTTCAAACGTTTTTGCTATTCTGGGTCTTCGATCCCTTTATTTCGCTCTTGCTCATGTCGTTCACCGCTTTATATATCTTTCTACGGGATTAGCCGCAATACTTCTATTTGTGGGGTTAAAAATGGTCTTAGTGGATGTTTTCAAGATTCCTACGTTTGTTTCGCTAATTACAATAGGGCTCATTATCGCTATTAGTATCATCTTTTCCTTACTTAAGACAAGGGGTACTGACACAGCAGATGGCAAATAGTCGGACAAAAGTAAATCAGTTGTGTAATACTCGCTCGAATTTAACTGTAATTCACCATCACAGTTGGAACAAAGTTTTTTGATCACCATTGCAGATGATGATATTTGTATTCCTAAGAAAATGCAGCCTATTCTATTTAAAAATAGTTGTTACAGCTTATAAGTCTGAACCCGGTACAGCCAAAAACGACGCTGTATACTAAATGTTGTCACATAAATTTTTATCCCTATTGAACTATGGCACAAGAAGAGATATCCTCAAACGATCAGGAGGAAACAATCATTTCACTAAAAAATGAAATTGCTAAGCTCAATAACGAGATTGAACAACTAAAGTCCAGTAAAACAAAAATTGACAGGACTGAATATCAGAATAATCAAACCAGGTTTAGCACAATATTCGAATATTCCAGGTTAGGTAATAAGATAATTACCGCTGACCTTAAAATTGTGCAGGTAAATCCTGCCATGGTGGCCCTTTTAGGTTTTGCGGAAAAGGAAGAATTAATTGGAACAAGAATTTTGGATTATTCACCCAAAGGAAATCATAAACACTGGCAAACGCTTCAGGAGCAACTCTGGGAAAAGTCTATGCCATTTTTTAGCCTGGAAACCACTTTGATTAAAAAGAATGGTGCGCTGGTCCAATGCCAGGTAACCTCTATTTTATTTCCTGATCAAGGAGGAAATCTGGGCTATACCATTATAGAAGATATAACCGAGAAGCATGAACTTCAGCTACAGAAAGATGAATTTTTAAGGATAGCCACTCATGAGCTTAAAACACCAATTACAAGCCTAAGTGCTGCTTTGCAGCTTATGAACAGGATGATTAAAAAAGAACAATACATTCCGGAAAAGATCATCAAACTAGCGCACGATGCACAGCTCTATACTTCAAAGCTCACTCACCTGGTGGAGGACCTTTTAAATACCGCTAAACTGGAGGAGGGTAAGTTGGCAATAAACAAGTGCTGGTTTCCCTTATCTGATGTAATTAACGGGTGCTGCGATCATGTGCGGTTAGACGGGAAACACTACGTAACGCATAGCGGTGACCTTTCTACCGAAGTATATGCAGACAGGCACAAGATAGATCAGATATTGGTTGATTTGGTCAATAACGCACTTAAATATGCTCCTCTGTCTGAAGAGATATCAATTAAAGTGGAGCAGCTAACAAGTTATACTAAGATATCAGTAACAGACAAGGGGTCGGGCATTCCACCCGAAGATGTACCTCATCTGTTCGACCGATATTATCAGATCAGAAAAGGTGATAACCAAGGTTCAGGCCTAGGTCTGGGCCTATATATTTCTGCGAAAATCATTGAGGGGCATGGCGGAGATATTGGTGTAGACACTCAGATTGGAGAAGGTTCTTCCTTCTGGTTTACCTTACCTCTTATGGAAAAAGGATCTTAAGTATTACACTTAATCTAATGGGATAGATTTCCTATGTACCATGTTTGTGTCGATAGGGCCTTCTTAATTAAGCATTCTATATTCATTTGGAGTATAACCTGTATGCTGCTTAAAAGACCGGCTGAAGTGTTGAGGATATTTAAAGCCCAATTCGTAGGCAATTTCACTTAGTGATTTATCAGAGCTCAAAATTCTTTCCTTAGCCATATCCATAATCTTTAAGTAAACGTACTCCTGTGCTGATTTACCAGTTTCCTTCTTGATTAAATCACCGAAGTAATTTGCTGAAAGGTTTAATTCAGCAGCACAGTAGCCTACCGAAGGCAATCCGATTTCCTTCGGTTTATCTGAAGCAAAATATCCATTTAATAAATATTCAAAGCGCTGCAAAATACCTCGATTCACATTGTCCCGGGTAATAAACTGCCTGTCATAAAAGCGGACACAGTAGTTAAGGAATAGTTCGATGTTGCTTATGATGAGGGTCTTGCTATGTTTGTCGATCCCACGTTCCAGTTCGTACTTGATCTTGGAGAGGCAGTCAAGAATGATCTTCCGTTCACTTTCTGATAAGTGAAGTGCTTCATATACTTCATAAGAGAAAAAAGTGTAATCAGTCATATGGCGACTGAGTGAAGTGCCCTTTATTAAATCTGGATGAAATATTAGAACAGTTCCTTGTGGCTGGTAGAGTTCACCATTATTTTCAATACCGATTACCTGTCCTGGTGCTACAAATACTAAGGTGCCTTCTTCATAATCATAATAATTGCAGCCATAATGCAGGTCACCGCACTTTACCTCTTTTAAAAATACAGTGTAAAAACCAAAGTTCATTTTCATTCTTTGACGCGCACTTGCTTTTGATAGATCAAGTATGTTAACCATCGGATGTAGTGTTTCATTGTTATTGAATGCACTATACTGGCTAATTGTGTCAAATTTTATCACTTTTTCCATAACACTCTTATTTATACTTTCCAAATTTAGTGCTTACCCCAGGAGCTGAAGATAGCATCCCGATCTTTTTGAGCCACAAGTCTACTTTTGCTTGTGCGTCCTTAGCTTTTCTACCTTTTATTACAAGGAGTTTACCCTCTTTTTCCATTCCCCCTTTTATACTAAAGCCTTCTAACACTTTGCTTCCTGAACAGAGTTCATTAATAGCCTGAAAACTGCTGCCCACCCCGTATCCAGCATTTGTGTTGAAGGGAATTACGGTTTTACCTTTTAAGTTATATTGGTGCAAAAAGGTTTTGACAGGAGGTGGGACTTGCATCCCCCAGGTGGGAAAGCCTATAAATACAAAATCAAAATTCTGAATATTAGCAATCCGTGTCTTCAGTGGAGGAAGAAAGTTTGTTTCATTCTCTTTCTTAACCTGTTCTACAGTTGCCTGATAATTCTCCGGATAGGGATCAATCAATTCTAGAGCGACCCTTTTGCCTCCAACGCGTGAATGAATGTACTCAGCAATTGTTCTGGTATTGTTTGTTCTTGACAAATAGACGATCAAAATCTTTTTGGCGTCCCCTGGTAATTGATCTTCAAACTTAAACGTTGTCTGCGGACCACAGCCACTGAAAAAAAGAACTGCAGTGAGTAAGATTTGAACTGTAAGAATCATAGTAGCACAGTCTTTTGATGTTTAACGAATGAGCATAACAGGTTATGCCATATTTTTCAAAACCGACGCTGGTTTACGAACCCCTACCAACTTAATTTTCTCAAATTCTTCTCGAAATGCTTTAAGTTCTGCAACCGAAAAGGTAATATCAATAGCGCCAATATTCTCTACCAGATGGTGCAGTTTGGTGGTTCCTGGAATTGGCACGATAAATGGTTTTTCTGCAAGCAGCCAGGCGAGAGATAGTTGTGCTGGAGTTACGCCCTTCCGTCTGGACCAGGCACGTACCAAATTCAAAAGCTCCATATTTTTCTCAATAGCCTCTGGTGTTAGATAGGCAACTGCGGGAAATCTCGATTTTTCTGAAAAACGGGTAAATTCATTAAACTTATCTGCCAGGAATCCCCTGCATATTGGGCCCCATGGCACAAAGCCTATCCCTAGCTCTTCACAAGTCTCTAGTATGTTATTTTCAACTACACGTTCTACCAATGAGTACTCCGTTTGGATTGCCGTGAGTGGCTGAATCGCGTGCGCTCTGCGAATGGTCTCCGGGGAAACCTCAGAGAGGCCGAAGTGACGTGCTTTACCTTCAGCAATAAGTTGCTTAACCAAGCCTGCAACTTCCTCCACAGGTACCTGAGGATCTACCCTGTGCAAGTACAAAAGATCAATATGGTCGGTCTGTAAGCGATTAAGCATACCTTCAACTGCTTTACGCAAGCTTTCAGGCCGCGAGTCGTTTCCGGCCCGCTGTCCATTTTCAAACTTGAAACCAAACTTGCTTGCGATCACTACTTTGTTTCTAACAGGCTTAAGTGCTTCCCCTACATACAATTCATTCGAAAATGGTCCATATACCTCCGCTGTATCAAAAAAGGTAATGCCGTTGTCAACCGCGCCCCGTATCACTTCAATCATCTCGGCTTTGTCTCTTGGGGGATTATAGCTTCCGCTGGTCATGCTCATGCAACCTAATCCTATAGAGGAAACCTCTAGTTTATTTTTTCCCGAGCCTAAAAAACGCCTTTTTGTATTTTTTTGATGATTTGCGTGATCCTTAACCGCACCTTGAACAGGAGCTGCTCCAAATCCTGAGCTTGTAATTGCAGTTGCTCCTAACGCTAAACCGGCTGTTTTTAGAAAGCTGCGTCTATCCGACTGTTTTGGTAACACTTGCTGAGTTTGTTCCAGTTTTTGTGATTCTTGTTTCATAATATTCTAGATATAAACGTTTTCTGCCACGAGCCCTGATTCAGAGAATATGCAGCTATAAAAATTAAGGATATTTTAATTGGGTTTACTAATACCCAGGTTTTCATTCTTGTGTATATCCGGATTCTGAATAATAGAGGCAACAAAAGCTGCAATACTTTTTCTTGAAATAGCCGAACCAGTTTCCGGGCTGCCCTTTTGTGTAAGAGCGTAGTCAATCTCGTTGTCGCTTGTAAACCAGTCAGGACGAAGAATGGTGTAGTCCAGACCCGATGTTTCGATAATATCTGCGAGTTTTCGGTAAGGTATCAAAACAGACCTTAAAGGTGTTTCGTAGATGCCAATTGAACTGATCGCTATAATCCGTTTCACACTGCTTTCCTGCATTGCTTTCACAATGTTTTTAGCCATTGATTCCAAGTTTCCAGCAAGATTAACGTATACAATATCATGCCCTGAGATCGCATTTTTTATGTTGCCAAACTTCATTGCGTCGCCTTCGATAATGCGACCCTTGGCGCCATTCTGTGCTAAGCGATTTTTATTCCTCACAAAATAAGTGAGTTCTATATCTCCCATAACATGTAGGGTCTCAATGACATATTGAGCTAAGCTTCCACTTGCGCCTATGATGATCACTTTTTTCATTTTTGTAGTATTATTATTTTATAAAGACCTTATTTTTGGCTTACTCGTAAGGCGTAGAAACCTATGATGCCAGCTGTAATCAGGAATATAATTCCACTTGTAAGGATTAGTTTAAAATCTAAAATGTCTGATAGATATCCCCAGCTTCCGGCCATTACTGCGCCACCCAAAGCGAGGGCGATTGATATGTTTGAAAATATCTGCGCGTAGTCCTTTGTGCCGAAGACACTTCTTACTAGTAGTGCAGTTTCAACTGTAACCCCTGCATAAGCCCATCCAAAGCAGAAACCGCCTATGGTCATCAGCAACATACCTGTGTGCCCCATTAGTAAAAATATAAATCCCAAAACTCCCATTCCGACGGAAGTCAGTACACCTGCAAAGGCGTTCTTATCGTTTATCCAGCCTAACGCCACTTTACCAATCGTAACGCCCAGCATAATAGCAGATGCGACTAAAGCTGATTGCTCTATGGTATACCCAACGCTGGTAACGTAGGTAGCCAGAAATAAATTAAGTGTCGATACGGCAATCATTAGAAAAGCAAAAGCGATCAATGCATAAAACATCGGTGTTTTGATCGCCTTTGTATAGTCCATTCCGAAGTCTGGTTTTATATCTTCCTCCTTAGCCTCACCAAATGGCTTCAAGCCCTTGTCGGGAGGAAAATTACGTAATAGCAAGCCGAGCATGGGTGTTACAAGCAAAAGTATGATGATGCCGAAAATCAAATAGGTATTTCTCCAACCGAAAGATTTAAGGAGATACCCCCCCAAGGGATTAAATATGACGCCCCCAATTCCTGACGCTGCACTGCAAAGGCCGATATAAAATCCAACCTTTTCTTTGAACCACCTATTGATGAGTATAGGGTAGCTCAAATAGAGTAGGAATGCCAACGCTATCCCAATTATAGCGCCCGATAAATAGAAATGCCACACCAAAGTAAATCGGGACATACCTAGAAAAACAAGTCCTACAACGGCAGCGCAGAGCGTCAATAACCACCTTGCGCTATATTTGTCCATCATTTTACCTGCTACAGAAAGCATCAGAAAGGAAAAAACATAGATAAATGTCATATACAAACCAAAATTCCCCGCCGATACGCCCAATTCGGTGCTAACCGGTTTATAAAAAATCCCGGCACAACTCATCACCAGTCCAATAATGACGCCCATGATCAGGCAACAGCAAAAAACGATTACATGACCGTAATGGAATTTAAAAGATTCAACCATAATGAATAGCTTAACTTGTAGCAGGTTGCAGCGGTCCATAGAAATAGGAAGCGGTTGCTCCACCATCTATTAATATGTCTGCCCCTGTGATAAAAGCACCTTTGTCTGAAAGCAAAAGCTCTGCAACATTGGCTACCTCATCAGAAATTCCAGGACGACCTGCAGGACATTTTGCAAACATGTTCTTATAGAAATCACCCCTGGGACCGTTGATTTCATCCAATGCCAATGGGGTTATGATAATGCCGGGCGAAATGGAATTCACTCTTGCACCGCGCTGGCCCCATTTAACTGCCTCAGCCATTACCCGTTTAACGTTGCATCGTTTTGCCATTTGATAGGCATGAAGTGTATCGCTAATATTCGCTGGTTTTAGTATTTCCAGATCTAATAATTTGTCGGTAGGAGTTGTTGCCAATTGGCGATCAACTTCTGCACTTAGTGCAGGCATCCTATGCCCAGACTGGCTTGAGATTGTGATTCCGGCACCCCCTGATTTGATTACCTTTCCAAACTCTTCTAATAAGATTGCCGTGCCATGTAGATCGACAGCCAAAATTTGCTCTACACTTGCCTGGCTTGGGGAAACACCAGCTGCATTAATGAACATCACAATTTTGCCTTCGCTTTGTGCTGCTTCTATCAGTTTTATAATGGATCCTTTTGATGAAATATCTACTTCAAAAGGAAGCACATCAAATCCCGCTTCCGCCATCGTCCTGGCAATTGCATTCGCATTCTCTATTTTCCAGTCTGCAACAAATATTCTTTTGCCCTGACCCATTCGTCTTGCAATGGCCATTCCCAGTTGACCAGCTCCGGTCAACAGTATGATGTCATTTTTCGTATTCATGTTTGTTGATTGAATTGTGTTGTGAGCGTCTATAGAAGTATAGGTTTATTTTTTTATGTGCTATTAGTCAGGATTGTACTTGCATATAATGTCAGTAACTTCCAGGTCCTCTCTTTTCTTATAAAGACCTTTATAGGATATTTAACTTGTCGGGCTGAAAGGGTAATAGAAATCTTCCCTTTCCCGTGAGTATTGCAGTATTGCCTTTTACCCTAGCATTTGTTTGTTCAACCCGAATGGAATCGTATTTGAATCAACGTTGCGCAATGTTTTAAGATATTGCGCTTCATTTGAAATGCTGACAAGGCTATTTACAACCGTAATCTCTTCATCAAATATGTTAGCAAGAGAATCAACTTTAAGTTGAAAGTCATACCTAAATATTGATCTGACAATGTCAGTATAACGTCTTTATCGTTATTGGCCGATAAACGTGAGGCTGAATAAGAGAGCAAAAGCCAACAATATTTTTTTCATAAAACTGCTGTTTAATTGTTATTATTTATAATGTAAAGGTAAACCGTGCAAATAGGGATAGTTGTATATGGATTACGGCTTTACCTACCACTATTACTGTTTTTGGATATTTGGTCAAAGACGATCATTTATGTGGATGGTTATATGACGCGAACTATTTTGTTCTAACGTACATGTAGTGATAGCACAGTATTAAAATACCCTGATTATTTGAAAACATCTCATTATTCCACCGTTTTTTGATGTATAATGAGACGGCTTTATGATAAGAACTACCATTTTGCAGGATATTTAGACAATTGTGTACGCGTCCATAAGAATGTTCAATCATTGAATAAGGAAGACTTTGGTAATCAATTCGACTTTGGTTACTTTTTACTACCCGCTTTTGCAGCAAACTTGATTGCTTCTTTAATGCGCAGATAAGTTCCACAACGGCAAATATTACCTGCCATTGCATCGTTGATGTCCTGGTCTGAAGGGTTCTTGTTCTCCCTAAGCAGAACAGCGGCTGACATAATTTGTCCAGCCTGGCAATAACCACATTGCGATACATCCAATTCAAGCCAGGCCTTTTGAAGCGGGTGATTGTTAGTTTCTGACAGACCTTCAATAGTTATCACCTTTTTTCCTACGGCTCGGCTCGCCTTTGTAACGCAGGAGCGTACAGCTTCACCATCAAGATGCACTACGCATGCGCCGCATTGTGCAACTCCACATCCATACTTAGTTCCCACAAGTCCGACATGATCCCGCAAAACCCATAATAAAGGAGTATTTGGATCCACGGCTAACTTATAAGTCTTCTTGTTAATATTTAGAGTTATCATAATTGAAATCGGTGTTAAGATATGCTGAACTAAACTTCGCTTTTAGGTAAAGCAAAGGGTTGCTGATAATGACGTTTGCCGGAAGCCTTGTAGAGCGCATTTGCTACAGCACCAAAAACCGGGGGAAAAGGTGGTTCACCCAGCCCGGTCGGGTCTATATCATTCTGTACAAATGATACTTCAATTGACTTTGGCGCCTCATGCATTCTGATCAGGCGGTAACTATGAAAGTTTTGTTCCTGGACCACACCATCTTTATGTGTTAATCCACCATACAAACTGTTACCTATGCCATCCACAACTGCTCCCTGAACCATATTTATAGCAGCATCCGGATTGATCACAATTCCACAATCCACCGCACTGAAAACCCGCTCTACATAAGGATTGCCATTCTCTAGCACCAGATCTACAACATGTGCAGCATAGGAGTTGTGACAGAAGTAGGCGGCAACACCACGGCTAAACTGTTTCGGTGATGTACTATTCCATCCAGATTTTTCACGTACCAATTCCAGCACACCGGCATAACGGGCGGGGTCGTATTCGTTGTTCTTGCCGACAGGATTTTCCTTTGCTCTTTTTAACAGTTCCAGCCTTAAATCAATCGGATCTTTGCCCATTGCCTCTGCAAGCTCATCTAAAAAGCATTGTTCAGCAGCTGCATTAAAGTTAGATCTAGGTGCCCTGAATGCACCGATTGTAATATTGGAAGGAATCTCCCAGCTCTCTGCAAGGTAATGATCTACTGCACCAGCCGGAAACCGATTTGCATGAATGGCATGTTCTGGAATGCCGCCTCCTTTCACATGGAAGGCAATTAGATTCTTGTTGGCATCTAAGGCAGCACGGTAGGTAGCGGTGTACATTGGCCGGTAAATACCGTATGTTGTGTCATCCTCACGACTATAAATTAGTTTAACTGGCGCTTTTGCTTTTTTTGAGATCAGGGCGGCTTCTACCAGATAGTGACCGTAAGCTCTGCGTCCAAAGCCCCCGCCCATCCTGGTCATCTGGATCTCTATTTTATCTGGCGGAAGATTTAACACTTTTGCCAAGGTCGGTTCAGTCCAGCCGGGTGCTTGTAACGGGCCGACCAGTAATGCTTTTTCATCTGTCACGTGGGCAAAGAAGTTCATCGGCTCCATGCAATTATGTGCCAGGAATGGTGCATCGTAGGTCCGCTCAACGATTTGTGCTGCATTCTTAAATGCAGTTTCCGGATCGCCGTCTTTTCTCAATTGCTGAGCAGGCATTTTCGCATATTCCCGCATCTTTAACAACTGCGTTGTGGTACTCTCGAGTGCACCCGGCACAATCACTTCTCTTTTTCCATTCCTGCCGGCCATGGTGTTTTTGACATCTCCAGCAGGCATCCATTCCACAACTAATTTTTTACGGGCGTTCATCACCTCCCATGTGGTTTTACCTACAACCACAATCAGGTCATTGAATGTTCTAACATCGAAGCCTCCCTGTTCAAAGCCTTCTTCATATACCTTTATGGTAAAAACATCTTTAATGCCCGGCATCTTGCGCGCAGCGGCAGCATCATAAGACTTATGCGTCATACCAAATGCTGGCGGATGATGTATCATGGCAATCAGCATACCTTCATGCTGATAATCTAGGCCGAAAAGCGGTTTACCACTAACAAGCTTTGCGCCTTCTACATTTTTTTGAGACTTTCTAACAACATTAAAATCTTTAACATCTTTTAGTTTTACACCTTTAGGCACCGGACTTCCAGCAGCTTTGGCTGCAACATCCCCGTAGGTAGCTTTTTTATCACTTTTAGCATGGTAAAGCATTCCAGCCTTGGTGGTTATTTCTTCTACTGGTACGCTCCAGATTTCTGCAGCAGCAAGCTTTAGCATCTGACGTGCCGTTGCACCCGCTTCTCGAAGCGGCTTCCAGTACATACGCATCGAATTACTGCCGCCGGTAAATTGCGGACCTAACTTAACATTATCATGCGGACCCATTTCAACAACGACTTTTTGCCAGTCTACATCCAGCTCTTCAGCCACAATTATCGGGAGTGAAGTCATTACGTTTTGTCCAAACTCTGGATTTGGGCAAAGGAGGGTAATCACGTTATTAGGGCTTATCTTAACGTAGCCGTTAATTTCAGTCCATTGTTCAGCAGGTTGCTCTGCCTGGGTATGTGGAAGTGCTAATTTGGCAAGGCCGCTAAAATGGATCATTAGCCCACCGCCTGCTAAAAGCGAGGTTTTTAAGAATGTACGCCTACTATTGTTTGTTTTAAGGTTTTCCATTTAGAATGTCTTGACGATCCACGAAATGATTATTTCTCTTGTGGCGCAAATGCACCAGTCGTTAGCCAGGTGATCCAGGCCTTCTTAAATTCTGGATGGCTCAAGGGCGGCAACGTGCGACCTTCGCCCATATTCCATCCTGCCAGCACCAGGTCGTCATCAGCATGTTCAATTAGTTTTTTGATGTCCTTATGCCCATTCTGTTTCGGATCTACAAGCTGTTTAGCCAGCTCATAAGGTGATCTGCCTTCAAAAACCATTTTCATATCTGCCGGTGGTAAATGCCAGTTAGGATTTCCAGGGGGCGTATGTAAACCAGGTGTATTTGTTGGCTGGTGACAGTTCATGCACTTCATCGCATACACACCCTTCCCGTCAGTGCCTCTTTTTGGAAGCATCGCATGAAGGTGACTATCATCGCCCTGCAAAGGAACGTCTCCCGCAGGATGACAATTCATGCAACGTGGACTCATCAGTACTGCATACACCTTTTCAAAAGCCTTTACAGATTGCAGACTATCCTTTACCACAACAGGCTTCCCTTGCAGCACCTTTTTCTTGGTCCCAATTGCTGATCCAAAGGCCATAAAGCC
>Ga0073774_1000230_pt1 | contig 14026 bp, 16 predicted proteins | sample InSIn5gowninarea_FD_77487 | JGI IMG/M metagenome (GOLD analysis project Ga0073774, IMG submission 77487) | Clean room microbial communities from NASA Spacecraft Assembly Facility at Jet Propulsion Laboratory, Pasadena, California, USA -... ... | reverse complement strand
AGATACTGGCAATGGATCATCGTTTCGGTTGGTGTCCTGTACGCCGTCATTGGCTATGAACTTTTCCGTGATTCAGGGCAAGGCCAGATCAATTTAAACGTCGCGACATCCTTGAAACCTTCGATGTTCCTCTATACGATGGCTTGCGTACTGGCTGTGTACGCTCTCTGCCTATGGATGAGCAAAAAGCAGTCCAAATGGACACATTGGCTGGGACTCCTTGGGAAATATTCGTACGGAGCGTATTTGATTCATGCGCTGATCTTGACGTACTTGATGAAGATTTTACGTGAGCTTCAGCTTTTTCACACGGGCGTGTGGGGAAGTATGGTAGCCTTCGTCTTGTGCTCCATTCTTTCTTTTGCTATATCATATGGGCTGGGTAAACTGCCGTTTGGTTCCTGGCTGGTGGGGGCAGCAGAGAAAAAGACAAAAAAGATCCCGTCATCTCAAAAAGAATGGCAAAACGCAGGTTAATCGCAAGCAGTTTGGCCAGATGCAGAGAATTGTAGGAGGTTGAAGGGAGAAGCGAGTCGACATGCTGTTAGCTTACATTCAGTTAGCCTTGGCTATGGCCTTGGTTGGGGGCAATATCTCCATCGGTAAAGAAATTGTTTCCCATGTTCCTGTGTTTTTGTTTTCGGAGCTGCGCTTTTTGCTTGCGATCGTCATCCTATTGCCGCTGCTAGCTATGCGTGGGGAATGGAAAACATCTTGGAGCCGTGAGGAAGGCAAGGTCTTATTCTGGCAGTCGTTTTTCGGCGTGTTTCTGTTTAGTATTTGCATGCTGTATGGTGTTCAGTGGACGACCGCTACTGCAGCGGGTATCATTACGAGTACGGTACCTGCCTGCATCGCTTTGTTTTCGTTCTGGATTCTCAAGGAAAAATTACATGCCAATCGCTTAGTGGCGATCGGTCTTTCAGTGGGCGGCATCGGCTTTATTACGTTCACTGGAGGCGGCGGGGAACAAAACTGGATAAGCATGCTGGGTAATTTGTTCGTATTTTTGGCGGTCGTTAGCGAGGCGCTCTTCACGATTTTCGCCAAAAGACTTTCTGGGAAAATAACTCCTTTCCAAATGACGGCCGCGATAAATGTCATCAGCTTTGTCTTGTTTCTTCCGTTTGCGATCTGGGAAAGTTTGCAGTTTGATTGGAGTGCCGTACCTGCAAATGTGTGGTGGCTTCTTGTGTACTATGCGTTTACGGCAAGCATCTTATCTTTTTTTCTCTGGTACAAAGGGGTGGAGAAGGTGGAGGCTTCCAAAGCGGGCTTGTTCACCGGAATGATGCCGATAAGCGCAGCTCTCGTCGCTGTCTTTTTCTTGAACGAAGCATTTACTTGGATGCATGGGGTAGGGATGATCCTGGTGCTCGCCTCCATTTTTATCGGTACACACCAGCCGCGGCGTATGCGTTCGTCGATTGAAAGCTAATAGAAAAAGCATGATGGAAAGGTCTCGGAATACCTCGCATGTAAACTTCGCGGGGTTTCCGGGGCTTTTTTTGAAAGAACACGAAAAGCGCCCTGACACGAGGTCAAGACGCTTTTTTCATTAGAGCTCGTTACATTTATTTGGTCAATGCATTTTCCAAATCTTTTACACCGCTGTAGACTAATTCGAACAAGTCCGCAATGTTTTCTTCTTCAATGCAAGAGAAGGCAATGCGCAAATCGGTTTGACCGAGAGCGATCGTACCGACGCCATACTGTTCCAGCAAGTGCTGGCGTAATGTTTCCGCTTCGACAGTCTTTAGCTTGAGGCACATGAAGTAGCCGGAGTTGAATGGATAGTAGGTCCACACGTCATCGTATTTACCGCTGTCGAGCACTTCCTTGGTGCGGTTGGCGCGGCCTTTCATGATATCGAATTTTTCCTGCTTCTGTGCTTTGTACTCCGGTGCAGTGATTGCTTGCAGGACGAATGTTTGGGAAGGATGCGATCCGCTGGAAAGAGTCGCGCGGATGATTCCCATCGTCTTCTGCTCCAAAGCGCTGAGCAAGTCGCTGGATGAGGAAGCATACGTAATGAAGCCAACACGGAAGCCCCATACGTAATCCTCTTTGGTAGCTCCATCTACCTTTACAGGCAGAATACGTGGGTGAACGTCGCATAGACTAGCGAAGAGAGATTCGTGCATCGAATCCTCGAAGAACAAGCCGAAGTACGCGTCATCTGTCACTGCGACAATGTTGATTCCAGCCTCAGCACCTTCTTTGAGTGCAGCAACGATTTGCTTTCCTTCCTCTGGACCTGGTGTATAGCCAGTTGGGTTATTCGGGAAGTTGAGTACGACGATGGCTTTGCCTTTGTCTTTTTGTGCGAGAATGGCATCACGCAAAGCAGCAGCATTAAATTTCATCTCGTCGTTATACAATGGATAGTAGACCATTTCCGCACCACGGCGGATCGAAAAGGTAAGCTCGTAGTTTTCCCAGTTTTTGTCCGGGATGATGACACTGTCGCCGCTGTCAGCGAACAAGTCAGATACGATACTCAGTCCATGCGTCAATGCGTTTGTAACGATTGGGTTACTAAACGTACGGTTAGCCAGTGAAGGCTGTTCCTCGATCATTTTTTTACGCCATGCTGCACGCAGCTCAGGTTTTCCTGCTGGGGGAGCATATTCGTAAATGTCTTTTGGCTGGTAAGCAGACAGATTATCCTGGATGACATTAAGGTGCATCGGTTGACCGTTTTCCAGTGCAATCCCGATGGTTGCGTTGTACTTTTTCGCTTTTGCTTTCGCTTCTGCCGACTGGCTGAGAATCCCCTCTTTCGGGAAATAAATCAGCTTGGCGATATTGGACAGCATTTCATATACGTGTGGGTTTTCGCGTTGGATGGTTTCGTTCAGCGTTGATGCTAATGAATGCATGGTAGCCTCCCTTTTCATATACAAACATCTATCTTTACCAATAAAGATAGCGTATCTACATGCATTTGTCACCCTTGCCCAACGGGATATTTCAGATTTTGCAAGGTTCCTTTTGACAGTGAGGACATGATTTGCTACCTTGAAATCGAAAACTGAGTAATGCGGGAGGGAGAAGGAGATGGCTGAACGCAGGATCGTTCGCCTGGGAGACCCTATCTTGCGTGAAACTTCAAAAAGAGTACCATCCATTACTCCACAGGTTGAAAAGATTTTGGATGATATGGCCCAAACGATTTACGCTGCGAAGGGTCGAGCAGGCTTGTCCGCGATCCAGATTGGCATTCCGAAGCGATTAGTTGTGATGGATTGCGGTAGTGGCTTGATTGAACTGATCAATCCGGTGCTGATGGAAAAATCAGGTAATCAGATAGGACAAGAAGCTTGTCTTTCGATACCGGGAGTTTTTGGGATCGTTCATCGGGCCAATTATGTCAAAGTCCAGACGTTAAACCGCCAAGGAGAAACAAGGACAATCGAAGCGGAAGATTTCCTTGCTCGGTGTATTCAGCACGAGATGGACCATTTGGAAGGAATTTTGTTTATTGATCATACGGAAGAGCTCTACTCAGCAAAAACAGGAAAGAAACTGAATGGCAGGGATTTGCACTGGCTACAGGCGAAAAGTAGAAAAAATGGCGGAAATAAACGGAATAGACAACAAGGAGATTGACTCATGAAACGTTGGAATATTATGTTAACAGGCTTTGGAACAGTAGGACGTCAGGTAGCCAGATTGTTGGAGCAGCGACGGGAGCGATACCGCGAGCTTTATCAAGCGGATGTCAGACTCGTGGGAGTCGTTCGTTCAGCTTCCGGTCTCTACGATGAGAACGGCATCGATTCAGGAAAATGGGAAGACTATGCTCATACAAAACAAACAAGGAACCGATCTTGGAACGCGCTGGAATTTATCAAGTCAGCTCAAGCAGACGTGCTCATCGAGGCAGGTCCATCTGAAAAAGAGGGAGGAACCGGTCTTACTTATATTCGTCATGCATTAGAAAATGGTATACATGCAATCGCGATTTCAAAAGGTGCGCTCGTAGTCGATTATGCTGGATTAGCCGCTCTAGCCAAAAAACATGGAGTCGCGTTGAAAGTGAGTGGAGCAACAGCAGCAGCTCTACCGACGATCGATCTATTGCAATATAACTTGGCAGGTTGTGAAGTGAAACGAGTCGAAGGCATTTTTACAGGAACGACGAACTTCGTGCTCACAAAAATGATGGAAGAGGGGCTCACTTGTGCGGAAGCAGTCGAGCTCGCTCAGAAGATGGGGATTGCCGAACCGGACCCTTCGTACGATATCGATGGTTGGGATACAGCTTCGAAGCTCACGATCTTGGCAAACGCTGCTTTTGGCATGCAAGTAAATCTGACCGATATTACACGCGCAAGTATTCGCGAAATAACCTCGTTACAAATCGAAACGTGGAAAAAGCATGCGAAGATTCCCAAGCTGATCGGAAGCATCCAAAAGGAAGCGAATGGCACGCATTCTGTAGCAGTGGAGCTGTGTGCAGTGGATTATACTCATCCATTTGCTTCTGTATCAGGTACGACCAAAGCGATACGGGTTGAAACAGATGTCATGGGGGATTTATTAGTCGTTGGAGGAAAATCAGATCCTGTAGCGGCAGCAGCGGCTGCCTTAAAAGACCTTGAACATATTATTAGCAGATAGGTTCATTTGCATGTGCTTCCAGTGTTCCTTAGGAATGAGCCGTTTACAACCGCGAGCATACTAGGGATGCACCACAAAAAACGGCTAGGGGGCTATACGGATGAACCAATCGTCTGATGTCAATGCCGAGCTGCAGCAAGTATCTGCTTACCCAACCAAGCAAAAAATGCATCAAAAGGACGTCGCTTTGGTAAATGAGCAGGATAGCTGCTGTTGTACCCCCAAAAAGCAGGCATCCGAAGCACAGCAGGAATAGTGCCTACACGAAAAAGCCGGGTCTCGTTTAAGAGACACCGGCTTTTCGTTTCTGCAAAGCGTTCTATCCGATAAATTCTTGTACCCAGTAACCATTTGTGAAGCCTACACCAATTTTTGTGAACGCAGGGTTCATAATGTTTTGGCGGTGGCCTTCACTGTTCATCCATTGTTGCATAACTTCCTGTGGACTCTGTTGACCCATGGCGATATTCTCACCTGCAGTCGAGTACTGAATGCCATACTGCTTCATCATATCAAATGGGGAACCGTACGTTGGGCTGTTGTGGTCAAAATAGTTGTTAGCAGACATATCTTGTGCTTTTGCCAACGCTACTTTGGACAGTGCTGCATCCATTTCAACAGGCTTGAGACCTGCTTTTGCACGCTCTTGGTTCACCAAATCCGCGACTTGTTTCGCAAAATCACCCGTTTTTGCATCTTCAGCCTGATTCACTGGAGCGGAAGGCTGAGTCACATTCTTGCTAGGTTGTGCTGGTGCTGGTTGAACTGGTGTTTGTTGTACTGGAGCTTGTTGTACGGGTGCTGGTTGAAAAGATCCTGGTTGAATTGGGCATGGTTGTACAGGTGTAGCTTGTCCTTGCTTAACAGGTTGCATTGGCTGTACTGCTTGTGGTTGGCCAGGAACAAAGCCTTGCTTTTGGAAAAAGTTAAAGAACTGTTGTGCATTTGGTGCTTGTTGGAATTGTCCCATATTTTGACCCGCATTGAATTGGAATTGTCCGTTCTTCAATGGGCAGTTAGATGCTGCGGAAGCAGAAGAAGCAAACCCTGTCAAAGCCAAGCCCAGACCAAGAGTCATCGCGATTGTAACAGAACCAAAACGTTTCATAAAACAAATCTCTCCTTTTTTTTGCCTACGAGGTTAGTTGTCGGATTCGGATTGAGGAAACAACCCTACGCCAGTTCGGCGATTCACCCCAATGTGGAATATTTCATCCACAAAAAAGTCCCCCGCACTTCCTTTTCAAGAGGAAGTCTCGGCTTATTTCGTTTGGCATGAACAACAATATCAGACAATCCCAATCGAAATAAAGGAGTAATATATGGCAAATAGCTAGAATCGTTGATAAAGTAGGCTCATTTCGCTTCGTTTGATTGTTCCTTCCATGCGGTTAAGCCGCCTTCCAATGCATTTGCTTGAAAACCATGCTCACGAAGAAGAGCGGCAGCTTTTTGTGCTTTGTTACCTGTTGTACATACAGTAACAATCTGCACATTTTGCGCAAGTTTTTCGGTTTCTTCATCAAACGGCTTGGCCTGTTCTTTCATTAGAAGATAGGGGACGTTACGTGTCGATGCGTTTTCATGAACGAGGCTGCCGGAAATAAATTTTTCGGCATCGCGTACATCCAATAAAAGGACGGGCACTTTCTTTTGAAGCAATTCAGATAATTGAATGGTTGTCAAAGTATGATTTTGCATATAAATCCCTCCCAATGCTATTGTAGCAGAGTACAGCCTTCTCCAGAATAAGGGTGAACGGTTGCTTTTATTGGACAACCATGGTAGAATGAGGTTGCTACTTGAAAAATTGATACCTAATCATTCATCGAGGTGTATTTGTATGCTGATGGATAACATTTTTGAATCCCCGATTCACACTGGCGCGGTCATCGGAGCCGCAAGGATGGAAGAGAGGAAGGGCTTTCATTGTTTTAGGTTTTCAAAAGGTTTAGTTTTTAATTTTGCAGTTCCGTCCTATGACATTCGTATATTGGCTGAGTAGGTAAAATTCACATATCATGAAGGCGTATCATAGCACATGATTTGGTATTTCTTCATGATATGTGAGCTTTATTTGCTTCGGTAAATATGACTAGCATATTCAAATTGAATTTTTGGAGGTTTTTTTAAATGCAAACGAACGGAACAGTAAAATGGTTTAACGCAGAAAAAGGTTTCGGTTTCATTCAAGTAGAAGGCGGAGACGATGTATTCGTACACTTCAGCGCAATCCAAGGTGACGGTTTCAAAACTTTGGACGAAGGTCAAAAAGTTCAATTCAACATCGTTCAAGGCAACCGTGGCCCACAAGCTGAGAACGTAGTAAAACTGTAAGTCTCCTTTTAAAAGAAACTGTCCTTTCGAGGGCAGTTTTTTTGTCGTGGTCGTTGGTCGTAGAAGCCAAAAAGGCGTTGGAATCGTCTCCAGCGCCTTTTCCTGCATGCGAATGGATTAAAAAAGGAACTATGGCGTCCCACCATAATTCCTCATTTTCTTCCTACAAAATAGTTAAATACAAGTTTCGATTTCGACAGTTTGGAATTGACTGTCAAGAACTGAAAGACCAACAACTTGACCGCCGCCGATAGAAGTACGGCCATAAGTGGTGAGAAGTACATTTCTGTTGTTTTCTGCTACGGTAAGGCGCACTTCATAGTGGAAAGAAGCGGGGACCAGCGCATTGAAAGCAGTGCGAGTATTTGCAGGGATAAATTGCGTGATGTCAAGCAAGGTGCTAACTGGATTCGTTTGCGTAACTGCGTTACCCCAGTTCAATACTTGCACACGTACTTCAACCTCTTCTGTGTTGAGATTTACCAGGTCGAGGTGAGCGGTGAGAGCACGGGCGAGGTTGTTTTGCAAAATACCAGTTGTTCTCACAGTATTTCTTTTTGGGCGTCTGTGACTTCTTCTTTCAGTATTACCTTGATCGTCGTCGTGTTCGATTTCAGACATCCATGTTCACTCCATTCTTGTGTAATCTAGTGGGACAATAATACGATATTGTTTCTTGTCTTATTTTGTAACGGCGAACGTAAGGGTACGAGTAACTATTTTGGATAGAGGATGGTGGAGGTTTTGGGAGAAACACCTGTATGCAAACAACTAGATTACACCGCACGATTTGATTGGGGATATGAAGGGGTGGAACATGTCGGATCTGCATCGGATATGATCGTTATTATCGATGTGCTTTCCTTTAGCACGTGTGTCGATATCGTAACGGGACGTGGAGGTATCGTCTATCCTTACCAGGTAAAGGATGAGTCAGCCCTAGCATTCGCGAAACAAAAAGCGGCGCTACTCGCTGGAAAACGTGGAGAACCAATCTCCCTTTCACCCGCCTGTCTGAAAACGGTTCCAATGGGAAGCAGAATTGTATTACCCTCGCCAAACGGATCGACCTGTACCGTGTTGGCAAAGAAAACAGGGGCGAAGGTAATCGCAGCGTGCTTGCGAAATGCGTCATCCGTCGCCAAATACATACAGCAGCAGCAAGGATCTGTGACGGTCATCGCTTGCGGTGAACGGTGGGGAAATGGAGCATTGCGACCTGCTATTGAGGATATGATTGCGGCAGGTGCGCTGCTTCACGAATTGGAGGGGTATCGCTTGTCGCCAGAGGCAGAAATGGCGGTGGCAGCCTTCCGATCGGCCCAAGATCATCTTCTCGCTTACTTGCAGAAATGTGCTTCCGGCCAAGAACTGATCAGCATGGGGTACCCGGAAGATGTCGCACTTGCAGCACAATGGAATCAGAGTGGCACGGTTCCAGTGCTTAACAATGATTTTGCTTACGAAGCGATTTAGTCTTTTCGCATAAAGAATCCCTCATTCGGTAACCATGGTTATGAACCACATATGAGAAAAACTGGACAGGGAGGATTCATATGGATGATAACAGCAAGTCCATTAACCAGTCAGAAGAAAATACCCTGACGAATCGCCAAGGCCATCCGATTACAGACAACCAGAACTTGCGGACGGTTGGAAATCGCGGGCCAACCGTTCTGGAGAATTACGACTTTCTGGAAAAAATCACACATTTTGATCGGGAGAAAACACCTGAGCGTGTCGTGCATAGCCGAGGTGCCGGAGCACATGGCTATTTTGAAGCGTATGGAACCGTAGGAGACGAGCCGATTTCTACGTACACGAGGGCGAAGCTGTTCTCGGAGCGAGGGAAAAAAACGCCTGTGTTTGTACGGTTTTCTACGGTTATTCATGGCACACATTCGCCCGAAACATTGCGCGATCCACGTGGGTTTGCGGTGAAGTTTTATACAGAGGACGGGAACTGGGATCTGGTTGGCAATAACCTCAAAGTTTTTTTCATTCGGGATGCGATGAAGTTTCCTGATCTTGTCCATGCGTTCAAGCCTGACCCTGTCACAAACATTCAAGACGTGGAACGGATCTTTGACTTTATCTCGAACACGCCTGAGGCCATGCATATGATCACGTTTTTGTTCTCTCCGTGGGGAATACCAGCGAACTATCGGCAAATGCAAGGCTCTGGCGTAAACACGTACAAGTGGGTAAACCACGAAGGAAAAGCGGTCCTGGTCAAATACCATTGGCAACCATTAACGCAAGGGATTAAAAATTTGACACAAAAACAGGCGGAAGAGATCCAAGGGAAAAACTTCAATCATGCCACGCAGGACTTGTATGAAGCGATTGAGCGAGGGGAATATCCGGAGTGGGAAATGTGCGTCCAGATCATGAGTGATGACGATCACCCAGAACTCGATTTTGATCCGCTTGATCCAACGAAAATATGGCCCGAAGATCAATTCCCGTTTCTTCCTGTAGGCAAAATGGTACTGAACAAAAACCCGGATAACTATTTTGCAGAGGTCGAGCAAGCAGCTTTTGGGACTGGTGTTTTGGTAGATGGACTTGATTTTTCCGATGACAAGCTACTGCAAGGAAGGACCTTCTCTTACTCCGACACGCAGCGTTATCGGGTTGGCGCCAACTATTTGCAGCTTCCGGTTAACGCTCCCAGAAAGCATGTCGCTACCAACCAGGAAGGCGGTCAAATGCTGTATCATGTAGATCGGACGCAGCGGCATATTAACTATGAGCCATCGACGATTGGCGGATTGCAGGAAGCCAAGCAAGCCGCTCCCGATCATCAGCCAGAAGTGGAAGGAAAGGTCGTTCGTCAAAAGATTGATCGCACCAACGATTTCAAACAGGCGGGAGAACGTTATCGCCTCTTGGAAGACTGGGAAAGAGAAGACCTCATTGCCAATCTGACGGATGCACTCCTCTCCTGTGATCGTCGCATTCAAGAGAAAATGCTTGGTTACTTCTCGCAATGTGACGAAGAGTACGGCCAGCGTTTGAAATCGGGAATCGCTCAGGGCAATGGCGGAAACAGCAAAGAGATGGGCGGACCGATGGGCGCAACGAATCCCGGAGCGGCTGTCAAGGACGCCGAACAAAAGTCTCGTCCGTCTAAGCCTTACTGATGACCCGAGTGAATCATCTAGACGAAATAAGCAGCGGAGCTTTACCGAATCCATGGTAAAGCTCTTTTTTTGTATCCGTTACAATGTGACGTAACAATCAGTAGGCTAAAACGTATGGGATCGATTTGCCAAAGGAGACGTCATTTATGTCAAAAGATAAGAAAACACATCAACATATTGTTAGAGTCTGTACATAATTCGTGCAGACTCTTTCCTTTTGCCTGAGAGGTAGTATTCATCGTTGTCATGGATAAACATGGAGGAAAATGTAGAATTATGTCGAATGAATATTTGTGAATAAGCATGAGCCTATACGTACGTTGGTTCTAGGGAAAAGGAGAATCTATGTAAATGCAGAAGTCATCAAATTCGTCCAAGGAAAACAGCGCTGCATGCTATCAACCGTCGATTTCGCCAGCAGACGATTCTGCACGGATTTTAATAGAAGGAAACACCGAAGTTATCGCACAAATGAACATGATTAACTTGACGGAAGAGGATTTGCAGTTGATCGCAGCGTTTCGCCCTGTCATTGAGACTGAAATTGAGCAGATTACTTCTTCTTTTTATGAATCGATTCTCCATGTAGACTCTTTGAAACAAATCGTGATGGAGCATACAACCGTTGAACGTTTACGTCAAACCTTGAAGAACCATTTAATCGAGATGTTTGACGGCCGGATCGATCCTGCCTTCATTGAAAAACGCTTGAAGATTGCGATGGTTCATCAAAAAATCGGGCTTCCTCCCAAGTGGTACATGGGTTCTTTTCAAAACCTGTTAGGCACGCTCATGCGAATTATAGATGATCGGAAAGAAGTCTATCCTGACTCGAAAAAACTGGCACAAGCTATTACGAAGCTGCTCAGCTTTGAGCAGCAATTGGTCCTGGAGGCTTATGAAGACCAGACACGTATGCTGGAGCAGCACGCCAAGTCGATGATGGAATATCAGGCGTTTCACGATGAATTAACCGGCTTGCCGAATAGAAGGAAGCTCCGTCAAGCCTTGCGGGAGGCGATTGTTAGCAATGGCGAACAGGGTACGCGTTTTGCGGTGCTGGTACTGGACATAGATCGTTTTAAAATGATCAATGACTCTCTAGGCCATACGTATGGAGATCGATTTTTGCAAGAAGTGAGCGATCGGATCAAAAAAAGCGCGGAAGGATTCGATGTGACGATTGCCCGCATGGGTGGTGACGAGTTCACACTGATCTGCCAGAATGTTGAGGGCGATCACGAGTTTTCGACATTGGCTGATCAAGTGGTCAAGGAAATCGAGATCCCCTATCTCTTGCAAGGAAAAGATTATTACGTCTCGGCGAGTATTGGCGTAGCAGTGTATCCCGATCACGGATGCAGTGAGGAGCAATTGCTCAAAAATGCTGATGCTGCCATGTACGAAGTGAAGAAAAACGGGAAAAATGGATTTCAGTTTTTTACCAATGAGCTTGATGAACAAGTGTTGATGCGTATTGAACTGGAGAGGGATTTGAGAAAGGCGGTAAGGAATGACGAGCTAGTTTTGTACTACCAGCCACAGATTCAAACAGGGAACAATCAGCTCATTGGTGTGGAAGCACTCGTTCGGTGGAATCATCCGATAAAAGGAATCCTGTCACCTAGTGTGTTCATCCCGATTGCGGAGGAAACGGGCTTGATCTTTGAGATTGGCACGTGGACATTAAAGGAGGCCTGCAAGCAAATGAAGAAATGGCATGACGCGGGTGGACCCTTGATTCCCGTTTCAGTCAATCTGTCCTCACGTCAGTTCCACCAACCCAATCTCGTAGGCTACATCCGACAAATCCTGGTAGAGAGCGGACTCGAACCGCGGTACTTGGAATTGGAAATAACGGAAAGCATGATGATGGACGCAGATCTTTCCACAGAAATTTTAAAGGAATTGAATGAATATGGCGTAAAAATTAGCCTGGACGACTTCGGAACGGGTTACAGCTCGCTTAGCTACCTCAAGCTACTGCCCATTCACAAGCTAAAAATTGATCGTTCGTTCATTACGGATATCACGAAGAATCCGAGTGATCAGGCGATCGTCGCAACGATCATTTCCATGGCGAAGCATCTAAACATGAATGTCATTGCGGAAGGCATCGAGACCCAGGGACAGTTAGACTTTCTTACGGAGAATGCCTGCAAGGAAATCCAAGGGTATTACTTTAGCCACCCATTACCTGCAACGGAAGTGGAGGAAGCATTCTTCATGCCGGTGCGCGAGGGTTTTGATCATCCTCTGTAAAGCATTTCTAAACAGTCGATGGAATCATTTTGAAATTATTGATACAATGATAAGAGTCCCTTCGGGGGCTATTTTTTTAAGGAGGGTTTTTTCGATGAAGAACATTACGTTCATCAAACATGTCTATGAAAAGCAACTGGGGGGTGAAATTTACTATGAACCCTAGTATTTTGAATGGCACCAGAAATCATCTGATCAACCAGCTTGTCTTTTTTGACGAGCAGTATTCACTCTTTTACGATCAATATGTACGCAATTATGGAAAAGAAAAGCAAGCCATCGATGAGATTGTTGAGCGTTACAAGCAAACACTTGAAAGCCTTTTGTCAAAAGAAGACAGTGCACTCTTTCAATCGCTTAAAGCAATTACTTTATTAGGCAGCAGCGTAAAAGTGCTATTTGAAGAAGATCAATTTGAGGAGTCATTTACTGTGGTGTATCCCACAGACATTGACCCGGATAACAACAGAATTTCATTCTTATCGCCAATAGGCAGGCAACTGCTGCTAGCGGCTCCACACGATTCTGTTGTGCTGGAAAGTCCGGTTGGCAGGCAACAGGTGCAGGTTCGGGAGATAAGCTTTACATATATGGGGGGATTCTCGTCACCTTAGAAAACTACCCATCGCATCGATCATCTGAGAAGACACTAACACGGGGTTAGTGTCTTTTTTTGTTCATTCTAGTAAAATGCAAGAAAAGTAAGCTGTACGTACAGGAGGGAAAGACGATGGAAATAATTGCCTGCCCAACGTGTGAGCAAGATGTGCAATGGGATATGAATCACTTGCAGAAGCTGGAGGAGCGGTGGGTGATAGCTTGTGAAAAATGCGGTGACCAGTTTTTCAGCGTGACAGAAGAAGAAAAGGAAATGATCCTTGCAGGCATACGATTGACGGAAGAGTATGTACCAGATATCATCAATGCTTATCACAATGAGGATGTAAAGAACCTCCCCTCCAGAGTTGGGTTCGGAGAAATCAAAAAAAGCAATTATTCAGGTAAAATTTAGTCGAACGATATTTCTGAAATATAGAGTGAAAAGAAGGGATTTCATGATTGTTTTTGGGATGATGATTTGTATGTGGTTGTTATCACTTTGGTTGCATCCGATCCTACAAGCTTATGTGGAGGCATTTCTGCTCTTTTTTTATGGGGACAGATACGAAGCGTACATTCCTTATGAAATGACAGCCTTACATTATGTGGTGAATGCCATGACACTTGGTTTCCTCTTCGGACTGCCACTTGAAATCAAATACAAAAGGGCAAAATCAAAATGGTTCAAGAAGCTCAAGTTTCTTGAAAGCCTCGAGTCCGACAATATCCTGTATATTCTTTCTGTTGCGCGTGATCAGCAGGGCTATGTGACAGCAGCGGATATCGCGTCCCAATCTGCTCTTACCATACAAAAAGCGCAAGATATTTTAAGTAAGCTTCAAAAAAAGGGGTTTGCTGACCTGAGTGTAACCGAGAAGGGTGACATTCTCTATTATTTCGCGGGCTTTACTGAAGGTGAGGAAGGAGCGGCGAATGAATAAATTTTTAGGTAGCTTGGTGATTCTTTTTGTTATTGGCGTTTTTCTCATACTTGCGTTGCTTACTGGCTATTTTGTCATCGATGGCATCTATCAAATCTTAGACAACACAATCTT
>Ga0073774_1000229_pt1 | contig 14046 bp, 11 predicted proteins | sample InSIn5gowninarea_FD_77487 | JGI IMG/M metagenome (GOLD analysis project Ga0073774, IMG submission 77487) | Clean room microbial communities from NASA Spacecraft Assembly Facility at Jet Propulsion Laboratory, Pasadena, California, USA -... ... | reverse complement strand
CAGGCAGAGCAAGGAATCATGAGACATCCATCAAGCGTTACTCCTCACTTACCTTCCTTGCTGTCCAAGACATCAAAATTTGAGACGCTGTGATTTTTGCCTCCGAGGAAAGAGATTTTGATGGGGGTTAGTTTTCTGTTTGTAAGTGTGAAGGTGTACGTGTACCATGTCACGCATAGAAGCTACTTACACTTTTTCATCAACTATTCCCTTAACTTATTACCACTCCAAGTCCTCGACGGTTTCGTAACGCCGTACCTGTACGGTCTAAACCCCACATTTCGCAATATAAGAGCGTGTTCATTGGTTTGTCAGGGTTGGCTGGTACAACTGCTGCTACGTCTCTACCCAAATTCACTGCAGGAATACTACGGCCTCAGGGGTCTCGCAATAGCTAGGCGATAATGTTATCAGCCATCTCGACACTTTATTTTGATATCCATATTGCTTTGCCTTACTAGCAATGCTTCCAACTTCGTTAAACCGACTCGCCTGAGCCGGCCTGGTGAGTGGCTTGTGCCCAGGGGATTGGAGCCAATGACTTTAGAGCTGGTCCGTGAGGAGTTCCACGGTCGGATCTTTGTGATGAGAGAAGTGGACTCTGAACGCTCATTGGTCGGGTTGTGCGTGTTTATTGCAACGACAGTGAGTGTACCGCACATCTAGATAGCGTGGAGGCGTGTGAGGTTGACTGGACTGAGTGGACCTGGAATTGGATAACGGCTCAAGATGTGTTGGAGGGAGAAGGCTGTACGTATGAGGCAATTCTTCCAAAGGAAGGGTAGCCAGCAAGGAAAGTTGCAAATGAAGGCTCTGATTACAGCGATGTCGGCCATGAATTGAGAATGGCTTTCCTCCATTCTTCGACAAGCGCCCAGAGCTTTGTAACAATTGACATATCAAGCGCGCCTTGCCAAGACACACCACGTTCTCCCTACGACAACACAAACAGTGGGTCATTACAAAACAAGCATGAATGTCGCTGGCTGACATCCAATTCGACCATCTTCTGCGCCAGCTTCAACCTCAGAGAGGCACCGCTTGGAGCATGAATAGAAACCAAAACTAAAAACCGAAGCCACATATGATGGTGTTCGTACACCGGGCCACAGTCACGGTTAGCAAAGAAGGCAGGAACTTCCATTTCATCAATCTCGACTTTTGCAATGAGTCTTAGGCAACCATCGAAGAAATGTATTCATAATACCTGCAAGTCGCGATACTGGTGTCCATACTTCTACACCATGTACAAACCATCCTCCACCCGTCGTTGCTTTTCCAGTCCTGAGTATTTCAACCTTGGTCCATTCATCATTACCTCAGCCTTCATCTCCACGACCAAGATATCCGCCCTAACCATCACTATGACGCGGAGAGAGCCCACATTCGGCGGCCAATGACAACTGATGCGGATATCCTATACGCTCACTAGTCAAGTTGCAGAATGTCCGATTTCGATAGGAGCGACGACCCAAACAGTCTAGATCGGAACGACGCTTATATGCTGTAGCGCAGCTGAATATCAACATATGCCAAGTCTTCTCACAACGTGTGCTGTGAACATCTCCACATGGTTCATTGAGATTGGTTGTACTATCTCCAGGAGCGAAACAAAGCCCCGGATCACATTCAAGCTGAATCGGTGCCCAATGCAGTGCGGTGCGAATCATTACGTGTAGCGGGGATTAAGGAAGTTGATGATCATGATAACATAGCTTGGAGGCTGAGCGCGGTTCTGTTTACATTCTTGCGATGCACAGCGATGACGTACTCATCGTTGTGGATACGTAAATGCAGCCTGAGCCCATTACACAAACTGAGACGATCTTATATGCCGCGACATTGGTCGACGCTGGCGAAGTATAATCCATTTTCCATGATCACATTCTCCGCCAGCAAGTTTGGTTCGCTCTACAAAGCGCTTCTATCCCAGCGAAATATAGGGAAGCGTCTTCGCCGAGCTCGAACCCAAAACGGTGAAAGTCGAAACAATCTCCACATAGCCTGTGATGCTATTAGGCAGAAGAGAAGACAAATCGGGGCGAGCGTTGAAGTCCTGCAGGCAAGCCTGCAAAGAGTCAGATGTCAAGTTTTCTTCATGGTCATGTTTTTGAGGGAACGCCGTACCTTGCATTTCAGAGCAAAATAGTCGTAGCAATGAATCGGATAGATCACTCGAGATCTCATCCCAAATGATACCCGTGTTCGTGATATGAGACTGCCTCATCGGCTCACAAGAGCCAAGTAGCAGGAATGGTGAGGGGCATTTGCGGCTGGACTGATCCAAAAGATGTAGTCCGAATTGACCCAGTATTTATCCCCATTCGCAGCCTCACTTAGAGCATTCTGAGGCTGTGGTGAGAATGCAAGCTATGTAGAACGTTTGTATTCATAGGGCTTGAGTAAGGTACGTGGCGAAGACCTGGCGCTCTCAACATATGGACTCCATCGCACTGGGACATCAAGCTCTGGGTGACGCAATCTTGGTTTCCACTCTCCACCTGGTCGGTGCATTTGATATCTCTGAGCCCCGGCGGACATGAGTGGAATAAACCTAGGCTCTCCGAGGGGTGTCCATTCTTGTCCTTTAGGAGCATCTTCTTTAAGAAGGTGCTCTTGGATGCGAAAGGAAATGACCTGAAGGCGAACACGCTTTTGAAAAAGGTGTTTCAACTGGCAAAGATACTCATCCACCGCACTCTTAGACAGGCCATCGCAGAGGTTGAAGAAATACTTCTCAGTAAAAGGTCTCGAATCACACTGTTGGGTCGAGAAGTGGGGCACTTGACTCAAACGATGATGTATCTGGTTTAAGATATTCGAACGCAACGTGAGACTAACACCATATGTCGAAGATTCGTCTGAAGTCAGATTCGTCGGCGAGAGTTGGGCGATTTGGAATGGGTTGATCATCCTAATTCTGAAGGCGCTCTGTTCTGCTGCGATCTCGCGGAGCTTAGACCTATAATGCTCTAAATATACAGGATCTAAGTTGCCAAAGAGCTGCAGTGCTGGGGCGCTGCTCCTTGTATCTGGCTTCACAGCTTGCAGAATCTGCGTCACGATATCCTTCGATGTACGGTCGAAGTTCAACTTGATGCTCACACGCCGCAAGTCTGGATTGGTATATTTGTAGGTTTGTACAAGCTTTGACATCGATTCGTATGGCTGCCCGATCCAGAGCGAGTGTAGGGTCTTAGCCAAGTCTAGTCGCCATCACATCAGGGACATAAGTTATTATGGTGATCTGTGTGAGGTTGAAAGCTTAGAGCTCGTGTAAAAACCGAGGGTCACTACTGAGGGAAAACGTTTTTCCGAGCTCCGGGGCGATCTCACGTCGATTCACATCAGGGACTTAGCTGAGTTCAGAACCATGTCCGACGTTCAAGCGCAATCATTGGAAAACACCACGTACCAAAGAATTCTTACGTAAAGCCTCAACAGCCGCACAGGAGTGGCAGGAGGCTAGCTCGGAGTAGAGCCTGGAGATGGAAAATGCAATATGTTTGAACTAAAGAGGTCAGGTGAGATCAGATGTGGAAATTTTGCTATGGCTCGATCGAGATTCAAAAGTATTCATGGGACGTATCGGCGGATTTACATGCTTCAAAACCTGGGCGCAAGTTACCAGCAATTTGCCCGATCCAGCAATGTATGATTCGTTCAGGTTACCTTCCTGACAAGCCATACGAAGGTAAGAAGGGCTTGCAGGACTGGGAATCCAGTGAAACTATCGCCTAACTTGGTGTTGAATAACGAACAAGCTCTATGCCGGTTTTGTATCTTGATATTCTGGTGTGGAGTCTCTATGTGCGCCATAATCCAATCCGATGTTCTCCATCCAAGTATGCCGATTAGGTCTCAGATGCATCTCAACCTACCATAGATTCTGACCATTGAGCCCTGATCGCATTCAAGTTCGATCGATAGTTCTGAGTGGGAAGACCAGGCGCCCGGCTCATGTATTCGAAGAAGGGTCGGTCTCCCAAATCATCGACAGCATAACGCGATGGTTGTTAAAGCAAGTTGAATCATATTTGCTGCAACAAAGCTCTCAAGCATCTCTCTCACCTCACGCACATGCTTTTCCCGCAGCAGAGCAAGAGGAAGGGATATGTTGTGCAAAGCGCACATGGTATTGAGCATTTGACACGGCACCTGTCGAGATGGCTGGGTCTGCAACAATGCTGTCGAAGAACTCGCGTCAAAGAACACTGCGAGGATGTAGCTAAAGGTCTTGGATTGAACTCGAATCTCAAGGATGACAGTAAAACCATGGATCAAGACAGAAACAGGTATCAACCAGCAAAGCGATCATGAAAGAAGTGATAGCAGACCTAAACAACTGGAAAACGATTTCTCGAAGACCTACCTTGGCTTATGGAACACATCACATGGAAGTCGCAAGTCAAGATGCACGGAGTTTGAAACAGACACCCAAAAATTCTTCATTCGGCCAACTCTAACTCATCTTCCACCTCCACCTCTTCCTCCAAACCAGATTCGTCCATCAACTTCCATCTAAAATCGTACAAGTATTCCATCGTCCAAGCCCACGCCATTTCCTCGTTTGGTGCCCAGCTTGGCAGATTGTGAATCCGCCTCTCCTCTTCCTCCTCACTCAACGCACCTTCCAATGGTGAGATTGTTGTCTCAGCCCCGCTGAGAGATTGGTGATTGGTTGGGAAGAAGGAAGGAGCGTCGGCGGAGAGTGTGGTAGTAATTGTTGGTGATGGCGGAGGATGAGGAAGAGAAGAGGGCGGAGTAGGAGCTGCGACTGGTGGGAGAGGTGGATTGGTAGCAGCAGCGGCAGCGGGAGCGGGAGCTGAGGTCGGTGGTGCTGGTGGTGGTGTTGATGGTGGAGGTGGTGGAGAGGGCGGAAGAGCGACAGCGGCAGCGGCAGGAGGAGTTGGTGGCGGAGGCGGAGGCGGTGGCGGAGATGATGGCGGTGGTGGTGGTGGTGGAGTAGTTGGTGGAGGAGGTGGGGCCGGGGCCGGAGAAGATGGTTGAGCCGAACGCGCTATACGCCGCCCAGCAGCCCGAAGCTCGCCGAGCAAAGGAGAGGATTTGGTAGGCGGCTTCGAAGGGGTTGATGAGATTTTGAACTTGAGCTTCTTCACAAATTCATTGGCGGGAAGAGCGTAGGCGGACGAGGTTGGCTCCGTAGCCGGAGCGGAGACAGAAGTAGTCGGATCCGGATTCGAACCGGAGTCCGGCGGGGAAGATGGTTGGGTTGTATGTTGGTCAGCGACCTTCTTCTTGGACTTGGTACGGCTCATTGTCTGATTGAATGCTGGGAAATTGTGGTAGGGTTTGAGAAGGTGCTTCGAACTCTCTGGCTTTGAACGCTTGTCGAAGAAAGAAGAAAAAGAGAATCTGGGGGGAAAAGAGCGCGAAGATATATCCATCACCTCAATCTATTGTCCTATTCAGAGCACTCACTCTCGAAAATGTTCTCTTACAAAGCATTGTGGTTGAGTTGAATGGCAATGCTGGGACAATAGGTCACAATATGAGGTTCGACCTCGCTTAATTTCAGCACAATAGGGGCCATGACACTACGCAAATTGACGCATGATCATATTCAGATGCTTCAATTGTCTTCTCAGAGAAATGAGAGCTCCTCAGCAAACATCACAAATTGTTGCACGGTTCGCAAGTTGGAGCAAGCGCTCGGTTATGGGTTGTACAGGCTGAGCGATGTGCATCACGTGAGTCAAATCGTGAGCTGATGACTTGTACAGGACAGTACATCTGCTGTATTTTGGCAAGGGACGATGTCTGAGAAAGTGCAGAGAAGTCTCGAGCGCACTAACATCTTAAGGAGTCAGTGCCCGAGTCTGTGGGTGACTCGAAAGATCGGCATGCTGGTGATTCTGTCTTTTTGCCATTACAACTTCGAGCGCAATGTAATATCGCTCAGGGCCTGATATTGGGATCCATTGACAACAAGTCTTGGTACTCTGCCTTTTAATCCCGCTATGATTTACTTCCAATGTCTCCCATGAAACTTGAAGACCTTGTGCGTTCAAGGTTGCACCTTTTCTTTATAGGCAAGCAGTGGCCTAAACCTCCGTCAAGTCTTCCTAAGTCGAAAGTGATTGTCTTATCAGCAGGTTCTTCTGAGTGCAGTCATTGTGTTCGACCTGTGCCCTCAAGTCACATACGTATGTACCTGCACCTCGTTGTCACGAACAAACCTATGTAGTGCGTCTAGCCTCCTACACTGAAGTCCTTGTCAACACACGATCAACCGATATCATTGCTGCCTTGTAATGCTCGGAACATCTTGACCTGATTCGACTATTTCCCTGAATCCACAACATTCTGTTCCAGCCAACCCAGGCGGGTCTTCGGCAAAATCTCCAGCCTTCGGCCCGCCTCTTGGTTAAACACATAAACAAACAGACTTCGACCCAAACATGCGATAGCCACATGGCTCCGCTGGCTTGGATCATTTGCGTCGAGGGAAACTAGACAAAGATATTGTTACGCAATAGCAGGCTTTGTCTGCTGTCAACACGAGTCAAGACTAGCGATGTAGCTGGCGTGGGCGGCGAAATCTATTGCTCCTATTGTGCAGATCCTTCGGTCTTGTCCACATCTCATATATTCGTCTCTTACAAATTTCTCCTCAATGGAATGTGTTGAGAGGTTCCCTTTGTGGTGGAAAGCCGGATGAAGATGATCACGTGACTATATGGCTGCCTCTTGGCTGGTGTGGCTGGGTAGCATACGAATGTCGGATTTTTGCTCATTGTGAGGGCTTTATAAGGAATTTGAAACAGATTTTCTCCTTTTTTTCCCTGCAAGATCCTTCCTTTTCATACTGTAGAGCCTAGAAGAGCGTGTTACTATTATAAGCGAGTTTACCCTATCTCAGGGTGTGTTGGCACACTTTTGGGGTAGCGGTACAACTGCGACACAACAATACCGATTACGTTTTTGACCAATCAAAAGGCGCATATATCCATGGGAACAGCTGTGCCTCCCACTCTTCCTTGACCTGATTTCTTATTTGATGAATTATCCTCTATATGAATGCAGTCCAGAACATCCCCTACCGCCAGATGTCTGAGGATACACTGAGATTTCTCGACGCATCAAAGTGTGGCATATGCCGTACATTCAGGTGCACTCATCAACAGCCAGCTTTATGGAGCTCATGTTTTCGTCCGAGCATGCTTGTTGATCACGATCCCTGTCCAGAGCCTCTGCAACAGTGATCTCAACCCGAGTGAAGACAGAATGCTAGATCATGAACCAATTTCAGTCGAACTAGAGGAGGATATTATTACCAGAGTCGTTGGCAGACATACTCATCCGGATAACGATCAGCCCTCCACCCTCGAGCATGGAGCAAAGACAAATATCGAAGCTCCCTCAAGCACGCAACATGTTCATCCCCCCAGCCCATCCCCACCACCACTCAACAAGTTCCACTCAACTATAGTACCTTTCTCTCTCTGCACAGCAATCTTCCTCGCTGCCCTCGACTCAACCATCATCACCACCGCTCTCCCCACGATCGCCAGACACTTCCATTCCAGCGCAGCCTACACCTGGATTGGCTCCGCCTACCTACTCACCAGCGCGGCTTGCGTGCCATCATGGGGCAAGCTCTCCGACATCTGGGGAAGGAAAAAAATACTACTAATAACCATCGCTTTCATCTTCGGTGGAAGCTTACTAGCCGCTTTGAGCACTAGTATCCAGATGCTGATCGCGGCGAGATGCGTGCAGGGCATCGGTGGTGGGGGAGTGTTAAATATAGTCACTATCTGTTTCTGTGATCTGTATAGTTTGAGGAGGAGGGGCAAGTACTTTGGTATGATGGGCCTGTCTTGGTTGGCTGCAAGCACGCTGGGCCCCGTAGTTGGAGGTGGGCTCACGGAGCGTTTATCGTGGAGGTGGTGTTTCTGGATCAATTGTGAGATTGAACATGTCGGAGACCAAGCTGGGCTGACTGACTTGCTTGTAGTGCCTATCGCAGGAGCTGTCTTCGTCGCACTCGCCGTCTACCTTAAGCTCGAAAATGAAAAGACGGGCGTGATAGAGGGTCTGAAGGCCTTGGACTGGCTGGGGACACTAACAAGCGTGGGTGGAACGCTCATGCTCCTTATCGCTCTTGAATTAGGTGGTGTCTTCTACCCATGGACATCAGTCAAGATCCTCTGCTTGGTCATCTTCGGTATCCTGCTATTCGGTATCTTCATACTCGTTGAAGCATATGCGGAGTATCCCCTCATGCCATTGCACATTTTCAAACGTCGGAGCAATGTCGGTGCTTTGGCTGTTGTCTTCTTTCAATCATATTGTTTTACAGGTGGTTTGTTCTACCTTCCCATCTACTTCCAGGCTATTCTCGGAGCTTCGCCTCTTCTATCCGGAATATACCTATTGCCATTTGGTATATCTAGCAGTCTCATCGAAGCCATAACCGGAATTTCGATCCAAGTCACTGGAAAATATCTTCCATGGATCTGGGCAGGATTGATTCTGATGACCATAGGATTTGGATTGTTTGTCGACCTAGGCATCAACACTAACTGGTCCAAAATCATTTTATACCAATTGATAGCCGGCATAGGCATAGGGAGCAACTACCAACCCCCCGCTCTTGCATTGCAGAGTCAATTGATTCAAGAGGACGTGGCGACCGCAAGTGCCACAATGGGATTCATCCGCCTCCTTAGCCAGGCTATATCTGTTGTCATTGGCGGAACCATATTTTCTAACCAAATGGAAAAGGCAATTAAGACGACACTGAATGCAGAACTGGGACAAGAAGTGGCAGCGCAGCTCAAAGGCACCAATCTGGGCGCGAGCGTGGAGGTAATCAAGACGCTTACTCCGATGCAGCAAGTATATGCCAAATCCGCTTTTTGGGATAGTTTGAAGGACATGTTCGTGATGTACGTCTGCTTTGCAGGTGTGGGCGTACTGGTGGGCTTCATGGTTAGGGGGTATAAGCTGGATTCTGGGCATGAAGTCACGACGACCGGATTGAAAACGGCGAAGGAGAGGAGGGCGAAGCAGAAGAGGGAAAAGGAGGGTTGAATTGAGCGTGTGTGCCCGATGGGCAAAAAGAAGTACAAGTCTGCTAGTCCGTCGAGTCATGCTCTCGAAAAAAGTAGGTAGGCACTAGCTCAGCTGGAAGAACTTCCGATTTCGTTGAGGCTACAAGAATAGAGAAATTACTGATCATACATCAACGTGACTTTGATTCAAGACGAGATTTTTGAGGCTGTCATCTAGGATCTTCTGTTGCCCGACTGCTTGAGGCTGGTTTTTGAAAGCCTACCGAGAAGGCCCCGAATTTTTTCTTTGAAATATGTTCGAATCGAATCATGGCTGGTCTTGTATTTGTAAGGGGTTTTGCATGCGTTATGTTTGTTTATCCTAACTGTCTTCGGTGGCGTGGAGCTGTATTGAGTGAGGGTATTGTCGTCGAGGCGTTGGCAAAGATATGCGCTGTATACCAATTGCTTAAGAGCACTACCTACTTTAGACATCTTCCGGACCCGAACAACGTAACTCATGGCGCATGTGTACTGAACCAGAATGAGAATGGAATGGTATCACTCGTAGGGACACACATGAGTCGAATTGGTGGAAGGAGGGGAACACGAGCTCGAGGTGTGTCCCAAGTAATAACAAATCAGCTTACTTTCTGCGACAGCCTCGATAAGCTTACGATGAGATCATCTTAGGGCTGAATATGTAAACAAGCTGACCATGACTTGCCGATGGCATCTATATATGCTGTATCAAAGTCCTCCCATACATCGTGTAGCAATATCGAGGGCTATTTCGAAGTCAAGAGCTCCGAAGATACTCTGGTCAAGCTCCCAGGCGCTCGCTGGATGACCAGTCATCTTTGCCATCGTGATCGATGTAAAGAAACTCCAAATGTCTTCTTCAGCAGATAAACACGTCAATGGAAATGGGAATGGAATTGGAAGTGGGCATGACTATATACTCCGACCTAGAGCTGTGAAGCCTGGTAATCCTGCAGTCTTGCGGGCCAGGAGCGAGGATCGATCGGGACACCATTCCCAAGAAGGATCTGAGCATGGCAGGTAGGACCCAAGTCTAAGTGATGCTAAAGTTTCGACCTGACATTATCTGCAGTGGCCGCTCAACACCAACCCCAGTGGATGCGCCCCCGTCCGCACAGGTCATATCTTCTGCCCGCAAACAAGTACGAGCTGAGCAACGACGACGAATATTCCCTACCATCCAGTATGCCTCTCGAGTCTCTCACTTCGACCCGAATAGCGACTATAGAGACTTCACAGGCTTCTATGCGTTGTTCTGGGTCGCACTGACGATTATGGCTATAACGACCATGTTGCGAAATATTAAGGATACCGGATGGCCTATGTGGGTGCAAATATGGCAGCTTTTTACAATCAAGACGTGGGAACTCGGTCTGGCAGATGCACTGATGGTCATGAGTACAGCTGTTTCTCTACCCCTACACAATCTATATCGAAGCCAGCTTGGTGAGAGGATGGGTCTGCGGTGGGCAAAGGGAGGCATCGCGCTACAAAGTGTGTACCAAACATTATGGCTGTGCTTCTGGGTCGCGTGAGTGCACGACGATGATATGTGACTGGAAGATGCTGACTGCTTAGGGTTCCATTTATGCGAGACTGGACTTGGACCGCCCAGGTCACTCTGGTGCTTCACTCATTAGTTCTACTGATGAAGATGCACTCGTACGCCTTCTATAATGGTCATCTTGCAGAAACCGAACGACGTCTACACGCTCTCGACAACCCTTCTACAGCCTCCAAAGCACCGGCATATCAATACCCGAGCTCAGGCCAGACCGAGGACGAAAAAGCGGCCGAGAAGGGCAAGAAGGATGAGGATGAGAAGTCATTAAACAGTCTTCGAGAAGACCTTGCACTAGAGCTCACATCCCCTCTTGGCTCACACACCTACCCACAGAATCTCACCTGGTGCAATTACGCCGATTTTATACTCTGTCCTACGCTTTGTTACGAGCTCGAATACCCTCGCACGCCTGGCATAGTCTGGTCAGAACTCTGCTACAAGATTCTCGCAGTATTCGGATGCATCTTCCTCCTTACGGTCACCTCGGAAGAATTCATTCTCCCGGTATTGAGTGAATCAGCCATACGCCTCGAAAATGTGACAGCCCTGTCAGATATGGCGCTCATCCTTGCCGAAACCATCAGCATGCTACTCTTCCCCTTCATGGTGACATTCCTCCTCGTCTTCCTTGTCATATTCGAATACGTACTTGGTGCCTTTGCTGAGATCACTTGTGAGCCAGTCTCCTCACCCAACCCTGTCTAATTCCGCTAATACCCTCTCAGGCTTCGCAGACCGCCACTTCTACAGCGACTGGTGGAACAGCCTAGATTGGCTCGAATTCTCTCGCGAATGGAATATACCTGTACACCATTTCTTCCGTCGACACGTTTACTCCGCTTCACGCCCACATATTGGACGCCCTATGGCTACGCTCATCACCTTCTTGATCTCAGCGATTGGACATGAGATCGTGATGGCGAGCATCACGAAAAAGATCAGGGGATACGGATTTATAGCTCAAATGAGCCAGTTGCCGATAGTGATGTTACAGAGGACGAAGTGGGTTCGGGAGAGGCGGACGTTGAATAATGTCTGTTTCTGGATTAGTATGATACTGGGCTGTAGTATGGTATGTCGTCTCCATCCTAAATGTTGAATATTACGAAGACTGACGGCAAATAGATCTGCTCGCTATACGTACTCTGCTGAATATTAGCCTCAACACGTTGCTCAGGGAAAAGATGCTACAATTCTCAGGAAGTGGCAATGAGCTCAGTCGGCCTAGTACGCTGATTACAGAGCTATACGCAGAAGTAGCGCTCGTTGCGGGACACGACTTTCGTCGTCCGAAATGGATAGACTCTGCAGATCTAGCATGAGGGGCACGGGGAAGGATGATGAATTTGCTTCTGCGAAATTGTGTACCTAGAACTATACCCCATAATCGATGCTTCATTTCGCTTTGATAGATTTGCCAAGGTCTTGATTACACAGTGAAAGCTGCCAGGCTTGGTACTACTAATTTACCGAACATGCTCCCTGGGCTTATCACTTTCTGCTTATCAGATATGCTGAGATTATCATTCTGTAGCATGGACCCTTATCTTCCTATTCGAACCTGTCATGAAACTTTCATGGGATCTTGCGCCCGGGCTCCTTGACATGGATGAGGCAGGAGACAGACCGCGAAGCATACTATACAATGATATAGATTCAAACAAATCAACGATTGTGGCAGAAAGAAGGGAGGAGCGAAAGACTGGGACGCCTGATAACTGATTTGACCATGATCAAATTGTCTCAAGATCCATCAGTGTTTGAACGCTTTCATGGCAGCATGAATTCAGGAAAAGGGGGAGGTCGGTTAAGCGACCAAGCACGTGATGGGGATTTCAAAACAATACTGGTTGATTCACCCTATTGTCCTGAGCTACATTAAGCTCTGCATCCAATCAAATCTATTACGCTGAAATTGAGTGTAAATCGTACTAGTGGTTGCGCTGGGTGCCATAAGTGGTCCTATTGTCTCAACAATAGGAGTGAATGCAAAAGTCTCAATTGCAGCCAAACATAAGACAGCACCAATTCCATTGATTCGCAATCACAATAGGATATGAGTGAGTCCACATACTCTTAGATAACTCCTTCGAAAACACCACCATCTTCTTTTCCCTTCAATCTCCACCATCACATCATCGCACGTCTCATCCATTCATTCAATCAATCTTGCTGGTCAAGAACACATAGAATCTGCATCCAATCTCTTCAACATGTCCTTAAACAATCAAGATCTCTTCGAGGCTCTTCAAGCCGAAGCCAGAGCCAACGCTAATGCTCCCCGTCCCTCACGCAAGCGCACAGCCCCTCGAACCATTAAGGAAGAGATTCCAGCCCCACCAGCCAAGAAAGTCAAGATGTCCAAGCCCAGCACTTCATCCTTCTCTTCATCTCCCAAGCACCAAATTACTTCATCTCTCTCTCCATCCTCCAAGCCATTTGCCTCAACCTCCACCAAAGCTACGCCATCACCACCACAACAACCATCATCATCACCCGAGAAAATCAACAACGCACCAGAAGGTTCAGCACTCAATCCCTTACCGATCGAAGAAGCACCCCCTCTCTCCCCAGTCTCATCCATCTCATCTCTCACCCCGCCACCTGAAGAAGTCACCACCGCGGCACCACCAAAGACGATTCAGGAGTGGGAGGAGCTGTTGGGGATTCTGCATCCGTCGGCGCCGACGCTGGAGAAGAATGCTTCGAAGATCGTCGAGGAGGAGGGTGGGAAGGGAAAGGGAAAGGGGAATGGGAAGGGGAAGATGGTTGTTTGGGGGTTTGTGAGTGAGGAGATGGTTATGGTGGAGGGGGATGAGGGCAGGAAGGGGAATGAGGGCAAGAAGGGGGATGAGGGCAAGAAGGGGGATGAGAGCAAGAAGGATGAGAAAGAGATGAGGGAGATTGAGAATGAGAAGGCGAGGGAGAATGGGAATGAGAAAGAGGTGGTGGATAAGGAAGTCAAGGGTAAGGAGAAGGAAACGGAGAATAGGAATGAGCAAGAGAAGGTGGATAGGAAAGGCAAGGGCAAAGAGAAAGAGATACCGGAAGTAAGAAGAACCTGGGTAGAGCCACCAATCGTAGTGGATAAATACGTCAGAGGCCCCACTTTGTAAGTTTCCCCCCCCCTCCCCCCTCCAACCCTCTCCTCTCCTTCCCCAGAAACCAAAAACTAACCCCCCCTCCCCCCATCCACAGCGCCGACTACCACCGCATGGATCTCCAACCCTACCACCCAAGTCGCCCCAACGCATCCACACACAACATCAACAGCAGTTCCGCTCGCGACGGACCGTATCATTGGAATGACAGGGAGGATAAGTTCTGGATCGGTGATGTGGGTAGGAGTATCAAGATCGTGAAGGTGGAGTTGGGGGGTCAGAGGACGGAGGGGAGGAAGTTGAAGAAGGGGGAGAGGTG
>Ga0073774_1000226_pt1 | contig 14104 bp, 11 predicted proteins | sample InSIn5gowninarea_FD_77487 | JGI IMG/M metagenome (GOLD analysis project Ga0073774, IMG submission 77487) | Clean room microbial communities from NASA Spacecraft Assembly Facility at Jet Propulsion Laboratory, Pasadena, California, USA -... ... | reverse complement strand
TGACCTAGGCCCACAGAAAGAATGCCACCTGATACCTAATACCTGGTCCTGGATGGGGGCATGGTTGTTTGGAGTGGGTACTCATGGTCCATGTGCATGCATCTAGATAGCTCTAGCGGGCTAATCGTCAAAAAATTTGATGCAGGCAACACCCCAACATTCTGGGTGTTAACAGGCACCACTCTTGATCAATAAAGTCTTGGAATCACGTTCTTGATTAGTAGATATGTGTATGTATGATTCCAACATACAGAAAATATTGATCCCCAAATAGATATATCAATGAACAATGATAAACATGTGCTAATATGCAGTAAATAAACTTGTAGTTCCTCAAAGTAAATATGATTAACCCAATAACACAATGCTGTAATATATAAATCAGAATGCATATAATAAAGTCAGCAATGTAAATTGATGTGTTTTAATCAAATTAACTAAAGCCAACTGCAAGATAATAAATCTAAACAATTGTGAAGACCAAAAACTTGAAATATGAACTGCTGTCCTAAATAAATCAGCAAGATAAAGTATATAACAGCAGCTAAATTATTAGTCCAAGAGAGAAATCTAAACCCAGTCCCTAAGACTAACAAAAGAAAAATTTACAAGTGCAAAGTAATCAAAACAAAGCTGAAACTATAGATAAGTTTCCAAGGAAAAGCTTCAGGGAAAATGTAAGTGTGATTTTATTATTTGTTTTTTAAATCCCCAAGCCAATAGTTTCAATATTTGTTGAAGAAGACCTGCAAAAGTAGATGGAGGGTTCCTGTAGAAACAAGAAAAGAAATTTGAGAAGAATAAGAGAGAAAGATGCTTGTTGAAGATTAGTGCCTTGTCCTGGGATTATGGGGTCAATGTCTCCCCAAAGCTTCAAATTGACTTGAACCTACATGCAAAAGGGAGAAGCTACAAGAGACGACATCCTATTAAGGATCAGATTAGATGAAAGAAATTACTATTAAAAACAAGCTAGAAATTCTTTAACAAATTCTTAAGATAGGTATCCAACCAAATGCACATGCAAAGGAAATAATTCAAAGATTTATAATCCTATTGTAATGTTTAATTTTAAATTGCAATTGTTTACCTTAAAGTTATGTAAGAGATCCACCACTTAAGTTTCCCATTAGCCTCAAGTTTGATTCACAAGTTGGTTAAACCGCTTGTATCCCAAAATACACCAAGACAAATAATATGGCAAAATATTGTAGCCTATTCTCTCCAAGAATTCTCTTGCAAATGAGAGAGGAGTTCTCTTTATATAGAGGAAGAGAGAACTCAAATACCATCGGTATAACAAAAACCATGGACTAATACAAGGTGGAAATACAAAACCATTGTCTAATACCATGTCCATAATAATAAGATAATAATATAATCTAACTAACTAAACCTCTCACACGTGTGAGGAAATCAACCCACTAAGTCAAAAAGTGTTACGATTTGGAGCTTCCAGACAATATCGATATCTTTTAAATTATTGAGCAGTATATCGTATAACCAAGAGCATTAACCAGAGAGCATGTAAATAACCAGTAAGAGCAATGTACAGTAAAGTAAAGAACATAAACAAGAGACACAAAGTTTTCCTTGGGGAAACCCTTTCGGGAGAAAACCCCAATATGAATTCTTCCTTAATATTCAGATGAGCTTCATAAGAGCAGATATAAAGGTCCTCTATGGGACGATAACATAATAAGAGAGAGAGAGAGTAGAATAGACAAACCCTAGCCTCACTAGGTCTTCTCTTCACTTCGATAGCCTCCACAAGGATAACGACTCTCCTTCACCTAGCGCAAACCCTCCAAGCAAGAATCTCTACCAACAAAAAGCCTTTCACCAAGTCGAAACTCTCCTCTCCTCAATTTCGCTAAAACCCTAAGGTGCGCAATGAGGGAGAGAGACACACAAGAGAGTGTGAGTGCAATGAGTGTGTAGAATGAGCTCTAGGCTCATCTACTTATAGCAAGCCACCAAGGCTTGTCTAACTAACCCTAGCCGACCTAGGGTTTCACTCCTCAATATAATATTATATTATTACAACACTTGGTCAATTCCTTTTACAAAGTCGTTAGGCTTTCTTGGCTTGGCGTTTTCTTCTTGAGTGAGTCGTTAGGTTCCTCCGAGCTTCGTTCTTCACGACAAGGTTCCACGTGCCATCTCTAGCTCCATCGTCATCATATCAAGGAAGATCTTCATGTCCATGACGTGGACCCTACCTCCTCTTTAGTCTTTACCACTTACCCACAAGTGGGCTAAGTGACTATGTCTTCCTACCAAGGGGTGGTCAATCCCTTGAGGCATGACCATAGTGTCCATCTCGAAGACTGTGAGTAGGAGTAGGTCCCATCATCTACCTAGACCCAGTCTAGGTCACTTGATCCACGATCAAGTCTACTTGGTCCATGACCAAGTCCACCTGGTCCCGAAACCAGGTTGTCCTCATCCACAGGATAGGACCATGACAGAACCAGCATCGTTCTACCTAGGCTTACCAAGTAAGCTAGGATTTACCTAGTCAAGGACTAGGACTACTTGATCCTCCTCGATCAAGTCCATCTGGACCATGTCCAGATCTATCTGTTCCTTGACTAGATCTATCCTTATCCAAGATAAGGGTCCTGCATTCTCCCATTGTCCATGGCTGGGAGAATGCCTCATGATGCTGCTAAAATCAACAAAAAGGTCTCCCTCCAAACAAGGAAAACCATGGGCAAAAGCCATGGGAAGAGATAAAACCATGAGCCAATACCATGGGTCATCTCCAACCAACCAACTCGTCCACTAACTACTCACACGTGTGAGAAAAAAGGTGGGTCGATCCATGTGTAGAAGAGTCAAATGCCAATAAATGATATCAAGGAGGATATCCCAAGGTGTGGAAACATGTGCAAAGTGCCATAAATAAGTGCCAAATCACAAAGTCGATCTCTAGAAGGTCCCACATGTGAGCCCAAGCAACTCGACCCACTCAAATAATATCCAATATAGCATATGTGAATGGAATATGTGCCAATAACTCGTCAAATAATCAATGGGAAACCTCCATACTACATAAATAACTGTGCTATAGTACCAACTCATCAAATGATGCATGAACATATGTGTCTCTAGCCAACCCCGTATGATCTAAAATAACCCTTCAACATAGAAATATAACATGGGAAAAAGGTAAGGGGTGATCAATCACTGGGAGAGTGATGATCAAGGTGACCACACAATATCTCCTAGACAAAACATGTCTAGTACTCCATCAAATCACAACCATGCTAAGAAAAGAAATCTACAGCTCCACATGTGTGAGGGTCTAAGCCATGTGTTGATTGGAAATTGAATATTTGGAGAAGCACTCTAGAATATGAATGTAGGAATAGATGGAGAAGCCAACTAGGTATCCAGAAATACCAAAATCCCTAAGAAATACCTGATAAAAGTTACCATGCAATGTCCATCTATCTAGTGAGTAAGAATCCTGCATGTGATACCGCGCTACCTCTAGTCACTGAATAATTTGGACTACTACTCATCAAATTGATGATATGGGTATTTGGAATGGTCAAATGGGTGCTCAAAATACCAAGAGTTTGAATAACACCCTAATAAATCATGTTAAACCAATCTATCAGATTCCCATGTGTGGGAAATATGGTTTCCAAAACAACATCTAATCCTAGAACTCTAGGAGATGATAAGAGATGCCTATAACATATGCTATGAAATCATATGAAATCCACTGATGCTCTCTAATACTGCTGAAAGTAGCCTGAAACTATTGATGACTGTTTGGAAAACTATTGGATGCATGGGGAAATGTGGACCCTGTATCTGTGTCTTTGGATGGTCCACATATACTATCATGGATGTAGTATATACAACATATGCTCTAAATGAAATACCCCTGTATACTTGTAGATATCTATGCATGACTAATGGCTAAATGCCGAAACTATCATGGCCCCACAAGTGGTAGATAGACATGTATCATATATGATGGAGATGCATCAAAGTAGTAAAAGCAATATCATAACATTTAATATACATGTATCAAAACTACATCATCCATGACCCATAATAGTAATACAATACTCAAGATGATATCATTATGTGCAAAAGTCAGCTATTGAAATATACCTTTATGTTTCCTTGACCCGTTGTTTTGGAACTCAAGTCATCATGTTGCACCCTAATATGTCTTGAAAGGGTTTGTCATTCCAAGAGAGCCTAAGTCTTTCTTTGGTGAGGTGGAAGGAGATGGAAATAGGCTAGATAAGTGGATTGACTAAGGAACTTGCATGTATATGCTGCTGGACTATGAATCATAATTAATCATCTAGTTGTAAGTCAAAGGGGAGAGTCTAATATACGAGCTTTTACTTGGTTCCCTTCAATCTTCATCTACAAATGCTAGAAAGTATATAGGTACATATAATATGTCTACTGCACTATACATAATCTTTCCGGTGATGGTACAAAGGCTATAATCATCCTGATGATAGGCATGAGGATAGGTATTCCCCCTATGATAGGGACAAGGAATATGGTCCTCTCGAAGGATAGGTATGAGGATAGGGAACGCTAACTGGTACTATAGCTCATGTAAGTGTTTACAAACACTTTCTTAATCCATCTCTAATAGAGTAGGTCACACTAGTGTAGTGCAATCCAGACTTTAAGGTAAGGCATTATGCTCTAAATGAAGTACAACTAGGAAAGAGATTCAATTCCTCTGGTAACAAGAAAACCTTCGTCAATAGGGTGACGAAAATGCGGACATGAATGAAAAATGGAGATTGGATGTATAACAAGCTAAAACATATGGACAAAGAAATATTAGGAACTCCAAGAAACACTTAGACCCATAATGGTAGGAAAGATTAGGAGAAATCATGGACTTGAATCTATGTATTAGGAAGGCTTTGCAAGGATACATTAAAATACTCTTAAACACGTTGTTCATCCTAAATGAGCATCATACAACCATCATGAACCATAAACATATATAACATGAGTAACAACTGATAAGCATCATGCATCCTAGTTGAAATTGAAAGATACAGCATCATCATGTCTTCACATAGCATCATCATAATATAGCATCAACATCATATAACATCATCATAATATAGCATCATCACATGTATCACTAACAATAAATCTTTGGCCTCCATCATGCTGGCACATAATCAGAAAATAACTGGCACTGAAAACAAGATAAAGGATTGGCAAGGTCCCATATCTCTAAAACAAAGCCCATAAAGTGTGAAAAATCCTTGATAGCTGGGACTCAAACATCGTGAAGAAATCATGACTAGCCATAACCAAGGGTCATGGTGTAGTGAAAAGATATCCAAACGTACCCATATTGTATGCGGTACAACAGAGTCAACAACAAGATGTGTACTATGAGACAAATCCATTAGGTGCTACAAGGCCTTTATAAGATCCCAAAAATATATTAGGATTTATACTTCTAGAACCCCTAAAAAACCCTAGAAAATGATGATCCAAAAAAACCGTAGCTCTACAGCATAAGATATTATGCTACTAGCCAATAGTTTTTGAATCAACGAAGAGAATTAAGAGAGTAAGTTCCACACCCACTATAATACAATGTTGAGGTTTATAAGGTCAACAAAAGAATCAATGGAACCAAATCTCACCCAAATCTTGAAATAGCCTCCTCACAAGTGCACTAGAGAAAGATAGGTCTAGTGCACTAGTGAGAAAGTGCAAAACACAAGCACAAGTGCTGAAAAACAAAAATACACAAGTGCCCTTAGGATTATAACACTTCATATTTCATATCAAGAAGATCACTAGATGAGATGAAACAAATGAGAGCGTAAGTTGTTTATTTATACACAAGTCAAGTGAGGTGTCCCTTCAAGAGAGTAAGCCTCCCTTCAAGACAAGGTTATGGGCCCACAAAACAAAGGCACGCAACCCCAGACCATACCTAGTAACACAATAAAAGAATAAAGAATATGGCATTAGCCATAATTAAAAGTAATAATCATACATGAGACGTGGCCATATGTACATATTATACTAGTAATTCCAGCAATCGACCCAAGCCACTTTTTCATCTATTTTGGCGCTTAGGACTTAGATTGCAGTAGGAAGGCACACTACTTAAGTTGTTGCATAAAAATATGTGCTGTTGCACAAAAATATGTGAACTAGGTGACTTGGCATGTCTATGCATGTGACACATGCTTCGTACATGTTGGATACACTACATGAGTTAGTTACTTGGAGAAATGTACTTGACACAAGTTGTGATGTAACTATTTACCTTAGCACATGTGAGGTGCTCTAGATGGGAAAGATTTTCTTGGAAGGTGCATGAGTGGTATAAGGTGGACTTAGTTTTAGGGTTTGGTTGAGCACTCCCTTCTAGAAGGTTCTTTTGTAACTTCCCCCTCTAATTGTATAAAAGAGTATGAGGGACACATTACTTCATAGTATTGTTTTTTGTTTTTTTGGCAGCTTATGAGAAGCCAATTTGATGTTCCATAACCTTATTTTTTATTAATAAAAAGATGTGACTGCTGGTGCAAATAAGTGTGCAGATCTGATTTTTCCGCACCTGATATAACTTTTGTATAATATTGATATAACATGCAGATCTGATTTTTTCAAACCCGAGTTTTATTAACTTTTTTAGCTGATTTATTATGCTGATGTAATAGACAATCAGGCTGGTACTGAGCCAATTTAGCATTCTTATATAGAATTCAGATGTGATATATATTTACTGCCGGGCCAGTGCTGAGTTGATTTAATTTCCAAACTGATTTTCAGACTTCATTCTATAAGATCTAGTATCTGGTTGTTGTTGGAATGTTCCAACCTTTTGATATGCAGTGTCTACACCCTTGAGTATTGCCTACAGAGTTTTGATGTTTGCAGAGCTGAAATTTGGATAGGCATTTCATACTCAGCTACAGGGTTGAACAACTTGAATTTCTATGAGTGCAGATCCAATGTTATGAGGTGAAATTTTAACATTGTACCAGAGTTGTGCTATTGGAATTTTCCGTCCAAGAGCATGGAGAATTCAGCTACCTGTGCGAGGATGCTGATAACAGAAGATTTCAGCGGGTGTGATGCCCAAAAAGATCCAAAAATTGGAGCATTTTCATGCCTGTGAGAGGCACCAAGACATGTGAGAGGTCAGCGGGTGTGATGCCAAAGAAATTTCAGTGATTAGAGTGAGTTTTATGGTCAAGAGGCGTGATTTAAACCTATGATAGGTTGGTGATTTTGGCTGATTTCTTTTGTTTAAAGTTGCGATTCAAGGGTCTGCACGATTGACAAACTTGTTCAATCTCAGCGACTGTGACCACTGAAGGGAGCTTCCAACTTCACCCCTTGGAAGTGCAAGTTGCAGATGCTGATGGAAGAGATGGACCTCTGGAGCATAGTTGAATGGAAGGCTACAGTTCCTACCAATCTTCAACAGTTGGTTTAGTGTGAGAAGAAAGTGGCTAAGGTGAAGAGGATTATCTTGGATTCTGCGAAAGATCGACACTTTGCAATTGGTATGAAGATCGAAGATGAGGAGTCAGTGCCCATTCAACTAAATGATTTCTCACTACCATGAAAAATTTTTGTGCAAGTTGCCTGTGCTCGATAACGCCTCTCAACTTTGAGAAGTTTTCAATTTGTCCAAGAAGAAACAAGGCGTGAGACAGTGACAACCCAAACCATTGAAGTTCAAGCCTTGACACTAACTAAGAGGTTGAAGAAAGGTAGAAAGAAAAGAGGACCCGAGAAGGGTAAGCAAGAAGAGACATTCTTCCAACCATGGTAAGGACGTGAACTGCATGACACGCTTCAAATGTCACAAGAAGAAACATTAGGCAAGTCAATGCCCAAAGAAGAAAGGGAAGGGGAAGCAACAGCAGGTGAAAGTTGCAAACAGTAGCTGGAGTGGATGAGTTAGCATCCAAGATAGAAATCTCCTTCTTTATGGTTTCTTGCATTTGTACTAACACCACATCTGATATCGGTTAGTATGTTGACAGTGGAGGATCCTGGCACATGACTTTCAACGAGAAGATCTTCAACAAGTTTCATGAGGAACACGTAGGCATGCAAGTGGAATTTGATGATGATGCTACATATCTAGAGACTAGAATTGAAACCATCTCCTTTCAAATGCCTTCAGGTAATGTTCTCAAGTTGTGTGATGTTTTGTCAGTTTGATTAAGAACCTCCTTTCTATTTCAGCTATCACAGATTTCAAGTGTATAATTGAGTTCAATAATTAGCAGTCCACTATCAAAGAAATATGGTCAAGTTTTGTCTGTAGGAGTGCTAGAAGGGGACCTTTACTTGCCTACTTGCCTTCCATCTTTGAGGAGGCAAATGCAGGGCAGATATGATGAGATTCCATGATAGAGGAATATAAGTCCATTCTCAAGAATTATGTAAAGGAGATAGTTCCAAGTCTGATTGGGCCAAGAAGTTGAAGAAGGCCCTTTATGGGCCAAAGCAAGCACCATAGGTGATTCTTTGGGCTTCTCCAAGACTTGTGCAAATTCTAATCTTTATTATTCATATGTGAATCCAATATGCTTGTCTTGGTCCTGTATGTAGATGACCTGACTCTTACAAGAAATTAGGAGCAACTCATTTTGTGGTGCAAGAAGAAATTGGCCAATGAACTTGACATGAAGGATATTGGTGTACTACATTACATTTTAGGTCTAAAGGTTTGGGAGGGGCAAGAGCTGGAGAAGTCTTCCTTGGGCAAGGTAGGTATACTTTGGAGATTCTAAAGAGAGACTTCAAATGCTTAATTGCAAACCCTTGGCTACACCTATGGTTCCCAATCTGAAGACAACTTGTGATGAGGATTTTGATTTGGCTGATCCTAAATTGATAGGCAGTTAATCCAGAGGAACATATTCTATGTTGTTAATAATTTGAGTTAGTTTATGGTTGAACCTCACAAGGCTCATAGGAAACCCAGTGGGCATGTGCTCAAATACTTGAATGGCACAATTCGTTATGGTATGCAATATATAGGGAATGGTAAGCAACTACTCCATGGATTTGTTGATTCATAATGGGCAAGAGATGCAAGCACATAGGAAAGTACTTGCAGCTATTGTTTAGTTTTGGATCAGGTATAATTTCCTAATTCGATATTAATGATGGAGTCATTGAATACATTGATGCCATTCCTCTTTTATTTGGCTAATAAGAAGTTTCAAAAACCTAACTTCTTTTTGAATGATGCCTATGAAACTAATATCAAGGCCACTTATATAATGTGCCTTTTTTACATTTCATTACATTAGGTTTATTGAAACATTATACTCCAGCAAATGCATGGCTATAAATAGCAAGAGATCATATCAAAGAGGATCCAATGTGCCTCCTATAGAAATCAATCAATAACAACCTCCATCAATTAGAAATAACCACCCAATAGTGGCACATGTGGCTCCTCAACCAACTCCAAAGTAGATCGACTGTCCATAAATGAGAGAGAACCATTAAAATGGTGGCACGTGTGGCCACTAGTAACTCGCACCCATCAAATATGTATGAATAAATGTGCCAAATCGCCTCCAATAACAAATTGGCCCACAATAATGATGAAAGGAGGCTCCACATGTGTAGGCTCATGCTAAGAATAGTCATCAAAGAAAACATGTGTGAGTAGATGCTAGAAATAGTCAACAATGATGGCATGTTTGACTATCAACCTCCTCAATCAATGTGCAAAGGATTATATGCAAGAACAAAAAGGTCAGCCTATCTAATACTAGCCATATCTAGAGTCTAGACATGTGAGGTTTGTTGTCCCAGAAACTCCACCCATGCTGCATGGGAGTACAACACACTTTTCAAAGCTTGCCATATGTCTTTATTCCCAAGACTGTTGCTCAAGGCTATGCTTAGAGTGTCATTGTGATGATCTCTTTACTTGTTACCATGGATGATTTATGATCTTTTCTTGCTATTGCAATGACTATGATGATGATGCTATGGTTATGATGTTTCTATATGATGTGATGTGCCATGATATATTCCATGATATACTATTGTATTTCCTCTCTACTGTTTACCGATGTATGACGATGATGATTATATGTTGTTGTTGTTGTACGATGTTAGGTTGCATTTAGCGTTGGGAATTTCTCTTGGACTGCTACAAGAGCATCACCAGACACATCTTAAGCTCAAGGACTAATTTGTTTGATTGGTTTAGTTGGATCTGGCTTGCTAGGTGGAACTCCTTGGGGATAACTGACTTTATGTGACTAGAAAAAGATATCCTTCAGCCAAACAGACCACAACTATGGACAGTGGGCAATCAGACCACTTGTTGGACAAGGCAATTTGATAATCATGGTAGATGAAGAATAAGGGAGTGGAAATGAAAATGATGAACCAATAGTTGATTTCACCCTCTCATTTAGCTAGAATACAATCAAAGATACTCTGTGATTGCAACAAATATATCCATATGACCATGTATAAGAAAATATGACCAGCAGACACTGACAATTCAAAATATTTTTAGATACACTAGCATTGTAATGAGACTCATTAATAATTAATCACTTGAACATAAGAAGAACAGTATAGTGATACACAGGAGATAAACACAGACCGGCAAGTCACCTTCAAGAATCCACTGTAATAGATCTATAATATATTAAGCAAAATTTTATGAACATACACAAAATAGCATCAATGCCAAGGGAACCAACCAAAAAGCTTCTCTCCAGTTATTGTCCAACCACCCAACCCTTTTCCTCTTCTTTTTCATTGTTTATATAGAAAGAGGTTTATTAATTACATTACAATCTTCTAGGGAGTAAACTCTATCCATTACATCAAGAGATCAAGGGAGAAAATTCGAATTTGTGGCTATCCCCATGAAATTTGGCAACTAAAACTCCAAATCTGGGTCAAATATGCTACCTCAGCTTGGGTCATGATAATAGGGATCAAATCTCATCACTTGTGCTTAAAAAAGGCATAAGGAGTTCATCTCTTCATAGCTATGATGCAACAAATCCTCAAAGTATCCAAACACCTCATCCCAAGATCCCTAAAAAATAGGACATTAGATTGAGCAAGCATTTTTGCAAAAATAGCTTCACGAAATTCTGAAAAATAGGACTCAAATATTACTTTGTATCTCCCAAACCATAATAGCTATGTAAAAACTGAAATAGGTTTTTGTTAATGGGATCGTGCTTGACAAAAACCTATTTGGGTTTTCAAAAATTCTTCTCGAGTTGTTCGAAAAGCGCGCCCAAACACAATGACTAAAACAAGAAATCATTTAATTTTTAAACCTAGAAAAATGGGGCTCAAAGATCCATTCAAATCTCCTAGACCATAACACGTGTAAAAACTGAATGAGGTTTTTGTAGATGAGCCCATGCTTGAGAAAAACCTCTTTTAGTTTTGAAAAATTCATCACCAGTTGTTTGGAATATATGCTTAAAGTCAATGACTAAAACAGGTAGAAACAGAATGCTAAAGGAAATACTATGTTTTCATTTCTCCAAAGAAACCATAACCTGATTGAGATGCTTCTTTCACATTTGTTATTCAGACAACTATTAGATATCTTGTTCTTACTATGCTTCTTCTATTACGCAATCAATATCCTTATCGGCACACTTGAACGCTTGGTGGTTTTACTGTAGGCGCACTTTGACACTCGGTCACTTGACTCAACACTTAGAATTCATCAGTGGACAACCTGTTATGTAACAGTTCATGTCTCCACTAGCGTTGATTATGAATATCTGGCTATTGAAACCAACTCCATCCCATCATAGACTGCAACTTTCCCCTCGAGAACCAAAAGATGGATACCTAAGTAAGACAACATTTGATCTATCCTCAACAAAAGCCTCAGTCTGATTAATGTGCTTCCTTATAACAGACTTTGGAGGAACTTGCACTCAAACCATAGCCTCAAAACCCTTAAATATTATTTGCAATTTTCACGCGCTTGACTTTCAGGAGTAGTAGCATTCAACAACTGTGTAAGCACAGATTGGACTGTTGATGGATACATATCTCCAATGATTCCTTTCTATCAGTATGAACTTTATATGATAGAATCAACCAAAAAGAACAGGTCTTCTTTTTTATGACAAATCGGTTCATTTTCCAGCTTCTGAACAAGAAGTTCCACCAATCCGCCTCTATCACATTGGTGCGCACTTAATTCTTGATCTTTGACATTTCAATTTGAGCAGATGGCACACCATATTCCTTCATCTTTGAGAACAACCAGTCATATAATAAATTTCCTTGGCGCACATTTTGCTTTGCTGGAGCTTTAGACATGAATATTTGACGTGATATCTTTCTAAACTGACATTGCAAAATGATTTCGTAGCGACCTGTATAAAACTTTTTAAACTGGCACTATGAAATGATTTCAAAGCGATTTGCACCAAATTTTGCACTAAAGCGCTACGAAATGATTTTGCAACGATTCTGAAAATCTACTTTTCCTGAACTTTTTGGAGTTTTTCCTGAAGGATGTGGGTGACTGTTTTTTACAATAGTACTTGCAAAATTTATTCATTTTCCTTGCTACTCAAGATAACCAAATTTTATTACAAAAGAGGATAAAGGAAGTAAAAACAAATTTGACTAAGACACTGTAAACTTAAGACTCAAGACTGTAATGTCCCCCTTCTCCTCACAGGGATTTCTCCTCGAGCTAAGAGAGGAAAGAAAACACTATAGACTGGCTTCAAGAAAAAATTTAAACCCAGGTACTAACATAAGCTGTCATGATATTTTGAACCTATTGACTAGTAAACAGAGAGGAACCCTTAAGAAGGTACCCCAGTTCGAACCGGCAGAGGACTCACTACTGTTGCAAGTTTGTGGCCTAGGTTAGGCTTTTTGTCAAACCAAGGGAGACTTTGAGTTATGACTACTTAAATCCTGGTTCACACCCTTCATCTCCCTTCATTACCGTTGTGTTAACCCGTTGACCTAGGACTTGGAAGCTTATCTACTTGTGTAACCCAAATACCCAGTTGCCTACATTAAGAGCGAAATGGCTTATAGCCAAGGTTTGGACTTCACTATACTGGTGAAGCCAACTCTGTTGCTGTAGATTATCATTGATGCCAACACCAAATTGTAGATTATCCTTGATGCCAACAACAGATGTTGGAAGCCATATATCTGATGATGATGTTGAGTGACCCTTGCAGTGGTCACAGTACGATGCAGCCTGGATGATGATAGATGACTTTGATGGAGCCTTGGAGATGGATGTCGATGGTCCTCTGATGGAGATTGCATATGGAGATGGTCCTTTGATGACCCTGATGATGTGTTTGTTGATGTTGATGGAGCCCATGATGATGTAGCCCTTGGTGATGGCTTTGGAGCCCTTGCACTTGATGGTGGAGCCCCTTGGTCCAGTTGATGCCCATGATGATTGCTTGATCATGGCTGTGGAGCCATGATGCTTACTCAGTGATGGTTGTTACTTGATGGTAGAGATGGAGCCTTTACTTGATGATGGAGCCTTTGCACTTGATGATGGCTTGAAGCCATGATGTTTCGTTATACCCATGATGGAGCCATGATGTTTCGTTATGACCATGATGGATACATTGATGTGATGAGCCCTTGCTTGATTGAGGATCCCTTACCTTAGCCCCTTCACCTTATCCCTTTGCTCCATCATCCCCTTTACCTTATCTAACCTTGCGCTAGCTCCTTTCACCTTTGCAAACCCTTCCTAAACGCTTGCAAACCTATCTAAACCCTAACGCTACCCTTCTAGCCCCTTCCTAAACCTAACACTATACCTTCTAACTCCTACCTACTCATAACGCTACCCCCTTTACCCTTCCTCTACATTACGCTAGCCTTACCTACTCCTATCCTTAGCCCTCCAAATCAAACCTAGCGCACTTCTTTTCTTCACATCCAAACCCTAGCGAACTTGTACAAGGATGTACAAGAGCTAGCGAACTCCACTACATGAGATAGCGAACTTGCTTGATATTGAAATGAGGAGGAGAAGGGTGTATTTATATGGAGTCTAGAGGATATAGGCTAGCACAATAAAGAGGATAGG
>Ga0073774_1000224_pt1 | contig 14208 bp, 24 predicted proteins | sample InSIn5gowninarea_FD_77487 | JGI IMG/M metagenome (GOLD analysis project Ga0073774, IMG submission 77487) | Clean room microbial communities from NASA Spacecraft Assembly Facility at Jet Propulsion Laboratory, Pasadena, California, USA -... ... | reverse complement strand
AGTGTGACGCTGCTAACCTTTCGAATAGAGCGCTCCTCCTAGACTTCCCGTTCTGCCGACCTTAGCCCTTCCCTTCGCACCATAGCAACGACTGACAGGCTCTCGACTTATAGATACGATTACCTCTTCAAGCTTCTTCTCATCGGAGACTCTGGTGTAGGAAAGTCTTGTTTGTTGCTCAGATTCGCCGATGACACATACACTGAGAGTTACATTTCGACAATCGGCGTCGATTTCGTACGTCGAGAAGGTCTAGAAGGGTTCTGCAGATATCTGGCCGCTAACAACAAGATCAGAAAATCAGAACCATCGAACTCGACGGAAAGACGGTGAAGCTTCAGATTGTGCGTCTCATGAAAATCCAGCTTATCGGATAGCTTCTAACAAGTACGTTGTAGTGGGATACTGCTGGTCAAGAACGTTTCAGGACAATCACCTCTTCATACTACCGCGGCGCTCATGGTATTTGCGTTGTCTACGATGTGACGGACATGGACTCATTCAACAACGTCAAGCAATGGCTACAAGAGATTGACAGATACGCAACCGAGGGTGTCAACAAGCTCTTGGTCGGTAACAAGAGTGATATGGCTGATAAGAAGGTCGTTGACTATGCAGTCGCAAAGGTAAGCTTTCAAGCAGCACATCTCAGTGTACCGACATCATACTAATCATCATTTGCATAATAGGAGTTTGCAGACAGCCTGAACATCCCCTTCCTCGAGACATCCGCCAAGAACGCCTCGAATGTCGAGCAGGCTTTCCTAACGATGGCTCGCCAAATCAAGGAGCGCATGGGTACAACTGCTGTCAACAACAAGCCTACTGTCCGTGTCGGCCAAGGTCAAGGTGTTCAGTCTGGATCTGCTGGAGGATGTTGTTAGATGGGATGTTATGAATCGTCGTTCTGAGAGATATCTTTGCAGGGTCCAATCTGTCAAGGCACCGCTCTGGTTTGGAGATGAGACATCAGAGTGAAATGAGGAAATGATCAAACTCGATGGGAGTAGACGTACAAAGGGCATGGGGTATGGGATGTCTTCAACTATCTCCTTCTGGTTTTCTGCTTCCTCCTGTGCGCAGTCGTGGAATAGGGGACTGTGTCGGAGTTTGCGAATGGGGTTTCTTTTTATGTAGGTACGCGATGCAAATATAGTAATTTCGACAAGTTCAAGCGGTCAACTCTGTGTGCTTGAGCTGCTTAACTCAGAACGCTCCATGTTCTGCTTCGATCTGTCTCGTTCCTTTGTCCTCCTTGGTGCTGCTTAGGTCTGTAATCGACATCGACCACAGAAGAGCTGAAGAGAATCTGGGTCTCTCTAGCACCTGGTCCAACGATATAGGGACTGAATTCTTCCGCGTCACTTTAGCAGAGCTAGTACTCGACTAAAAGGCTAGCCGGTCTGCTTATACTCATGCGGCTCGACTATCCGCTGGCTCTGAACGGGACAGCCAGGTCTACGATATCGTACTGGCCCCATCTTTAATCATATCAGTTCCCATCCTTCTCCAACCAATTCATGAAATTTTTCGAAAAACGATCAACCTGCTCAAAAGCAACTTCAAACCCCTCATCGCCCCCATAATACGGATCATCCACAATCTCCTGCTGTCCTTGCTTCTTGCCTCCAAAAGCACCAAACAACATAACATGCGCCAATCCATCCCCTGCTTTCCCTAATGCAGTCGCACTATTCACATCCACAGCCGTCACTGCGCCTTTCACCACTTTCCCCCCTTTCATCTTCAGCGCCCGCGTTCGCTCGGCCATAACGTCGTCGAAGTTGGATTCGTCCATTACGAAGATGTAGTCGAAGTCGGTGAAGTCGGAGATACGCAATTTGCGGGCGCTGTGTCTGTAGCTTGTGATGCCGTGGGCGCGGAGAGTGGATGTGGTGCGTCGGTCGGGTGCGCTACCGATATGATAGGCACCGGTGCCGCAGGAGTCGATGCGATCTAGGGAGAGAGTGTAGCGGGATGTGGACGGGGGTGGGGAGGTGGTGAGGTGGTGTCGGAATGTGCCTTCGGCCATTGTTGAGCGGCAGATGTTGCCGAGGCAGACGAAGAGGATGGAGAGGGGGATTTGTTCGGGCATGATGAGTGTTGGGTTGTAGTATTTTCTGGTTAAATTTCCCTGATGATGGTAATGTATAGCAAGTGTTTCAGAATAATGTGGGGGACGTTTGAGACGTTGTGGCTAGTGCCGGGGATGGTTCTTGGGTCGTGTGTTTCATGATTTACGCGTCTTCTTCGCCCGCTTCGACTGAAGCCTTCATCTGTCTGCAGACGAATGATTCGGGTAGAAAATAGACTGTGGCAGCGTATACGCTCCTCCATCTGTATGTGCCGAAGAGCAAGCTAACGATACAAGGCAAAGATGGCAGAGTAGTACGACGCGTTTGCTCTTGAGGCTTAGCGTGCGTCACGTTGACCCCTGAGTACATGTATTTTTAGCCGTTGCCTTGTAAACTTTAGGAGTCGATCACTTCTGAAACCGAGCATTGACTGCCCTTTGTTTGCTTGCTTCACCTTTTCCCTTTGACACACCTTTCACTTTCGACTCACACCCTACAGCCGAGCATACCAGCATTGTAGCATCACATAGAGCTTTCCATTGACCAGACGCAATTGATACACTTCTGGCTGGCAGCATCCATTCGTTCAATTCGACAAACACAGCTTTTAGGGAGTTCTTCCGCCTCTGTGGACATCTTGGGCGCTTATCTTATTGAGAAATCATGTCCGGTTATCAGCGCCTAGGTAAGGCCTATGCATTCCACGTCACGCAACGCTACTGCAAGGAATGTGTCACAGCATATCCTTGTTTCACCTCGTTTGTCTGAATCTCCTCGCTAATCTCCCCTCTCAATCTCTTTAGGCGCGAATCAAAACACAGGCTATGACCCTCAACAACAACAACAACAGCAAGACCAAGACTACCTAAGTCACTCGCCCCAGCGCTACCAGTATCCAGCACCACATCTCAATCCAGGTCATCACGACAACCCATACCACAATCAGATTATGACACCACCACCGCCAGTCGCGAGTCCTGGCTACCACATGCGCAGCCCGTCCCCAATAGATCCTGCGTATCAACAAGGCTATGAATTGGATGACAGATCATTCCATGACGAAGGGCCTCTGGAAATACCAATGGGACCTGGACCACAGCAGCATGGAAACTACTTGTCGCCTGGAGATCGCATGCAGATTCAACCAACATACTCTGTCGAGAATATTCCACACTCTTTCGGCCACAACGAGACGTACAACGAGCAGCACCCGATGGATCCACACGACTACCAACAATATGCGCCCCAACATCAACAGCAGAACCGTGGAGATTACGCTATAAATCCTGAAGCGCATCATGACGCGTTTTATCACGATCAATATCCTCAACCGACGCCAGATGAGTATGCGTATGGCAATGATCAGCCACACTACTGGCAAGACGAACCTGATACCCAGCCGATTCTTAAACCAGACACTTCTTACGGCCCTGATCCTCATGCTATTGACCCCAGCCCGACACTGGTTGATCAGCCGAACGGATACTCTGACGCAACGCCAAAGAAAGCACCTGCGCCAACACCTGCAATTCGAAGATGGAAGACTGTGAAGGAGGTTCAATTGTACAACGGCAATCTCGTGCTCGACTGTCCCATTCCGCCAAGACTGCTCAACCAGATCACTCATGCACCGCCACCAGAGCGCGACGAGTTCACTCATATGCGCTATTCCGCAGCAACTTGTGATCCTTCTGATTTCTACAACGAAAAGTTTACTCTACGCCAGCGCTTGTTTGCTAAGCCTCGTCATACGGAACTGTTTATTGTTGTCACAATGTACAATGAAGAAGAAGAACTGTTTGCGCGCACAATGATGGGTGTGATTGACAACATCAAGTACATGAACCAACGATCAAGAAGTAAGACATGGGGAAAGGAGGCTTGGAAGAAGATTGTCGTTTGTGTTGTGAGCGATGGTCGTGCAAAGATCAATCCAAGAACAAGAGCTGTACTCGCTGCAATGGGATGTTACCAAGAAGGTATCGCTAAGCAGCAAGTCAATGGGAAAGACGTCACAGCGCATATTTATGAATACACTACCCAGATGGCTATCGAGATCAACAAAGGCGTTGTCAGCGTGAAGAAGGGTGAGACACCTGTACAGATGCTGTTTTGTTTGAAGGAGAAGAATCAAAAGAAGATCAACTCGCACCGCTGGTTCTTCCAAGCTTTCGGCCAAGTTCTCGATCCCAACATTTGCGTTCTTATTGATGCTGGAACGAAACCTGGAAAAGACTCAATCTTCCATCTTTGGAAGGCTTTCGATATCAATCCATCATGTGCTGGTGCATGTGGTGAGATCAAGGCTATGATTGTTCACGGAAAGAAGCTGCTGAACCCACTAATTGCAGCACAAAACTTTGAGTACAAGATCAGTAACATCCTCGACAAGCCACTGGAATCAGTCTTTGGTTTCATCTCCGTTCTACCTGGTGCCTTTTCAGCATACCGCTATGTCGCGCTTCAGAACGATGCTACAGGAAACGGACCACTTGAAAAGTACTTTGCTGGTGAAAAGATGCACGGTGCGAACGCTGGTATCTTTACTGCCAACATGTACCTCGCAGAAGATCGTATTCTCTGTTTCGAACTGGTAGCCAAGAAGAAATGTAATTGGACACTGCAATATGTCAAGTCTGCAACTGGTGAGACTGATGTACCAGAAGAAATGGCAGATTTCATCCTTCAGCGAAGACGTTGGTTGAATGGTAGTTTCTTTGCTGCTATTTATGCTCTGGCACATTTTTATCAAATCTTCAGATCTGGACACAACATCTTCAGGAAGATTTTCTTCTTGTTGGAGTTTATCTATCAGACTGTCAACATGATCTTTGCTTGGTTTGCTATTGTAAGTCTGGACATTGATATTTTGTTTAAAAATGTACTAACAGCACAATACAGGGCAACTTCTTCTTAGTCTTCCGCATTCTCACAACTTCCCTTGGCGAACCTGAACTCCTGGGTGCCGTTGGTCGTATTCTGTCTGTTGTCTTCGAATGGCTATACCTTGTAACTCTGGTCTCTTGTTTCGTCCTGGCTCTCGGTAATCGACCACAAGGCTCTAACAAACTTTACATGAGTATGGTCTACTTTTGGGTTGTCATCATGGCATACCTCATGTTTGCGGCAATCTTCATCACTGTTGTCTCTATCAAAGCCCAGGTTGCACAAAAGGCAGAGTTTACTGTGAAGACATTGTTTGCGAATACTCTGTTTACACATTTGTGTGTGAGTATGGCATCGACGTATGCTTTGTACTTGGTCATGTCGATTCTGTTCTTTGACCCGTGGCACATGTTTACTTCGGTACGTATTTTGTGCTTGAATCTTGCTGTCTGTGCCGACTAACAATATCCTAGTTCATTCAATACATCTTGCTCACTCCTACCTATGTCAACATCCTCAACGTCTATGCTTTCTGCAACACCCACGACATCACATGGGGTACCAAAGGAGACGACAAACCCACAAAGCTTCCTACAGCCACAGTCAAGCCATCCGGTGGTATCGACGTAGCCATTCCAACCGACGACGCAGATCTGAACACCCAATACGAATCAGAACTACAAGTCTTCTCCCGTCGCTACGAAGCGCCCAAGAAGATCCCCTCCGCCCAAGACAAACAAGAAGATTACTACAAGGGATTCAGAAGTACCGTCGTGCTTGTATGGATGTTTTGCAATCTCGCATTGTGCGCCGCTGTACTGAACACGAGTGGCTTTCAGAACTTATACATTGCCAAAACACCGACACTTGATGCGAATGGACAAGATGCCACTGCTAGCACGAGGAGTGAGATTTATTTGGCGGTGATTCTGTGGAGTGTTGCTGGATTGGCGGCTTTTAGGTTTGTAGGAAGTTTCTGGTTTCTGATATTGAGGTTTTTTAGGGGTGTTTAGTCTTGGTTATGACAGAGTTGTATAGATGAATCCGAATTCGCTTTTCAATATTCAAGTTGTGAATCTCATAAACAATCAATGTGCTCATTACCTGGTACCTACAAGCAAACGAACATGAAACGCCACGTGAAACAAAAAGGGGCTTTCATCTGACCTCATTGCAAAAGTATCTCGGAGGTGTCAAGCATGTACCACTTCATTCACTAACTAGACTACTCTCATGATCTCGAAAGAACCTACATGACCCTCAAGCTGATGCGGAGGCCACCCCCCATCATCACATTCAGCTCTTCTTTCGTTTCGTGCGCAGGCGGCAATCATGTACGACTTGGATTTGGATCGACATTTGCGCAGCGGAAGCTAGCATGTCCTGCTCGCACTTATCCTGTATTGAGTAATAAAGGGCATTGCGTGTTCAATCACGAGAAGAAGAGGGCGTTCAGCAATCTGAGTAGGAAATGTCTCGCTCATGTTCGAGATGAAAGAGATATCGTCAACTATTTCACTCGCACACAACACGCCAACTTTCCTCCTCCTGACAACGACAAACATTCTCTACCTGGTCGCCAACAACCACCAGACGAACGGACACTCAAACTTGGCAAAACAATACAAACCCTCCACACACTCCTCCCACACCTCCTCACAACCCCTCTCCCTCAAGAAATACTCTCACCCCAAATAACACTCCATCTATTTCCCTCAACACATCCACATCTACCTACTGTCTCAGGCCGGATCGCATATAACGCCGCGTTATGGACTGCACCGGTAGCATGGGGTCGTGTGCCTGTTGTCGGCAACGTCAAATTGATTGTTTTGAGCGAGAGGATGATTAAGAATGGGGGTTGGGCTTACAATACCCACGATCACAACGACGTTGAAGGCAGTGGAGAAAGAGACAATTGTGGAGTGGCAGGAGAGAAACTCATAGTCAAATGGCGCACCTGCGGCAAATCACGCCCACGCTCTCGCTTTCTACTCACCCCTCCCCTCCTCCCGCGCAATCAAGTCGACAAGATCACCGAATTCCTCGGCACCAGTGGACAAAAGCAAGATAACGCGACGGGAGCGGAATTCGAAGGTCTATTCATCTTCGAATTCGACACACAAGGCAGGATCGTCAAACATGTCATTGAGCATGCGCTTGAAGGAAGGAATTGGGAGGGGATGCCGAGGGTTATTAGTGTGACTGATTGGTTGCTTGGGTTGGCTAGAGGGAAAAGGGAAGAAGAGGGAGTGGGTGGATTGGCTTGGAGTGAGGGATGTGCTAATGTTGATGGTGGTAGTGCGAGGGAGAGGAGGGTTCAGAATGAGGAGGGTGGTATGAAGTGAGTTGGAATGGAGGTCTGGCGGTTTCTTGTAAGATTACGTTCGTGGTAGATACTTCTCTTCTCCTCTTATGGTCGCGAACTAGGGGTGGTGAAAAAAGGTCGGCAGTCAATGTATTATTCTTTAGCTCTTCTCTGGCAAAGCAGGTCTTCTTAAGATTGAAACACGATTGGTGTGGTATCCGTGACTTGGACTTTAAAGGTACTCTTCCACAAAAGCTTATAGACGCCTTGTTCCATGACGCCCGATATCCCAATTGAAGCAGGGTCATCGTTGGCATCGAACTCGTACAGCGATCGAGTTCCAGCACATGGCGTCTTTCTGCCCTTATTCACCTCCCATCTTCAGACTCCACTGCAGCTATTGCCTCCACTTTCCCAAGCTCTTCAATCCCTTTCCTTTTCCTCTTCCCTCTTCTCTCCCATCCCATACCATACCATCTCATTCCCTTCTTCAATCAACATCCACCCCCTTCCCCCTCAAATCCACCTTTGCCATCTCAATCTCCTTCAGCAACCGTTCATACGCCACCGGTACGTCGTTGAATGTCAACAAGGAATAGCCGATTTGTGAAAGGAGGTAGGCTCCTAGTGTTACTAGAGCCCAGAAGGGTAGCTTTTGTTGAAGTGTGTGTTAGTTCTTGCTCTCTGAGGTGGGTTGGTTGCATGTACCACTGGTAATATCTCCTCTTGCACTTTTGAGGGAAAGATTGGAATCAGGCCGTAGAGACATGCTAGGTAGAGCTGATGGGATTATACGTGTTAGCTATCAATACTATTGTGTGTGTAGAGGGAGTTTTTGTTGTTCGATAACGTACAGCGGATATCAGTAGGCCTACTGAGATGGTTTGTTGTGCTTTTGTCATTGTGTCGCGTGAGGTGTGGTATACAGCTGCGTTGGGGGTGAAGCAGCAGAGGTGGCGCGCTTGGAAGTTTCGTTGAAGGTCTTGGAGGCGGATGAGAGGTGTGTTTGAAGAGTGTTTCAAGTGTGTTGATGTTCAGGAGTCGTTTCGCATTGGACTGTCTTGGCGTGGGACGCAAGCAACTCCGAGGGCTTTCTTTGTTGACTTTTCTATTTCTTTTCAATCATTTGCGCGCCCTTTGAATGAAAAACATGTGCATAAGGCAAGCGCGTTTGACGCTGAGGTTGAAGAGAGGTCGAGGACTAAATGAAGTGTTGCAAGACAAATTCAGCGCGAGACTAAGAGGCTATATACTTGAAAGTTGTCAAATAAAGTGTCCCATTCACTATATGAAGAAGCAGACACAGTATTCGTTTAGCTTTTGGGGTTTCGAATACCTCAGAATTGTGCAGATCAGAAAGCTACTGTATGAGAAAAGTGAAAGCCTTTTTTTCTCGAAGAAGCAAAAGAATACTCTAATGAATAATACCCTCCAGTCACACCCTCTACTCAAATCATTTTCGTTCCATCTAACAGGCCTTTCCAGCATCGGTATGCTTAACCATGACGTTGTAGGTGGGGTTAATGTAGAAAGCCTGACCCTCAACATACCAGTTGTTGCCACCCGAAAGCTGGTTTTGCATGCAAGTACTAATAATGAACATCAAGTTTGTCGCAAACGTCTGGCATGGGACAGAGATCATAAAAGGGTTGTCATCTGTGAGTGAATGTTAGCAAAAGGTTCGTCATGTTTCGTCAAGAGAAGTATACGTACTGCAGAGCAACAATGCGTTGTTGTATGAGCAAGAAAAGCGACCACAGGTTTTGGCACCAACAGTACACATTCCTGTACCGTAGTGCTGCAAAATATAGTTCAAATTGTCGACTTGTGTGGTAACGCCGGATGTCTCCCAGAAGCCAGTGCCCCATTGAGAGCAGTACTGGTTGACTCTGTTGGAGCGCTTGTGCAAACCGTGCTCAGCTGCCAATGCGGCGTGGGTGGAGTTGATGAGCTCGTGGAGGTATGTTTGGTTAGTTTGCCATTGAGGCTTCAGGTGTCCAATCTTGGCAATCACGTCGGCGTGAGAGCCGGTGAAGTTGACGTTACCGTGCTCCTTGGGAGCTGTCCAGGTGATGGGACCGAGTGGAAGAGGAACTTTCATTTCGCCAGGCTTGACTGCGACAGCGCTGACAGCTTCAGCGAAGCTAAGGAGAGAGAGAGCGAGCATGGTTGTTAGTGGGGTTTTTTGTTTGGTGGTGGTGGGTAAAAGAGTGTGTGTAAGGTACGTTTGCTTATTACCATACTTGACGACATTGTGGAGGACATATAATGGTGCCAGACTACAATATGAAAGTGTCACTCTTTCAGGGAAGCCATGTCCCTTTCAGGCAATACAAAGGATATCAAGTACAATACTAACAACACAAAGGACTTTCACTTAGATTACTTTTAGAAGCATGGTCTAGACTGGCCATAGTCCATTTGTCACGTATTAACACTCAAGACTGCAGCGAGTAGAGGTGAGTTTCTGTATGATTTCGCAGGACAGTACCTTGCCGTCGCTGTATTGCGTCCAGCAAGGAATGTGGTTGAATGTCAGAGGTTATTGCCTAATCCGGCTAGTTTTCGTATTCTGCATAAATTCTTCTTTGTTCGACCTTCTACCTACCTGAAGAAGAACAAAGAACAGCACAATCAGTCAGTCATTTAGTCGATAGCGACCTCGAGTTCTCAAGGGAAGGGAGATGTTTTGATATACACGTTGCTATCTCTTACCCCGCACGGAGATAGAGTTTGCTAGCTTAATCTCATCATCGGAATAAAGCTGTCGCTTTCACCCCATCTTTCCATCTCTTCCCCTTTCCAACACCCGTTTTACGAAGTACCTCGCAATATCCACTTCCTGAATACAAGAGCTAAGCAGTTGTTGTTACGTCTATTCCGACTTTCTAGTGATTACCTTGTTATTACACACTTTTGTCTAACATCGTGCTTTGTGGAGCTTGCTGACTCTGTACTCCGAAAGTGTATCGGCGTAGTGTGATTGAGAGTGAGTCGATCGTTTCAAAAGAATACAGCGTCTTGTAATCATGCCGACAACATTGGGTAAGCTCTTCATGCCGTCAATCTTCAGCAACATCATTCATGACATCTTCCAGGCGACAAACTAAGAAAGAATGGGAAAAAGCCATCATGCGAACCATGTCGTGTCAGAAAACAATCTTGTGACCACGAACAACCATGTCAACGCTGTCAACGTCACAATCGCGCCTGCTTCTATGCAGCAGCACCAATGACAAAACCAAAGCTCGAACACGCCGGTTCTAGTGGAAGTGTAACATTTCCAAGTCCGAGTTCAGATGGTACACCAACACCTTCATCAAGTGGGACATATATCACAGCACCAATACCAATGGCTCCACCACCACTACCTCCCCCACAACCAAAGACAGCTCATGCAAGAAAGCCTGTGAAACGATCAAATCCTCTTGCTTTTCGTACTGGTGCTACCTTTGGATATGCTAAAAGGCTACCAGGTGACTGGAATACTATCGGACATACTGGAAAGACTGCCTTTTCTGCTATATTAGAAGAAGCAGTCCCTTGTGAGCTATGGTGGAATGATAGTTCAGAATCTGGAATGACATCAGATGGATGGGATGATCGTGGTTTGGAATTCTGCAAAGAGATTATAGCATGGCTACCAAAACGTGACACTGCAGAAAATATTTACAACAAGTTTATGCATGGTGCTTGTGTTGCGGAGCCATTACTGTGGAAGGAAATAAGTCATTCCTTTTGGGAGACTTGGGGTCCTGTAGCAGATGATGGCAGTCCGAAGAAGATTCGACAGATGATTGAACAATTGGTGCATAACACGAGGAATTCTTTACATGTTCCACGTACAAATGAAGAGTTTCTGGTGTCTTTCATGGGCAAGAATATGAGATGGGAGCATCTTGGCCATATATTCATCAATCTTGGTATGTTCTTGATGTGAGGACTCAATTTGAATCATGGCTAACACCCCATCACAGGTGATGCTGCCATTTCATTACCAGATTACGATCCTATTCTATCTTCACTGATACCGCCGGAATGTGAAGGAAGTAAAAGAAAGTATGCCTGCACAATGCTCGAATGTGCTGATGCTTGTTTGATGTTGTCGGAAGAACTCGATCCAGAACGTAACGTCTTTACAGCGTCATTACGTTGTCGCTGTGTCACTTTACAAAGTGTTGTACAAGGGGATAGTGGTTAGTAAAGGGAGTCTATGATATTTTGTCTGTATGAGACTAATCCATGTTAGGACTCGAATTATGGAGGAAAACAGGTGCTATGGTGAGTTTGCCTATATCTTGGAATTCTTAAGCGTCGTGTAATGATTATTAGGTCAACACGTTCACTGGCTTAGGACTTCATCTTGAGCTCAAGTCTGAAACTGAACCTATTTCTGCATTGTATCTAGAATTCAGGTCGATGGTGTTTCACCGTGCTTTCATTCTGGTGAGTTGATGTAACATTGGTCAGATATGTTCGGTGCTAATTACCAAATACAGGATAAAACCATAGCATCCTTCACTGGCAGACCTCCTGCACTTTCAAGACGTTATGTTACAACACCAATGCAGCTAGACTTGCCTCCAGAAATCGTATATAGAGAATCGAATCATGCAGTGTTGAAAAGCTTGGTAGATCCCACAGGATGGGGATATCAAGAGAATCCTGCTGCATATTCGGCAGCATTCTATCGTGGGAATACAGTAGGTATTTGTTGTTCTTGGAACTTGATCAAAGCTGACATTAGTAGATATTCTGGGAGATTAGAGATGAAATACTAGAAGTCTCGCTTGGAAGACCTGGAGAGAACCTTGTACTACGTGCTGCGTGAGTTGCAAAGCACTAAACAATAGTGCACATCTTTTTCTAACGCTTCATCTAGTGAACTACGAGAAAAACAAAAATCAGCTTTCCTTGCATTACCTACCTGGTTTCGTGAAGAGCCGGCAGAAGTCTTTCGCTTCCCTCACAGAAAGAACCGTGGCATACAATTCGCACTCTGGTTGACACATCTCCGCAACATCATAGCCACAAACTGTCTACTCATCGAGAGAATAACAATCGAAGGTCGTGACGAAACTTGGATGTTATCGAATGCCAAATTTATGTTAAACAACGTGTTATTGGTTTGGAATAACAGGTATAAAAATCCATCTACTCTGCTTGACATTCATACTGACACCCTCCTACAGAGAACACTGCATCTACCACCGCGACGAAATCCATTGGTCCTTGTCTTGCTACGGCATCCCCGCCGCCTCCGCCCTAGCCCTCGACCTCCTCCGCCAAACAAACCAACAATCCACCTCCCACGACCGCTCCGAAGTCATCCAACAACTCAGCGTCTTTCTCGCCGCCTTGGACTGGGTCAAACCCGAAGACGGCAATTACGCATTATGTTGTAGGTTAGGCAAGATGATCAAGCAGATTTTAGACCGTGCGTTGAGTCCCGCGTCGTCGACGACGAATAATGCACAAACGAATACTTTGAGTCCTGGTGTGATGCCGCTTTTTGATCCGGAGTTGCAGGATTTTTCGATGGAAGGGTTGGGGAATGATTTGGGGTTGTTGGGCGGGTTTAATGATTTTGAGTGGACGGGGGGGTTGGCTGCTGCTTGGTGATGAAGGAGGAGAAGGATCGAAGATGAAGAAGAAGATGTGATATCGCGGTAATGCTATATACGGCAGAATTACCAATCCTTCAAGGGCATTCAGAAAGGAGTGAAAAGACATAATCTAACAAGTTACAATCTGTGGTAGCAGAATCAACATCACTTTCCAGTCATTAATGCTCCTCCTTCTCCTTGCTCCAGTCTCCCCTCCTTTGTTGTCTCGTCTATATTGATCTCACCTTGATTCACAAGCTCGCCGCAATTTGGACAACACCTGCTCTTGATCTCTCCCAATGTGCCACACCCAGCACACCTTCCTTCCATCTCGATAGCTTCCACGAATGGTCCCTTAACACCACACTCCTTACAGAACGGCGTACGATCCCACCCAACCTTGCTGCACCCTCTACACTGCACAAAATCATACCACTCTTTCTCGAGCCGAACCATCATTTTCCCGCAATGTATCAATAGCGCACAGCCCCAAATCGTGCCAAAAAACGGGTGCAGCTTGGTCAGATATTGCAGTGCTTCCCAAGGGATCATGCTGACGCCAATCGCCATGAAGTAGTTGCCTGCGTGAAAAGCGGCGGGCTTGATGTTCTGAGCGGTTGCAGTGAGAGGACGGACGAGGTGTTTGTCAGAGGAAAAGCGCAGGATAGCCCCGATTAGGATTGCACCGGCGAGGATGTAGACGTTGAGGAGGGTGCACAGTCCCCATAGAAACCATGACAGAACTGTGAGGAAGGTGGAGTCGTCCGTGGAGGCTGCTGCGGTTGTAGTGGGCATGCTTGTGTTGGTTGGTGACATGATTGTTGCGTTGTATGTTGACATGCTCGAAAATAGCTGTGTGTGGGAGGGAGCTGTATGCTGAGAGTCTGGTGAGAACTCGAGCTTAGGTATCCTACCTATATACTCTAGTCTCTGGATCACACCTTGTGACGCATGACGGGCTCGGGTTTTAAGGTTGGACGGCAACTACAAGTGTACAACACAACACACACTCAAACATTTACAGCTTTACACCTGCTGCAAAAGCCGCAAAAAGCGCATACAATCGAACTTGATCACCACGTCGTCGTCAGAATTCGTGGGCTAGGACTACTGTGAAGGGTACCCTAGCTTTCTATCGGGTTTACTCACCTCATGCCGGTAATATCCTAGGCTCTCCCTCAAACGATAGTTATGATCCAATACATTCGTAAGATTTAGAAGGTCTACGGGCACTCTTTATAGCGCAACTCTTGCCCCGCGTCACGAATTCTGGCAACGACGTGTCACTCTCTCGCTGAAAGACTTCGCGAGGAGCAAATATCTCGGTAATGCT
>Ga0073774_1000218_pt1 | contig 14326 bp, 6 predicted proteins | sample InSIn5gowninarea_FD_77487 | JGI IMG/M metagenome (GOLD analysis project Ga0073774, IMG submission 77487) | Clean room microbial communities from NASA Spacecraft Assembly Facility at Jet Propulsion Laboratory, Pasadena, California, USA -... ... | reverse complement strand
AGGAAGAGCTAGAAAGAAGAAGAAAAAGAAGAACCCCATGAATTAGTATAAATTCATCATTCTTTTTCCATATCCAAAATACATTTTTCAATATCCAAACTACATTTGGAAATAATTGTTGAAGTACTTCAAGTCAGGAATTCATTCGTCCCATTAGAGGAGAATCATGCATACCATCATTATATGTGATAATATAATTTAATGCATCTCCATAATTAAATGTACTAATCCATGATCCATTATTATTTTATTTCAATGGTTGGATTTTATGTTTTTTCATATATGTAAGAGTCCTCCCTATTCTCGAAATATAAAACATAATTTGGTTCTCATTCACTTATTTTGCATGAATCCACAAATAGAAATGCATTTGAGATAGCATCACATGACTACCTGCAAACCGAATTAGTGGTTTCCTACTAGTGGTTCTCTTTGCAATCCTCATGATGAAGATGTTGTACTGCAATGATGATTGTTATGAAAAAAACACAGTTGATGTTCGCATGCATCAACTAGATACTCTCGTATTTCATAGGACTACAACAACACTAATAAACACAGTATGTAGTGTGGTGATAAATAGTAGCAATATTAATAGCTAAGTGTATCCCAAGTCTAAATCATTGCCAAGGACTTCCTAAATGTTACCCATCATAATAGTCATTATATGAATCAAATTCCAAAATAGTAATTATATGTAATAGAATTCCAAGTCTTATGAATACAAACTAGTTTCAAAAAATTTACTACAATAATTTAATTGAATTTGTTGATGAAAGCATTGTGGCCACAACATCCTCCTTATAATTTTGATCTCCTTGGGAAAAATCGAATGGGTACCCATTGAATTATTTGGATTAATTCTACTACTATATACAATCCTACCCCAACCCTATGTCTAAGATGCCTATCCTTTGGGGTTTCCATTAATGAATTTAATGATGATTGGTCTAAATTATTTATCTTTTCATGGCTTGATAATATGGAGCTATGGCCTTACTTGACTAGCTATCTTTCATGTTAAGGGATCTTGGGATTATTTGCATGTCCTATTGCTTATTAATGGTTTGATCCTGATACCCTTTGGCTTGTATCTAATTGAGTATGTCTCTTTTAGTTTAATCTAGCTTTATAAGATGAGTTTGCTTGATAAGTGATCCTTTTTGTGACATTGGATGATAATGATCATATCTATGATGGTCTTATTGATGTTTGAAAAAGGTTTGTTGAGATGTAATTCCTACATTGAATGAGGATTCACTCCTCATGCCTATCTTTTATATTGATTGATGCTCCTGATATGATGAGAATGCATTTCATGTTAGAGTTTTGCTCACCTTGAATGAATATATTTGTTGTCTCTCTATATGGGTTTGATGTCTATCTTTGGGGGATAATGTTATTTGATGTGAATCTATGATGATATTAATGTTTGATCTTTTTTAAGGATTCATTTCATGATGAAGGATTTGATAGATAGATTGCATTCTTTGGTCACTACAATGATTTGCTTATTGCTCCTTTTGATGGCTTATGCTTTAATGACACATCTTGTAAGTTGATTGATGAATTGTGCTTAATGAATTACTTATTGAATTGACTTATGGATAGTTTTGAATGCATCTATTGAAAGGACTTGTTTTATTACATGCGATCAAGTGCTAAGCTAGTGATGGTGATGTTACTCAATGGTTTGATTCTATCATATGGTGGATTCCCTTTTCTTTAATGTGCCTCTTTTAATTATGTTGCATCTCCTTGCTCATTTGTTTTGATTGGTATTCATAAATTCTTGATTTCTTAACTTTTGTTGATGGGCAGGTGACATGGAGGATTAGAAGGAAATGATTTTGGAGATCAACCATGGGCCTGTTAAGATCTAGAAGATGGAAGTAGCAACAGATAATAAGTGAACTTAATCATGCAGGAAATAATTTCGATGAGGTTTTTTAGATGATTTCTATGAATGGATACTTAAGGTTTTTGGATCCTTCCTATTGGGGTAGGATGACCGTGACACCCCAATTTTTAGGGAAGTGCTCAAATGAAATTATATGAGTTGGATTCCCAACGTTAGTGTTCCCTGATTGATAAGGAGTGACTTTGTTGGTTGCTGACTAGTCCATGTGAATTTAATGAATCTTCTAGTGCATGGATGGAGGAGTAACCTTATCCAATGTTTGACCTAAAGGCCATGGAAGCACATGGAAATTTAGGATGTACTTGGAGCTGACATTAAAGACATAAGACTTTTTTGGAAGACCCTAACCATAAGTAAGTCTGATGATAAGAAGTTGTGTTCACGTGCTCTTTTCACCATGAGGTGATGTGGTCATCACACCCTTGTCATTAGGTTTGTGATCATAGTGTGTATACTTTATGGAGAATGGTGAGCAAGGTATGATTTAACTTATTCCATGCTATGATGAGAGAATTATTGTTTTGAACTACCCATTAATTATCGAACATTCAATAACTAAGATAGTTGATCTAGGATTTAATTAATGGAGTTATAATGGTTTATGTCATGACAAGTATATGAGTTTCCCTTTTATGAATCTTGACAATGATGATGAACTGAAATGATGAGCAACTGGTGAAATGTGATGAATCTCCCCTAGAAAGACATGATGGTGACTGCTTAGGATAGTCAATATTTGAGGACATGGGCATGAAGGTTTGATGGATTTGGAGATGAGTTGCATAATTATATTATATGAATTTATATTATTTATAATGTGCCGTAATTCATGGAAGAAATCAAATAATGCATCAGACATTTAACTAGCTTCTTAACATAAGCATGTCCTAGAGTGCACATTCGATGAAGGTATTTTTGCTTGAGGATTAAATTGGATTTTGAATTACAAAATGATTTCCTCATATGTATCATATAATCCCTCTTCAAAATACCTTTCCAATGAGATATCAAACTTTCAAATTGGCTAAGGAATCATCAAGATACATTATTTCTAGTGCTAGCTTATTAACTGGCATTAATTGTGGCATTTTTCCCAAGTAAAACATTAGAAATGTACCTAAACGCCTTAAATTTATTTAAGTGTGGGATTAATAAGGTGTATTATCATGATTAATCCTAATATAAGTGCATGAGGAAAGAGGAGAAAGGAGTTCACCCACAAATTCACCTTGGAGGTAAACTAATGTCAAAACAAGTTAATGGAGGTTTTAAAGTTACTGTGGTTTGATGAAGTGGAGAGGAATTGGTTTAACTTGTATTCTACTTGTATTAGTGATATCAATCTCATATAAACTTCAATATAACACTCCATTTATTTCATGAAGAGTTACCACCCATTTATTTTAGTGCATTAATGCCTCTTAACTTATATGCTAGTCTCCATAGTGCCCTTAATCTCATAGAGCCTTCAACATAGAATTCAATTGGTTTCATGAAGAGTTACCACCCATTTATCTTAGTGTATTTAATTCCCTTAACATGTATCTTAGTCTCCATAGTGCTTTCAATCTCCTAGAGTTAAGAAATTAGAATATAGTGCTCCATTGATGGGTGTAGAAGATGCATGTGAGATAAGTTACTTAATGTTACACTAAGGTAAATGTATGCTATTGTCATAGTGCTATTGATGTCCTAAAGCTTTGGATATAGATCTCTATTGATGTATCATATACAAACATGAAAGTTAAGAAAGTGGTTTTGGATGTCATCATGGTTTCTACCCTTAGTTTTCAATACAATGTGGTTTGAAATTTCATTTTAAGTAAGTAATAATGTAGGGAGGTGAAACAATTGAGTAAAATTTCAATCTTTACACTTAAAGTTACTTCCCTTAGCTTGCAATCAAACATTATTTGAAACCTCCTGTTTGAAATGTAAAAAAATTAAGTTAGGAGAATGCTAAAGTTTCATGATGTTATCTCACATATTCACTCTCATCTCCTACTATTTTATCCCCTTTTCCTATGTTAAAACTCATGAAAAGACAACAAAAAAAAAATGAGGAATTCGATTTGGTGGAATGCTACAGTTTTCATGACGTTGTCTCACACATTCACTCTCATCTCCTACTAATTTTTCCCATTTCCCTATGTTAAAACTCATGAAAATACAAAGAGAATAAGGAATTCGATTTGGTGGAAGGAGTTTAGTAAAAGATGCTCCAATCATTGTCTTACAAAACCATGTAAAGGTGTCATAAAACTAATGATGAAGAGGGAAAGCTAGTGCAAGGTTTGTAATATGGTTTTGAATTTTCTTTGGCCATATTATATTTAATGATGTAGGAGTGTAAGAGGTTCCCATTCGGATTTGATGAGGGAAATTACTATATTTTTTTATTAAAATTTTTCATTTTTCTCCTTACAAACATAGGTTTTACAACTTTTTGGAGTGAATGGAAGGGAATTTCAGAAGTTGGGGTTCTTATTGATTATCCATTAACATCAAACCTGAAGCACCACAAAGCAGAAAGTTTAAGGAAGAGGTTATTAGCTCAATTTTCATCCATTTTCCACCATTTTTTCACCATTCAGTATCTTTTATCAAGGGGTATTGAAAGCTTATCTTATTGAACCTATTAGGATTCATTCATGAACAAGTATATAATTATTATACTTATTTATATTCAATAATCAAGGGAGGCATGAATTTTTAAGCTTGGGAGTGGATTTATTGCTTGGAAGATGGGGTTTCAAATCCATTTTGGGCATAATTTGGCCATCCCAAAGCCTTTTCACTTAAAATTTTTCTGCAAGCTTGGAGTTTAAAAAAATATAGATCCATTAAGACCTTAACCCTCTGTTTGGGGTAGGGGAAGGTTGATTTTAACTTCTCCCCATTTTACTACCTCATTTAACCTCGCCATTAGTGAAGGGAGAGGCAAAATTTCAATTATTTCAAAACTGGAGAGAAAAAAAACTAGGGAATTTATTTATTGGATCTTATTATCCATAAATTCATAGGTACAAGCTTTAAAAAATTGTTTGTCCCTTTGCACAATTTTTAAATTTTTTAAAGATGTCACTTTGGGTTTTTAGGGAACAAATTTCAATATCTTCATTCATATTAAGTAAAAAACACTTGAAATTTTTTATATGACCTCCATGATGATTCAAATGAATAGATACAGATTCTCCCTAATTTCTCTCATTAAATTCATTTTTAAAATTTTCAAAATTACAAAAAACAATTGAAATTTATGACAGTGGAAAATCTAACAAATTCATTCTCTTCAAGGGAAATATTAATTTTGTATTTATTTCTCTATAAAATAAATTAAAATACAATCATATGTAAAGAATTTAAGTTCATTTTTCAATTGCAAACAATTTTAAAATCATTTTTCTCATTAAGGTAAATTGTGGCACTAAAGTTGAAAAATCTATAAAAATTAGAAAGATAGTTTTAAATTTCTGAAAAAATAAGAATAAGCTTCCTGGAGAAGTCAATTAATCATGTTCAAAATTTCATAATAAAATAAGTTGATTTGATCATCTAATTTCAAAAGGGACTAAATTTAAGGTTTGTGAGCTTTAATTTTAGAAAATTTTGAAAAAATAAATAAATCCTAAAAATTCCACATCAATGCTAACACTGGATTACAATGTTTATTTGTAAATATAAAAATAAATACCAAGTTAGTGAGGTCTCAATTTTTAATTTTAGGGATCAATGCCCCTTATCCTCGAAAATTGGAAAAAAAAGATAAAATCTCGAAAATTAAAAATTTGTTGCAAAGGGTTGAAGTGGGATTTGTTCCCAAATACTTACTGATCATATTAATATGTCTATAAGGTCAAATCCTCAAAATCATTATTGAGCAAACTTCCATCATCAAGAATCATTAAATACATATTCATAGGAAGGAGTGACAATTCAATCTTTAATTACATTTATTGTCTAACTGTGTGGCATGATTAGATTTGGATTAAGGATATTAATATTAAATAAGATTCTTCTCATATTTGTGTCTTTGTTTTATTTGCAAGACAATGTCTTTGTCAAAGGCTCAAAAGAAAGACAAATGTTGCAAAACCACAAATTAGCTTGGCCAAAGATGAGGAGGTTCAATTGTTCATTCCAGGAAAGTCATTTAAGGGATTCTAACACAATTCCAAAATATGACTCCTCGTGAAAAGGAATTCCTTGGCATTTTGTAATAAATGTTTAGGAAGAAGGGGAATGTTAGAGGACAAATCCTCCAAGACAATGACTTTTTCATGCCTCCTACTCGAGACAATAATGATGTGATCCAGGCTAACAAGGTTTTAGAACCACTAAAATATAACTAAAAAAGATGGGATTGCAAAAACATATACCATCTTTCCAAAAAAGAACGTTGCAAGACTACAATAGTGAAACTACAATCTTAGTTAAACAAATGCTTGTGATTGGAATAGATTGTGAGGCAAATCCTGAGCTATTAGTCTTCCCCAAAGTTACGAGAATTTACAACAAGTGCAAAGCTTGGTGCAAATTCCTAGACAAAGGAGGACAAAATTGTGAAATTCAAGAGCCACCACAAAAGGACAAATCTGGGATGAGACAAAATCTTGGAACTCAAAATTCACTACTAAAATACAAAAGACCTTGAGCATTAATTTTAATTTTATTTTATTTAATTAGGGCAAGCCAAAGGTCATCTAGGAGTAGTTGAAAGGTCAAAGAAGGTGGAAGGTCACGAGTCTCTTTGGGGTAACTCAAGGGAGATCACCCTCACCTATATATTATACCTCTCATTATGTATAAAGGGCCTTTTCTATTCTCACTTCTCATGTAATGATATAATTTGAGATGAATAAAGACAAGGCTTATTCACTGCTAATCCATGCTATTGTGATGTGACATTAAAATTGTTTATGTCATGTTGGTTAACACATGATATGTTCAATTACTTAGTATGATGTATATGGGTTGGTTGTGGGTGCTTTGGTTGTGAGGACTTGTTAGGTTTCTTTTATTTGGAAAGTATTTGCAATGAATGTAAATCTTGCATGTATAAATGGGAGAGGATCACTATTTAATATAAATTTCATTTATTTTTACGTTGATTTTATTTCATTCACTGCAATCATGTTCTATTACTTGCTAGAGTAGGAACTAACTTAGATAGGACTACATCAACATATTAGATTAGAAATGCATTTAGGAATTTAGAAACCCTCACCAAAGTCTCCCTTTTAGGGGAGCAACCAAGTTGTCCTTCAGGAAGAAACATTTGTGTAGTTGGTAACATGTCCATAATCCAATTGGAGTTAGTCATTCCAAATGAAATCTTGTCTAATTTGGGGCTTGCGATTGGGCTTATCTCCCCTTATCGGCATGGGATTTTTTCCCACGTCAATAAAAAGGTAGTCAATAATTACTTTTTCCCACACTGCTATGAAATTTTAGAGGCTTGACACCCTTTTCCCCTCTCTTATCTGCATTCCTAATGTCCAATTATCACAAGCATGAGAACTTGAAATCCAATTAACTCAATTGGAATCCGTGTGCATCTTAATTTTTCCTAAGCATACAGATGACCATTCCAATTGAGGGTGTGCCTACACTTCATAAGTTCCTTCCTCACAATGAAGTCAACATACATCAAATCCATTCTAGGTAGTGCTACTAAGGTTAGATTTTGATAAGCAAGATCTCCTTGGGAAAACCAAACTTGTTAACCTTATAGTGGCCAAATATATTTGTATGGGTTTCCTTGTGGAACAATGAAAATCCTTCCTTATTTACCCATGTAGAATGCAATTGCCCTACCTCTTAGATCAATAAATCAATGGCTCAAATCAACAAATTCTTACTTTGGAATCAGTGTGGGTAGTTCTAGAGTGAGCATAACCCAGATTCAAATGTTCGTGGTAGGAGTTGTGCCATAGGGTGAGTTCACTCACTCAATCGATGAATCTAGGTCCCCTCTCCCATTTCACTTGAACTTGACCTTCTAACCCATGAGTGGATAAATGGATGAAGTGAGCACTTGCAACTCGAAGAAGGAATATAATGGGCACTTCAATTGCAGATCTGAAATGATTATTGTGGGAGGGTCATAAATGATCCAGATTTGCATTGAAAAGTTTAACATGCAAGATTACGTATAAAATGTAACCCCTATCAACCCTGCACTAATAACCCACAAAACCTAGACATGCAAGGTGCCACATTGGTTAATGCTTCATTCTCCACTACTACCATTACTCGTGTTATACAGGAACTACATAAAACCCAACCTGAGGAGAATGCAATACACTGACAAAGTATAATGTGTCGTTACTTCACCACTTTCCCTAGGGCTTCAGAAACCAAGGATAACATAGCTCTTATCCCACCAATCACATAACAAATGAATAAATTTTAGAAAAAACTAAAAAAATGAAATAAATTTGGTCTAAGGTTTAACTTTGCTTGCCAAATATTATACAATGTACATGCTAATTAATCACTTGAGCCCATTGTTATATGTCAAGAAACATCCAACTACTTGCACACATTGAATTGGATGAAACCATGATCATAATGATACATAGTTTATCTTTGTATTCATTTAAAAACATTGTTAATAATTGAAAATTTTGAACATTTCAACAACAATTTAAAAGTGTAGTTTACACGTTTGCCAGTGGTGGCATTGAATGCTGCCTGCTTGGTGCTTATCTTTCGCGACAAAGTTAGGATGAGAGCGTTTTCGTAATAACTTTGTTTTCGTAATCACTTTGTTCTCATTAAGGAGGAGTGCGTCATACCTGACCGCTACCGACTCTTTCACGGGCAAAATTCAGGTTCAGTGTAGCATGAATGAATTGAAAAGGCGGAATGAATGAAACGATCAGATGCTTTGTCATGCAATGAAATCCAAAGCAAATGATGCAGGAAGTTAAGTCGTTCATCCATGACCGACCGAAGGAAATGCCGCGTTTGTTGTTATCTGCATTCCTTTCAAGAAGTTAGCGTGGCGTGCGAGCAAAGTGGGGAGTACCAGGTTTATTGGCTTCGATCTTTACTTTTGCTACAGTCAACCACAACCAAACAGAACTGCCGCTATAATACCATTGGGATCAGTACAAGCGTGTGTTTTAATATACCCTAACTTAGCACTATAACCTGTATTTACTGTGCCTGTACTGCATGGTGCCCCACATCCACCGCCCTGTATCCATTTGGCCACTAAAACTATGTGCAGTCAGTCACTTGTTTTATCTTTTCGCAACCGTGAGGCGTAAGGGTAGGCGAGAATCAGAATATTTGATAATGAAAGGAAACATCATAATCTTTACTTTTACCGGTTTCGCAACAGGGAGCAGGGAGGCAGAAGAGTAAACATGAATCAGAATCTTTCATTATGAAAAGCACAATTGTGGTGCAAACAACTTTTGTGATAGAGTGGCCATGAATCAAAATTCTCAGATCATTAAAGAGACCATTTTTGTGGTTCAAACAATTTTGTTGATTGAGTAGCCATGAATCAAAATCCTCAGATCATTAAAGAGACCATTTTTGTGGTTCAATCATTTTTGTGACTGTATTGAACGCGACATTTAAGTAAAGTAATAACGCTTACTCATAAAGCTAGTTCGATGATTCAGATACTTTACTGAAAGCGACAAAGTAATAATGTTTAATCATAAAGCTGACTAAATGATTCAGGAGAAAGACATCGAAGAAGGAAATAAATAGACAGTTATGATTTTCAATCATGAATGATGAGTAAGATTACATTTGAGAACACTACATGGAAATGGGAAGTTGTGATTTTAAATCATAAATGATGATGAGTTACAATGAATTTACCAAAAAAATATATTAATAAATGGATTAAAACTTTGATGTTGAGTTACAATGAATTTACTAAAAAAAAAATATTAATAAATGGATTAAGCTTGAAACTTTCTGTTTATGGATATAAATTATTAATTAACAGTAAAAATTATTGATGAAAACAAAATTAACAAAAGATTTTGAAATCATGAAAATGACAATTATAATGTATTCAGTTTTTGTGGCTGCATTGAACACAGCAAAGCATAGAATAGTGCTCAATCATAATGTTAGATGAATCCATTTAATAATTAAAATTTTAATTTATTGGTAAAATAAAAATACAAATGATTTTGGAATCATGAAAATAACAATTTTTATAATGTATTTAGATTTTGTAACTACATTGAATACAGCAAAGCATTGTAATAATGCAATGTCATGAATTTAAAATGGCGAAATAATGTATTGAATTCAAAATAGAAAATAGTAAAAGGCCATTATTTTTTTAAAAGATAAATTGCAATTAATCATTCAAGGGACTTTCAATTAACTATATTTGGAAGGTCGTTAATCATTGTGTCTTTTTTAGATATGGGTAGTATAACTTTTTTTTTTATTTATCATAAAAATTGTAATGATTTAATTAATTTTATTATTTTTATTTATAAAAAGTATATTATTTATTATTTTTAAATATTTTTTATAGCAAAAAATAATATATTTTATGTTGATTTTCAATTAATAAGTGGGAGACTTTGTTATAGTTAGTGGCATGATTTTACATTCTTATTTTAACAGTGATTAATTTTAATAATTTAGGGATGCTTTTAGTGAGACTTATTTTGGGGTTTTAAACTCTAGTGGAGGAAATAACAATATCTTATAAACATCTTTTGGAAAAAAAAATTATTATCAATATGAGTGATTTACAATTTTTTTCCATGAAATTCATAAATTTTCACTCTTGTTAGGGTATGAGATTCTATGATTTGACCTCCACCACTTGGATACTAGTTTTAGGGTTAGATATTCTATTCTTGATCATTCATTCGATTCTAAAGAAGCAACTACAAAATAGGTCACAAATGAGTTTGGTTTCTTTAGATTATTAGTTGAGAGGCCATCTATTGTTGACTCTCCAAACCAAGGATAATGCATTTTTTTATCCTTTCACCTTTTCTTTCATTTTCAATGTAACCAACAAAGTGATTGGAGAATCTTTGCATTTCTGCTACAACCAATTGTAATGCATTTTCTAAGTCAATGAAAGGGATTCATTCATTTTCCAATTTTTAATTCTTTGACTTATGCCTTAGCTTCATCCTTCAAGTAGAGTGTGCTATCTTATAGTCACACAATCAAATCCTTAGTCTTGTCAATATCATTCCCTACATCTCCCTCCTCTTAAGAAGGGTTGGACCATTTATTGAAGCTCGAAGGACGTGTACCTTTGGATACATAGGTTTAGGTACCTCGTGGTGAGACTTACCTCCTAATGCTTCCACAAGGAACTTTTACTAGTCAAAAGCTTTTATAAACCAAAGAGACTCTTGTCATTGATCATGATGCTATGGCATTCCCATACCCAAAGCATAACTTGCAACAAAATCTTATATGTTTACCACTTAGAAGCTATCCTAAAAAACAATTCTTACACTCAAACACAATTTTCTCCAGAAAACCTTTCTGTATATCTACATAAATGAATATTCAAGCAATGATGCCAATGGACTTCCTTACTATTTCTTGATCCAAGGTAATAAACTTACCCAAAGTGTTACAACCTATTGACACGGGAAAAAATCCCATGCCAACAAGGGGAGAATGTCCCAATCACAATACCCAAATTATACTTGCTCATGTTTGGAATGGCTATCTTTGATGGGAGTGTGGCCCTATTACCCTCTACAAAATGTTTTTCCTCTGTGAAGGAGGACTTGGGTGCTTCCCGAAGGAAGACTTAGGTTTGTTTTTTAATTTTTTTTATGTTTCGTAAATGCAACTAATCTACACGTAAATTCGACATATCTAAGTTAGTTCCTACTCTAACAAGCAACTATAACCAGCTGCAAAACATGAAATGAGATCACAAGAAATACATATGCCATTTTCCCTCGCAATGATCTACTCTCACTTTATCCTGCAAGATTCATATTCATGGGAAATTAATTCACACATAAAAGAATCCTTAAAGTCTTAGAAGTTAGGGCACCCACTACTAGTTCTTGCTAAGAAATTAACATATCATGTGTTACTAAGCAAGACATATACAAGTGCAATGTCATTACAAAGGTATAACTAGCAGCGAATAAACTTTCATCTTCATTCATGTGGTGTAATAACATTACAGAGTCATGCACAAAGCTAAAAGCCCTTCATACAAGTTTGAAGGAGGTATATATAGTTGAGGCAAGAGACCCTTGAGTTACCCCAAATACTCTTGGCCTTCCACATTCTTGGCCTTTGGAATTTCCCAAAATGCCACATGGCATATCCCTAGAGCTTCCAAAAATGCATATATAATTAATTTACAAATTTTGGAAAATAGAACTTGACTTTTCAACTGTGTTCATTTTTTCTCAATCCTATCATTTAGTGACTTTTGTCTTTACTTATATTTGTCATCTAGTGACAAAGGATTCTCCTTTTACACTCTTATTATGTTTCTTTGTGCTTTACCTTTGTGAATCTTCACCTTGGTTGATGTTTATGCTTCAACGCAAGTCTTCGACAAATGAACAATTGAAATGGACCATCGATGATGTTGACATGTTTTCCTAATTACGAAAAATACTTGTGATTTCCATATCTTCATATTAACTTTCTCTAACTCTAGATCATCTTCTCTCTATGATATGCTCTATCTCCATTAATTTCAATATAGCAAACCTGAAAGAAATGAACATTTCCGGCATGTTGAGAGTGCATTCAAATTCCTTAAATAGAAATCTTTGACAAGAGAGATTTCCATGGATTGAACCTCTTCCTCTAACCATGGACTTGCAATTTATTCCATTCCTATTGGTGAACCGATGTTGGTTTTCCTTGATCCCCTCATCATCTTTGAAACTTGTATTCTATTTGATTTTGCTCCATCCCTTTGAGCTATCCATCAACACATGGTGTAACTTCCATCCTTCAATTGATCTGCTTTTGACAATTCCTATCCAACCCTTCTCTTTTGATTGTACTTGCACATGTGCATTCACATCCTTCACAATCTTCAATACATGCTTGCAAGAATGAACAATTGACTTGATTATAAACTTTAACATGCTTGATCATAGGACCAGAGTTCTGACACTCTTCCAAAAAAGCTTACATCAAGTGGTGAATTTGGAAGTTTTGCTTTCAGTGGATGTTTGGTATGTTTATCACTACAAGGAGTCAAGGAGTTAGAAACATTCTAAGATATGCATAATTACACAATTGGATGATGTGAATTGGACCTCAATGATCGACTTGGAGTTGCTTCACACATGTTCTGCCAATTTATGACATAGGCGTGGAGATACTTAGAGAATTTGATCTTCTTCCATTTCTCCATGCTTTTGTGCAAAAGTTTCATGCTTATTTTCTGAGAATAGGTTCCTCTCCTTGCTCTTGGGATGCCTTCATTTACTTTCAGAGATAACTTGCATTCTTGGTGAAGCTTGAATGTTGTAAACTTGTTCCAACCCTTGTAAGAACATGTCATTGTTTGAGTGTGTGTGTGTGTGTGGACACAATCTTCAATGCTAATGGAATGGAAGAGCTATGTCATATCGTGTTGGTGTCTTATGTTATTGCTGCACCAAGTGTTGGAGATGTGTGAGACAACATTACATTACTTTGCTCTTGCATTTGGTGTTCATATCCTATGAGAGTTTGCAATGTCGAAGAATACTTGTTCAAGTGTAAATGTCTTCACTCTTGTTTCTGTTAGATGTTTCGTCAAAGAGTCAGAGAGTGAGAACAATTAGGATATGTTTCCATCTTTTTGTCTCACATTTTTACAAGTGAGAGATGACTTAATGTGAAAGAGGTTTTTCAACATTATTTGAAGACTCCATCATCAATATGTGCATCCGATGAGGGAGTTGGGAACAAGCTTGCACATTCTCTCTTTTTTGCACTTGATCGGTGAGACTCCTGCTTTGATCATTGGAGAGTGTACAACCTACAATTTAAAAAAACATGATATTGAATTCCACTTCTACCAAATAAAAAAACCTATCACTTTTCTCATGCTTCTACTCTTCAAATTACAATTGGCAATACCTTAGTTTTTTAGTGAAAATGCATCTAATTGTAACATGAATTGCACTCTAAGTCTAATTTGAGATTTGGGTTGTCATGGATCCACAATGTATCCTTTGATATGATAAATTTTATCTCTATTATTTGAATTTAAATTGCTTGAAGTTGACATTTTTTGTCATTTTCCTTGTTCCCCAATTCATTGGAAATACAAGATTTTGGAGGTAAATTTAGGATAAAAGATGCATCCTGATATCAAATTAATTTTTATTATTGGGGTTGTTTAGTAGATATCAATACCTATTTAATTTTATTTATTGGGAGGTCTATGAGCTCATTTCAATTTTTTTT
>Ga0073774_1000214_pt1 | contig 14362 bp, 13 predicted proteins | sample InSIn5gowninarea_FD_77487 | JGI IMG/M metagenome (GOLD analysis project Ga0073774, IMG submission 77487) | Clean room microbial communities from NASA Spacecraft Assembly Facility at Jet Propulsion Laboratory, Pasadena, California, USA -... ... | reverse complement strand
TGAGATAGTGTTTACTGACATTACCGCAGACGGTACACCTTTGATTGATTTTAATACCTGTACAGACATCAGTTCATACAAGACCGAAAATTCCTTAAAAGTAATTATTTATAAAAAAGTAGATCAGTCCTATAATCAGGTATACGAGTATAAGATCAACGAACAAATTGACCTTTTAACCCAACGGCAAATTGAAATCTTAAATTTACTTTCCAAAGGATATACAACTTGTCAAATAGCGGAAAAACTCTTTCTAAGCGAGGAGACGGTTAAGATCCATCGAAAGAATATTCTTCACAGAACCGGTGCTAAAAATAGTATACAAGCGGTAAATCTTTTGATGAACGGCGACCTTGCATCGAATCATGTGTCAACCAGAATGAATAACGTACATCACTCCTTGGTCTGAAATGCGAGCTTTAATCCTAAAGCAATGAATACACTTCCGGCGATCTTCTCAAGCCAGTTTTTAAGTTTATTATTCCTTTTCAACCTTTCTGCCATCAGAGAAGAAAAAAGAACCAGGATTAGGCACCATATAGTCCCTGTAACAATAAAGGTGAGGCCGAGAATTAAAAAGGGAAGCGGACTATTCACCTGGCTAGACTTCACAAATTGGGGAAGAAATGCCAAAAAGAAAAGAGCAACTTTCGGGTTTAATACATTTGTAAATATTCCTGAAAAAAAGATTCTCCAGTACTTTTTTCTCTGGCTCGTTCCTATTTCCACTTCAACTCCTGTTTGCTTCTGTATCATACGAACGCCAAGGAAACATAGATAAATAGCGCCTGCGTATTTAATAATATTAAAAACTAAGTCGGATTGAGCAATGATAAACGACAGTCCAAATGCTGCAAGTACTGTATGTACGAGACATCCTGTCGATATTCCAAATACAGACATGATACCCGCCTTTTTTCCTTGAGAAATACTTCTTCCCAATACATACATTGTATCTGAACCAGGTGTCAGATTCAAAAGTATTCCTGCAATTACAAAAGCTGTAAAATTTGTTATTCCAAACATCAGGTACGGCAAGAAAAGTAAAGTGAAAATAAGAATAAATCTTTATTCTTGATGCCATTTGGAGTGAATAAGTTTTGTTATAATAAGAACATCTTTTCAGGCACATTTGGATTTTTCTTCCTAGGCGCTTCCGAACTTATTCAAGAGTAATTTAAATTACTATTCCTCCTTTTTGATCCTTCCTGGGATTGACCGCATTCCTCTTATCTTCCGCATTGTTTGACAATTGAAAGACAAGAGATAAGTCACGCAGTGATGCTCGACTTATCTCTTGTACTCAATTATCTTTGAAGTGTGACAGTTTTTACTTCCGATTTGCAATCTTCGTAGGAGACCATTACCTTATAGATTCCAGATGGCTGATGGTAAGGAATCATAATATCAATAGATTTGGAGTTCACCTTTTTCTTTTCATAAACCTTTTTTCCAAAACTATTGACAATTACTACTTCAGCAATTTTCTTCCCTGCAGATATATTTATTGGTCCAGTGGTTGGATTTGGATAAACTACTAAACCTATTTGAGGGTCTGGAGCAGGAGTCGCTGGACAAATTGTCAAGTCCTTTTTTAGGTCTATATAGTACGGCGCCTTCTTATAGGCAATTCCTACGTGCAAATCACTGGGGTTAAACCATTGTCCAAAACTCACCTCCACCTTGGAATTATCAGAAGTCAATGACTTTATTGATTTTGTATACCCATTAAACCACCAGGTAATCTTATGGGCATTTTGAAGATATTTGGGATTGATTTCAAATACTGCTGTCCCATTTCGGACTCCACAATTTGCCCCCATTATATCGTCAAGAACTGTTACGGTAATAGAATCACTGGCTTGTAAGCCTCCCTTATCTGTAGCGACAGCAACAATATGATATATACCTGGTGATAGCGACTTAAGAGGTTTGTCGTTTGTACTTGCTCCCCATTTATAAGGAGCGCTGGAATCTACTCTTAACAGAACCTCATTTACAAAAAGAGATACACTTCTCAGATTTGCATCTGCATCAAAGGCATTTGCTAATACTTCCAAAGATTCTCCCTTATTAATTTTTGCATTACTTGCAGGTGATATAATATCTACATTGGGAGCGTTATCGTTCTCATTCAGTACTTTAATGGTTATCGTCTCAGCATTACTATTTGTGTATCCGTCATTCACAACCACCTGAAGTGTGTATCCTGAAGTCACTTCATAATCCAACAAAGAATCGGCTATCAAGACTATTCTGCCTGCTGTATCAATCCTTAAAAGAGACATGCCCGTACCTCCTGTAATCTCCCATCCTTTCAGCACATCTTCATCTGCATCAGATGCTATCACAGTTCCAATTACAGTGCCATTAGAAGCAGTTTCACTTACACTAAAAGTCTGAGATGCCCCAACCACTGGCTTTTTATTGGTTACATATTCCCGAAGCCAAACCATTGCTGGCTTTTCACCTCCATTGTTCATTACGAGATTCGCTTTCTGAGCATTTCTCCAAAGTCCCGGTCTCCATCCCCAGAGGGTTATGCCAATAACAGAAGGATGCTCCCAAAATACAGGAAATATTTTTTTATAATCTGCCAATTGAATAATATCGGTTGGGCCATCAATATCCAGCTCAGTAATCATTATCGGAAGACCAGTTGAGGCAATAAAGTCAAGATTTGTTTTTGTGACAGACGCAGGTACTGTAGTAGAAAAAGCATGCCCTTGAATACCTATGACATCAATAAGACTTTCTGCTTTCAGAAGGTTGATAATACTCACATATCTTTGTGCAGAAGAGGCATCATTGGTAATACTAAACTCATTAAGAACGAGCTTGGTTTTAGCGGGAAAATACTCCCTTGCAATTTTGAAGGCATTGACGACCCAATCCCAACCTGTGGCACCACTACCACCCAGAGCACCTATGTAATTACCACTCCCTGCTGTTGGTGCATCGTGAAGGGGTTCATTGACAACCTCAAGGTAATCAATATCAGGATATCTCGCTGCTACAGCCGCATACCACTCTTTTATCTCTTCGAGTTGCTCTGCAGCTGGAAGACTTTCCATCCATGTTGGTTGTTGATTACCCCACACAAGAATATGAAAACGGAATGGAAAGCCATTCCTCTTTGCCAATTGATATGCTGAATCTACCTCCGCCCATCTCATAATGTCCCTGGTCGCTTCTACACTTCCCCACTTTCCTCCGTTTTCCGGCGTCACTTGGTTCCAGTAATTTGCAAAAAAGGGACTTTGAGACGAACTATGTGCGCTTCCTAAAAACTTGAATTGCCCTTCAGCTATTGGCTTCAGACCAGATGGATCGAAAGGAGGAATAGGCTCATTACTATCAGATCCTGGTATACTGACCTGATCAATATAAAATGTTCCAGCATTTGGGAAATGAAACTTTAAAGAAAGACCATCAGCCTGGGCTGTAAATTCCCATTCATACTTTTGCCAGGTCGTTGTTAATGAAAATACCCTTTCAGCATAAGCAGGATCTTTCTGTTGTACCACTTTAAAACTGCTTCCAGCGGTAGCAGCTTTTGCCCAGAAAGACATTTTATATATTTGCCCGGTAACAGATCCCCAGGGAATGTCATTTACTACCTGTACATTCCAGGCATTCGCACCCGGAGTTGTCACATCTACTTTTAATGCCCTACTCCCAGCAACCACTTCATTTGTTGCCGTGAAAGTTGCGGTTGCACCTCCTCCTGCTGCGGACCACCATCCGGTAAAACTATTTCCACTGCCTGATTCAAATCCTCCGTTGCTTAAAAGCTCACTCTCGGCAGGGACAACAGGCGCAGGAATACTTACCCTGTCAATGAAATAAGTACCCACATCAGGAAAATGAAACTTCAGCAATAGTGCATCCGATGCCGCAGTGAAAACCCATTCATATCTTTGCCAGGTATTTGTAACAGGAACAACTCTTTCTGCATATGATTCATCATTCTGCTGAATTACCTTAAAGCTTCCTCCTGAAGAATTCGCTTTAGCCCAAAAAGACAATGAATAGCTTTGCCCGGCTACTGCCCCCCAGGAAATATCGTTCACCGCCTGCACGTCCCATGGATTATTCCCTGCGGCAATTACTTCCGCTTTTAAAGCACGGCTGCCTTGCGCCACATCAGTACTTGCGGTAAAAGTTGCAGTTGAGCCCCCGCCTGCTGCAGTCCACCAGTTTGTAAAGGTATTACCCGTTCCTTCCTCAAAACCGCCGTTTTTTACGAGCTCATTCTGAAGAGGCGGTTCGGTTATTTCAGTTGGAATATTAAAACCGTCCAGATAAAATGTACCGGAAAAAGGAAAGTGGAATTTTAGTTGGAGATTGTCGGCGCCTGCATTAAAAGTCCAGCTATACTGCTGCCAGGTATTGTTAAGGGTAAATACTTTTTCAGTATAAAAGGCACCCATCTGCACTATCGCTTTAAATACACTTCCATTTGCCTCTGCCTTTGCCCAAAAAGTAAGGGTATACTCCTTCCCAGTCACAGAAGCCCATGCGTCATTTACGGCCTGCACATTCCATGCATTTGCACCAGGAGTTATCACTGCAACTTTCAGCGCTTTGATTCCTTCGTGCTTGTCATCTGTGTTGACTGAAAAGACAGCATTGGTACCAGCATCAGCCTGTGTCCACCAATTCGTTAAATCATTTTCAAAACCGCCGTTGGGCAATAAATTTTGAGCTTTAGAGCTAAAACCGCCCAGGAGAGGAATCAGAATCAGGGTTAGTAAAATTTTTCTCAAATGTTTCATAAGGGTTAATTTGTGTAGATTGTTTATTTTATTCTCTCTTAACTGTAAATTAATGAAGCACTTTTGCTACCGCAACCGGTTGTATATTAAATCAAAGTTAATCCTTCATTAATCCTATGGAAAATGTTATTTATTAACGGAGCGGTTTGTTTCAACTGGAGTGCAATCGATTAATAAATTTTTTGATACTAAAAATTACATCCCTGCTAATATTTTATTAATGATTAGAGTTTTAAAAAAGCAGTTTACCAAAAAAAATGGCTATCTTAGCATAGATATCCTTTAAGATAATTCCCCATCCTCCGTAGAGGTTTCTTTGAAGTTACTGTAGGCTATTCTTTAATTAAATCTGCTACCATGAATTTACCTTGCTCCATAAAACTTCAAACTGACATCCATCTATTGGCCTTTGAAGATGCTTTTTTTGCAGGTATTACTATCGCTTCTGAAAAAATAAGCACAGAAGAAATATTATTCCGTGGAGATATTCTTGACCTGATGAAGTCCTCAGAACCCTTTGCATTGAAGATACAGGAAAACAAGTATTTCGACTATTACTATAACTCATGGGGTTTCCCTTCTGCCCATAGGTCACTTCAATCTGCAGTTTGGAAGATTGAAGACGCATGCAATACTCCGGGCATTTTTAATTATTTCATCATTATCCAAAGGAAGTCGATTATGGATTGATTTCCATTATCTGGGGCTAATAAAATCATGATGAACTAATAACAAAAATGGTTCGTTCATCTATTACTTACAATATCTTTTCAGGAATTATTTCTCTTTATAGTTTAAGCACTAGCTTCTTATTATCTTGAACAAGTTCCTAGTACTTAAATCATTAAAATGCAAAAGCTTAAGTTTATAAACTCAGGAAATTCCAATTTCTTTGCTACCCTTAAAGCAAGAGTAGACGAATATTTTATCACAACAAATAAAAGCAAACATGCCAATTCAAGAATGATTGTAAAAACAGTTTTCTTTCTAACTGCTTTTATCTTCCTTTATACTACTATCATTCTTGATTTTCTGCCCCTATATGGGCAACTAATCCTCGCGATTTTACTTGGGATGACGATGGCATTCATCGGTTTTAACATTTGTCACGATGCTCTTCATGGGGCATATTCTTCTAATAAAAAGATAAATACTTCCCTCGGTTTTATTTTCAATATTATAGGTGCTAATCCCTACGTTTGGGGAATTACACATAATATTGTTCACCATACCTATACCAACATACCGGGGCACGATGAAGACATAGAAATTGCACCGGGTTTACTTAGAATATCTAAAGACGAAAAACTGTGTTCATTTCAACGATATCAGCAATTTTATGGCTTCTTTCTTTATAGTCTCGCTTCCTTATCATGGTTTTTCAGGAAAGATTATGTTAAATTTTTCCAAAAAAAGGTAGGTAACTACTCTACTAAACATCCCAGGAAGGAATACTTCAATCTATTTTTCTACAAACTGGTTTATTATTCATTATTCATAGTACTTCCGCTGGTAGTGCTGGATATCATATGGTGGCAATTCCTAATAGGATATATTTTAATGAATCTTGCAATGGGGCTGGTACTAGGTCTGGTATTTCAACTTGCCCACGTTGTTGAGCAAACTTCATTTCCAGACCCAGGGAATGACGGCAATATTGCAGAAGCTTGGGCCTGTCATCAAATGAAAACGACCGCAAACTTTTCCAGAAACAGTGCCCTGGCAAATTTTCTTTGCGGAGGGTTAAACCTTCAAGTAGAGCATCATCTTTTCCCCAAGGTGTGTCACATTCATTATCATGCTATTTCTAAAATTGTAAAGGCAACGGCTTTAGAGTTTAACCTTCCCTACCTTGAAAACAAAACCTTTTTCTCTGCTTTACAGTCACATTATCAATTGTTAAAGAAAATGGGAAGAGAAGAGAAATTAAGCGTTGCAATCTCATAGCTTTCCTGTGTTTGTGATACATTTGTACACCAATACCCGGCCCTCTTGAGATATCAGGTGAACCGGAAGTTTGTACTCCTCATAAACATCAAACAAATGGTATTCAGAAAAGCAGTAAAAGATGATCTTCCATTTATAATTCAAATGCTAGCTGATGATAAGTTGGGCAGCCTTAGGGAAAGTTATGGTTCTCCTATACCCGAAAAGTACTATCAGGCTTTCGATAAAATAGCTCAGGATCAAAACCAGGAATTAATAGTAATTGAAAATGAGTCAAATAAAGTAATTGGAACCCTACAACTTACTTTCATTCAATATTTGACCTATCAGGGAGGATTAAGGGCACAAGTAGAGGCGGTCCATATCAGAGAAGATCAGAGAGGAAAGGGAATCGGGGAAATGGTTTTTAAATGGGCAATCGAACGAGCTCGTGAAAAAGGTGCCCATCTACTTCAATTGACTACAGATAAGCAGAGACCAGATGCAATTAGGTTTTATGAAAAATTAGGCTTTAGGGCCTCACATGAAGGAATGAAACTTCATTTGTCTTAACCATAAAAACATCTATTATTTAAAGGCTTAATGAACTTAACAGAACCTCCTTTTCCTTGCCTCTGAGCTTTATTGAACCCAGTGGCTGGGTAGCATAAATATGTGTGAGACCCAGTTCTTTAAGCAGATCGGCTGAAGAGATAAATTCTGCATTCAGCTCTTTACACATGCTTAATATTCTCGAAGTTGTGTTTAATACATCGCCTGAATAAGTGATATCTCGTTTTAGTACACCGATTTCCCCAGCTACCACTTTTCCACAATGCAAGCCGGCTTTGAAAGAAGGAATTACCCCATAACGTTGTAAATATTTTCCCTTCTGTTTTTCAATGTGAACTTTTATATCAAAAAAACATTTCACGCATTGGCAATTATTGACCCCCTCACTGTAATTCCAGGCAACTATTACCTCATCACCTACGTACTGGTAAATCTCCCCATTGTTATCCAGAATCGGATTGGTAATATCAGCAAAAAAATCTTTCAGCAATTCATGATATTTTTCATTTCCAAGGTTTTCCGCAATGGAAGTAGAGGAATTAATATCCAGAAACATAAATATTTTATTCTCCTCCTTAGGTGTATTGTATTTACCTGTAATTATCTTCACAAACGCCCCATGTCCAAATTTGCTATTGATCTGAAGGAGTAATTGAGTTATTGCTACAACAACAGACCATATCATTATATTTTTCGCCCGTGAACTGTCGATAAGAAAATCATGAAAATACTCTTTTGATAAAGGATGCGTAATAGGCAGTCCGGTTTTCAAAGGAACTGATATCAAAGCCAGGGCTCCAATGATTGTCAAAATAACTAAGACATAGGAGAGACAGACTGCTATAATCGTATATCCATACGGCTTATCATGAAATTTCACATTTATAAAAAAAACAAGGAAACTTCCTCCCATTATTGCTCCTAAAACAGCAGAAATCAAATTCATCGCTAATGAAAACCAAAATGAATAATTTTCCGATGGCCCAAGGGAGTTATTAGCATGAATAACGAGATGATCATAGACCGTAATCAGTGCTCCAACTATCAACCACCCTATTGTAATTCCTATTAATTGATCGATTTTTAGCTGAGTCCTCCTGTTCATCTTTTCTTGATCCTATATGTATCACTTCATCCTCAAACCTCGTGGAGTATTATTTGTAATCATAGCTCACCATCCACTGAATATCAAATTGATCTGTCAACATTCCGAAATACGATCCCCAAAAAGTTTTTTCCAGAGGCATAGTAACTGTGCCTCCTTTAGACAATCCGGCAAATAGTTTATCAGCTTCTTCTGTACTTTCAGTAGAAACGGAAATATTGAAATTAGTACCCACAATAGCTTTCCCATAAGTTTCTGGTACATCGCATCCCATTAAAACGGTATTTGGACCTATCGGTAAAGATACATGCATAATCTTCTCACCTTCTGTAGGAGGCAGAGTGTGTTCGGAGGCGACATCCTTAAATTTCATCTTTGTCGTAAACTCTCCTCCAAACACAGATTTGTAAAACTCGAATGCTTTTTCAGCATTGCCATTAAAATTGATATAAGGATTTATAGTTGACATAAATTTTATTTGACGGTTAATTCGTTTTTTTCAAGTATATTTTTTAAATCGGAAAGACTGGTTTCCAAATCCTTCCCAAGCATACTGTCCATAAATAAATTCATAAAATTCATTGGATAAGGGCTTCTACCTTTCATGCCCCACTTAACCCTTGTCTGATCTGCGGACAAAGCTTCAGTGATAAGGTGTGCAGATGCGGTACTTTCAAAAGGTTTGATAAACCTCAGCTCCAAATCAATCCTTTCTCCCTCGATCAAATTTCTTATCTCTTGTTCTCCTTTTCCTGCCTCTTCGCCGTCCCAAGAATAAACAAAACCTTTTGTTCCATCAGTACCTTTGTAATCCTTTTTCATTTCAGGGTCCATTCGTACCCATTTATTATAGCTGTCCTGATTTTTCAGATGTTTAACGAATTTAAAAACTACAGGCCGAGCTTTGTTAATGGTTATCTCTCTTTCGACTGCATAGTCATTGTTTACAAATAAGGCGACAAGGAATGGTAGCGCTAGAATGAAGAGTATAACAAGGAGAATTTTACCTGTTTTTTTCATTTCTATAAGTTGTTTTAACTTGTATTTTATAATTGTTCAAATGGATTTCTTTACTTTAGAAAAGTCGTTAAATTCACGATGTACTTTTCAATCTTGAACAGCATGTCACTTCATGCCACGCCGATTGAAGGGAAGTCAGCCATTTGGAAGACCACGAAGCCTACTTAAATATTTTATTAGTATTGTTTTCATAGCCAGATCTTTAGTTTTATATAAAAAATATAATATTCAAACCCTAAATACCCTGCGTTCCTGTTTATGAATAACATCAAATTTCAGGAAACGACCTAACCTTAATTACTCTTTTTTCATAACACAAACCTAAGAAAACCTTTAGTACTTCAAGAGGTGTTTTCCGCCAACTTAAGGGGTTGATTGCGACAATTCCATCTGTTAGCTTTACTGCAGCATAAACATTAATCCAAATGAAACATGTCACTATTCTAGTTCCAAAAGGAGCAGTATTGGGAAGTATCGAAGGCCCCAGACAAGTACTAACCGAGGTTAACAACTTTTTAAAACGTATTGGGAAACCTGAACTTTTCAACATCCAGCTTGCCGGTCTTACAAGGGAAACATTAGTTGCGGGCGGAAAATATACTGTATATTCAGATGTTTTAATAAAAGACATTAACAGGACCAATCTTATCATCATACCTGCCCTTGATGGAGATATGACCTCTAATGTCATTAATAATTCGGATTTTATCCCATGGATAATAAAACAATATAAAACAGGTGCAGAGGTAGGTAGTCTATGTGTAGGTGCCTTTCTACTCGCATCGACCGGCCTTGTCAACGGCAGGAAATGCGCTACCCATTGGATGGCTGCTAATGAATTTAGAAAAATGTTTCCGGAAGTTAATTTGGTGGAGGATAAAATACTTACTGACGAACAGGGAATCTATTCCAGCGGGGGAGCTTTCTCCTATTTGAATCTTATCTTATACCTTATTGAAAAATATGCTGGCCGGGATATAGCAGTGTTTATGTCCAAAGCATTTCAGATAGATATTGAAAGGCGAAGTCAATCTCCTTTTGTTATTTTTCAAGGACAGAAAGATCATGAGGACGAGGCTATTAAGAAAGCACAAGAGTTTATCGAGAATAATTTCCGTAATAAAATAACAGTTGACGAACTAGCCTCCAACCTTTTTATAGGAAGAAGAAATTTTGAAAGGAGATTTAAAAAAGCTACAGCCAATACCGTAGTGGAATATATTCAAAGAGTTAAAATAGAGGCTGCAAAAATGAGTCTGGAATCTTCTAGAGAAAATGTAAATGAAGTAATGTATTCTGTTGGATATTCAGATACAAAAGCTTTCAGGACGACATTTAAAAAGATCACTGGATTGTCACCTCTCGAATATCGAAACAAGTACAATAGAGAACTGGCCATCGCTTGATGTTTTACTTGGTAAAGCAAATACATCCAATTTGAAACTTCCTCCATTCCCAGAAGTAAAAGTTTAAGATTATTTGTCAATAATGATAGCTTTGTTCTTTTTTTAAGATTTACTCATTTTTTCAATAACAAGAGAGCTATATCATTCATTATAGTATCATACAATGACTTCAGAAACCAGCAGGTACAGTAAGATTTTTTCCATTGTAAAAAGATCATTAAAGGGGGAAGAATACGATTATACATCGGGGAGTATCCGGGAAGCGATTGTCTTATTAGCCATCCCAATGATCCTTGAATTAAGTCTCGAATCAGTTTTTGCTGTTGTTGATATGTTTTTTGTAGGAAAGCTGGGAGAGAATGCAATCGCTACTGTTGGTCTTACAGAATCTGTTGTGACGATTGTATATTCAATGGCAATAGGATTAAGTACAGCGGCCACAGCAGTAGTGGCCAGGAGAATAGGCGAAAAAGATGAAAAAGCAGCATCTCATGCCGGGATGCAATCAATTATTCTTTCCGTGTTCATAACGATTCTTATAAGTATCGCTGGAATCGTCTTTGCTGATGAGATTTTAAAACTTATGGGCGCATCACCAGAGGTGGTATCTGAAGGAACTCCTTTTGCACGAGTAATGCTTGGAGGAAGCGTAATAATTGTTCTGCTTTTCTTGATCAACGGTATTTTCAGAGGCGCTGGAAATGCAGCAATTGCTATGAAAAGCCTTTGGCTTGCAAGTCTAACAAATATCATTTTATGCCCTATATTTATTTATGGTGTAGGTTCTTGGGATGGCTTGGGACTAATCGGCGCTGCAATTGCAACAACAATTGGACGCGGAATAGGAGTGCTTTACCAATGTTATTACCTTTTGAAAGGCACGAATAATATCCACATAAAGAAGGAGCATTTCACGCTTGATTTTTCTATTATGAAAAACTTGATTACCATAGCATGGCCCGCTACCTTTCAGTTTTTGATAGCTTCGGGTAGCTGGATAATACTAGCCTGGTTGGTATCTACTACAGGTGGAACAAGCGCTTCCGCCGGTTATCAGGTGGCATTGAGAAATGTTGTTTTTTTTATTTTGCCTGCATGGGGCTTAAGCAATGCCGCAGCTACTCTTGTTGGGCAAAACCTTGGGGCTAACCAACCAGAAAGGGCGGAAAAAAGTGTACTGCTCACTGCAAAGTACAATGCTATATTTATGAGTGGCGTTACTTTAACTTTTTTAATATTCGCTTCTCCAATTATAAGTGTCTTTACAAAAGACCCTGATGTTCACGATACTGGAACCCTTGCATTGAGAATAATTGGAACGGGATATATTTTTTATGGCATAGGCATGGTAATGATGCAGGCACTTAACGGTGCAGGGGATACCCGAACACCAACTATAATCAACTTTGTTGGCTTCTGGCTCTTTCAAATTCCATTTGCAATGCTGCTAGCAAAATCGTTTGATTTAAAAGAAACTGGTTCTTTTATCGCAATCCCTGTAGCGGAAACTGCCATAGCAATAGCAGCTATATATTTCTTTAAAAAGGGGAATTGGAAAAAGGTAAAGGTTTAATGCTCGTTTTTATTTTATGCTCTTAAATGACCGGAGACTTTTTATTGACCTCAAATAATTAATAACTAGGAAGGTGGTCGCCACAAAACAAAGCACCATTACAACTAACTCCTTTTGCGTAAGCAGTACTTTTCTTTATGCAAAAACTTATGAAGTAATTAAAGTTCATACCTATTACTCTCCAATACCGCAACCACAACCTGAGTCTAAACTTGCGTCAACAGCCTTACCTAATAGGTTATTATTTTGCCCATTTGCATACTTATCGTGATGTCTGATCCAATCAACCTGGGTACCGTCTGGGCCGTGTTCATTTCTTCCCTTTGGGGTGAGGTCCATAAACATAAAAGTACTTACAAGCATTTCCATTCCACGAGCATACGTAGAATAGGTATGGAATATTTCCCCCTTCTCGTTTTTATAAAACACGCTTATCCCAGGTAATTCTTCTTCAGAGGAGTCTATTTCAGTGAAGTTGTAATAGACCTTTCCTCCTTCTCTTTCTTCCTCCCGAAATGAAACGTTATAGTCATAATTAAAATCATTGTCGTAAGAAGAAACCCACAGAAATTCCCATCCCATCCTTTTCCTGAATTTCTCAATCTGATTCATTTGCGCCCGAGATACTGCAACGAAGGACACATCGCGATTCTCGAAATGCTTCCTTGCGATATCTGAGTGGTCTGCACCAAAGGAACATCCGACACAACCTTCTTTCCAGCTCGGAGAGAACATAAAATGTTGAACTATCAATTGACTTCGCCCTTGAAAAAGATCGGATAACGTTTGTTTTCCATTTAATCCATCAAATACATAATTCTTATCCACTTTTACCCAAGGAAGGGCCCTTCTTTCAACTCGCAGTTGATCAAGCTGCCTTGTAAGTTCTTTTTCTTTAACAAGATGCTCCCTGCGTGCCGTCAACCATTCTTCCCTTGTTACAATACGGTTTATCATTTCTGACTGAATGTCTTTCTTAGTAGCAGCGAGATCCATATATTTTTAGTTTAAGGTAAAAGATCTGTCTCAAAGTTTGATGTCGTGATCGAAGACTAATAATGCGAAAGTAGTGAGTCAGGCAAAAAACTAAAGGGTGGGAATACGCCAACAGTTAGGGGGATTACGACATTCTGGAATTTCTATCTAAACACTAACTCTCCGGCTAGCAGAACGTCGGAGAGTTAGAATGTAGTCAATGAATCGTTATTTGGATAACATACCGGTCCTTCTCAATAAGGCTTGTGGAGAAGGTTCGCTTCCTCTAAACCTCTTATAAAGCTCCATTGGATGCTCGCTCCCCCCTGCGCTTAGAATGTGTTTTTTAAATAAATCTGCTGTATCCTTATTGAAAATCCCTGTTTCCCGAAAGAATTCGAAAGCATCAGCATCAAGAACCTCTGCCCATTTGTAACTGTAATAACCTGAAGAATATCCACCTTGGAAAATATGAGAGAACGAGCAGCTTGTATTTGTTCCCTCTACCGGATCAAGTAATTCGGTTTCCTTTTGAAGTTCTTTTTCATATTGTGCCACATCTCTTACCTCAACTGATTTAGATATGTGCCACCCCATATCTAGTTTAGCAAGTCCTATTTGTCGTACTGTTTGATAGCCTTCCATAAAATTGGCACTCTCTTTAATTTTCTTGATTAACGCCAATGGAATTACTTCACCTGTTTCATAATGCCGGGCAAACAAATCGAGACTCTCCTTTTCATAGACCCAGTTTTCCAGCACCTGAGAAGGTAGCTCTACAAAGTCCCAATAAACGCTTGTCCCTGATAAACTTTCGTATTTCCCATCTGCAAGAATTCCATGTAAAGCATGGCCGAACTCATGAAAGAGTGTTGTTACCTCATTAAATGTAAGCAGAGACGGCTTGGAACTGGTCTATGAAAAGGAGAGTCTCGATTTGTTTGCCCGGCATTATGAAACAGGTGAAGTAATTCCATTGGCGTTAATCAAGAAAATTAAAGAGAGT
>Ga0073774_1000213_pt1 | contig 14401 bp, 17 predicted proteins | sample InSIn5gowninarea_FD_77487 | JGI IMG/M metagenome (GOLD analysis project Ga0073774, IMG submission 77487) | Clean room microbial communities from NASA Spacecraft Assembly Facility at Jet Propulsion Laboratory, Pasadena, California, USA -... ... | reverse complement strand
GCTGTTCAACAGCTTGTGTCTTGGTATTGATACTATCCACCGTCATTAGCTTCCCGCAAGGTCATGAAGACAGAGGCTACTCACCATCTTGTGTCGAGTAATAAACATCTATCAACCTTGCCGAGCGGCCAACTTCTGAATGCGGTCTTCCATTCGCTTTTCGAGATATCCAATTCCAAGCTCGATGGCAATCACCTTGATTCTAGCGTACATGACCAATGGCTCCTTATACAACTTCTTGAACGGGACCACATAGCCTTCGGCGATAGATGCAAGAATCCAGCCAAGAATCTTTCGGTATGCTGCGTAGTCGCCTTCGGGGAGGATGACATCGTCGAAAGTCTGGCCACCAGTTTGTTTATTGTGGTCAAGTAGAGCAAAGTTGACTGCTGGCATGAAGGCACAGAGCGCTCGCAAGCTGACTTTCGATCGAACGAGCTTTCGTGCTTTCTCTTTGCCGGTGCCCTTCACAAAGACATGAACCTTTTTGCCGCGGTCGAAGCTGATGGAATTAGTATGGACGCATGAATATGTTAATGGCAAGGTAGTCAGGTACTTACTCTCGAATATCCTTGTTGGTCATAGTGAAGATAGTCATTGCCTTAGAAGCTTTTGGTGGTTGTGGTCGGACCTGAAGGGAGGCCGTGGCACTTGGAAGTCCAGCCATTGTTTGTACCGAATTAGAAAGACTCGTGAAAGTGATAGGGTAGAGAGTGGTTCTTGGTGGAAAAGGAAGAGGAGGAGGATAGTTGGCACAAGGGGAAGGCTGACTTTTATGAAATTCAAGAATCTGCAAGTGACGTGCCAGATCAATCCAAGTGAAAGGTATGTTTGTTGGTGTGATATATGTAATCCTGATATTGCAGCGGACTGTACCTGTCCAGCATAAACTTTGGTGGTGACGTGCAAACTGTGATTTCACTAGAAGTACCAGAACCGAATGATCGAGGGGTTCCTTGGCCAAGCAGTCAACAGACAGAGACAGGGCATGTTAGCAGATTGATATAGGCCTGAGATATCATATATAGGACTATTGCTATCTGATTTTGCGTGTTCAAGTAACTGATCGAAGCTGCAGCACAAAGTTATCCTTCCGTATTATCAGAATCACAGCATCTCATGATGATTATGAGTTAGTGATTGCTGGATCAATTTCTTAACACATCAAATAGCATCCGACTCATTGCTTCGCTGCATTTGTGATCAAGCATGTCATCGACTAGAGAATTCGTTATTGAATTTGTCCGAGTGTTGTGAATGCTTCTCAAATTTGATAGGTTGGATGATATGGCAGAGCGGCATTACGCCACTCTGTAGTGAGAATCCATGCCTCTGTTACACAAGACAAACTGATTTCAAATGGATAATTGAAGAATTGCTCGTCCGGAGATCCTCAACTTCCCAGACTGCTTGAGGCTCGAAGGAAGAAGTGTCTCCTTACATCAGGAAGATGACAACATTCGAGCAAATGATCACAGAACAGTACTTGCCGAGCCAGATCATATGAACTCACCACGTGGACCGTCACGTTTGGTCAGTACAAATCAGGTGGCGCGATCAGCGCAATGATTGCTATTTGAAGTTATACAAGCTGCAGTCCCTTGCACCTTCCATGTGAAAGTGGACATCGGACAAATAATTGAAGTGAAATGTACGAGGCTAGCTTATGTCCATACTATAGCAACCGAGGACCATTCTAGGGCTTCGCTACTGTTCGAAAGTAGGGATTGTCGATTATTGGCATTTGCCGTTGAAGGGTAATCTGCAACAGTTTGGGAAAGGCACTTGGAGGTAATGAAAGGTTGTTGTGATATATGGTTGGCCAGCTTGTGTTTAGTATGTTGGTACGAACATAAATCATTGGGGTCTAATTGATCACCTAACAACAGTTTGGATCAACCTAATCATTTCTCAACAACTTGGAACGATGACTATAAGCTCAATTTCATGCAAAATTCATATGCTCGGCGTCAATGGTGAATGTGCTCATCCTGTTAATCCATCGTCTGCCTGACTGACTCGTGTGGAGCTCAAGTCTTGCAACCCCTTGAAATTACTGCTGCTCATCAATGATAAGTCTAATATCTAGGTTACCACAACTTACAGTAATGTCCCTCGATATCATAGAGTGTATCAAGCGGTAACTAACTTCTGAAGTCGGTGGCCCATAACGGCATCAAGGTAGCCAATACCAAGAGCTCGCGAGAGACGTTGAACTTCGGTGTAGATGACAATCGGATCATTGAATCGTCGGAATTGGACAACCTCGCCGTCGGCGATGCAAGCAACAAGCCAGGCCATGACCTTGCGGTAAACCTGGTAGTTGCCAATTGGAAGAACCACATCTTTAATTCGAGCGTTGTTGTTGAGGTCGTTGTGCTCTCCAAGTGCGTCACGGACAGCTGGCATAACAGCGGTGAGAGCTCCCATCGAGATTCTATCACGTAACAGTTTGAGTGGTGGTTGGGATTGGGAGCCAGCCATGAATACACGAACCAATCTACCATATTTAAGTCTGACACAAGTTAGCAAGCTGTTGTTCCGGAAATGCACGAGACTCACTTCTTGACCTCTTTCTTTGTCTTCTGATAGATGAGCATGCGCGCTGGGAGGCTCTCGGGTCGCTCGGCAATGAATAGTGATGCATCTGGATCAGGTATGACAGCCATCTTCTGTAGTGTTCTTGGGAGTTGATAAGATCGATATGTGAGAATTGACGTTTCTGCGAAGAGAGGAAGTTGGGATGATCTAGAGGAAGATTTATATGACGTTCAAGTTGCAAGCGATATGCTCAATCAACCCAAATGGAATCTGTGTTTGTCGAGGTAATATTGAGTATTAGTGATATTGTGATGGTGCCAATCTGGTGAAGCTCAAGGCTGGGCGTATGTAGTCACAAACCACATTTCACTTCGTTGCGCCTGAGGAGAGGTATATCATATGATCGAGTTGGCACCTTCGCGCAGGATGGAGTATAGGCTTGAAAGATGTGCCGTCCTGTGACAGTACTGGCAATGTAGTTCACCATAAACATCTGATCATCCTTTTCAAGTCTGCGCTTCCAATTATTAACATCGGCCCATAGCCCCTAGCCCCGGTTGTACAGTCGCCGCACTCTCTGTCAAAACTCGAAGTCCATCGCCTTCGTCTTCTCAGCCTCTGCAATAACCTCAACCATTTCGTGAAGCAGTCAATACTGTTAGATACTAGTGAAGTCCATGTATGCTTCTGCGATGTCTTTCGGATCAAGAGCGCATGCATAGTTGGATTTTGGGATGAGGAGCTCAGCAACACGTTTGGTGCGAATGCCAGTGAGTTTGTTCATTGCGAGTCTGTTAGCAACGATGATCATAGCGTCATAAATGTTTAGTTCTTTGGATTAGTGCTTCAATGGAAGTCTTGGTTGTGGAGATTGGTGTCGGTCCTCGTACTTTGACTGTAGCGATCATGACATCGATGTACTTTGTATTTCTGACTAATCTGTGAGCGTCAGCGGATGGTATCAGAGGTGCTATTGGATACTTACGATTGCATTTCTTCGGCGCTCATGCTTTCAATGGAAGGTGGGAGGTAAGTCGTACCAGGTTCGGCGGTGTAGATCTGAATGGTCCTGCACGCCTCGAGTCGTAGCGTCGACATGATCGAGAAATGATGACTGTGCTTCCGATGGATAGAAATCGCAACGTATGTTGATTTCGACCCTGTTATCAACAAGGATATGGTGTGAATTCGACTGGACGCACTGTGTTCGTATTTATGTGTGGTGCATCTTTTGCTCGCTTCACTATGCCGGGAGTGGAAGCCTTGAATAGACAAGATTCGAGAGGAGCAACATGGATTCTCTGGGACGGTCAGGGACCTGGAACGGTTTATGGTGTCGTATCTAAAAGGGACGGCAGGGAAGGAGATGGGTCAACAATAATTTCGGGGAAAGGTTGCTGCAGCGGAGAAAAAGGAGCTAGCCGTCGCTTACGGTTGTACGGCCAAATGCAGTGCAGTTGCATGCACTCTATTGCGAGTAAACCGCACAATTTACTTCGCGATATTTGAGTGGAAATGCACGGTATTGCTAACCTACTTTGTCATCTGGTGCCGTGCCTCAGTCCTGATATTATACCATAACCTTCAATCGTTGTCTGGAACAAGATCGAACGCCATATCTACTTGCCTCGTGTAACCCAAGGCTCAGGTTTGGGCTTGGATTCAGGTGGTAGTGACTTCCATTCACAATCTCCTGCCACCACACGTACCTCCCGAATGTTGGGGTATCTCCACTGGTTCGTCGATATGTCCCAGATCCATCCTTGCTGTTCTGCCCTCCTTCTGATTGGTTCGTCCATGTCATAACTGCTATAAACCACATTGGCATCCTCTCGCTCGACCATGATCGGCTTGCCACAAAGGTTGCATATAGGTTTACCAGTCTTCTCGCAGCGCTGACTCATGGGGCTGAACTCATGTCTCTCGTACCTATCGGTGGATTGTGGGCAAACATCTAGTGGCAAAGGCGGTAGATGTGAGAACGGGTACTCGTACACGAGTTGTGCTTCGAACTCCTGCTTCATGTATGGTAGTCCACGTCTAGTGTCGAAGTGTGCTTGTGTTGAGATAAAGATTCGTTCTGCCACGCGCTGCTCCTTGCCGTATGGGAGACATTCGTTGATTGCATCGATGTTGTCTCGAAAGTCTTTATCCTTCATCCACGCCCGAAAGTTGCCCATGTCTTCCTCTGTAGGTTGTGGCAGCACAATAATCCACCAATAATCAGATTCAGGAGTAGTCTCGATAAGCTTAAAGTGATCAAACCATGCCTCCGCAATAATCGGGTACATGTACCAGAGAAGACCGACTCGGCAGCCTGGACTTACTACATCTGATCGATGGACGCCTTTCGAGAGATCACCTTCGATAACGACGCGCACTACTCTGCTAAGGAGAAATGAAGGAGGTTTTTTATGTCTGACATCTGTGATCTGGTGTTCCGGCGCCCAATAATCGGGTTGGGCGATATAGAGCTCTCGCTTGGAAAGGTCGATCGTCTTCATTCCGACATACGCTGGTGTAAGTATAGATGAAGTCGACTCCAGTTGTTCGACAGTCTGATACAGAGGGATGGCCATGTTCGATGATTCAAGGTCGAGCTAGCTGTTCAACTACAGCTTGCTACATGAGATTGATGCGGCTCAACGCTGGCGTCAGCCTCATTGTTGACGTTCAGCTTCGTTATCACTTGTCTTTGTTATCCCTTGGTCAAACACGTCATTGTTTGTCTCGTGGCTATTTGTCACAACATATGATGGGATTGTTTCCAGTGAAACAACACCTTCTTCTCTATCTCAGCCTGGTCAAGCGCGAGTGTGGTGTCGTAGTGTCAAAGGATAAAGGCTGGTAGCATGACGTGTCAGCTCGTGCAGAGCCGCGTCGGCGCTCAAGCCTGCATTATAAACAAATAGTTTTCAAGCCTGTTGACCATATCAGCTCTTTACACACGTTAAGAAACTACCCACGATCACAACCGTTCGCCTTGGCCGAGTCTCGATCCTCGATCACAGTATCACACCACAAACCAATACCGCAACCATCAGAAGCAATGCCTGAAACTTCCTTGAAATGCATGTCTCAGGGGCCTCGATTACCTCTTGAGCTCGTTACCGTAATACTCGAAAACGCCGCCTATGCTAGTCGCAGAGGCAAGTGCTTTCCCACAGCTCTGTTGCAAGTCTGCAGAGACTGGTATATCATCGGCAAACCACTTCTGTGGAAGCACTTGGTGATCCGTCCTGTGAGCCAAATCTATCATTTCCCGATACCGGCAACCGTCAATACACAGCTCGTGCGCTCCTTGCATATCGATATCGATTGCCAACCAGCCACCAGCCAGAGCGTCAACAGCATACTTCGAGACTTAACTCACCTTACAATCCTGAGCATCAAGTTTTCACAGACAGATGGTCACCAGCATCAGGTCATCAGCAGGCAGGAGTTTAGATCTGAATCCATCGAAGAGCTTCTGCGCAGCATGCAAGGATGTGTGACCGCGCTGAACATTGAAGTCAACCAGGGTGTTGCTATTAGCTTCCCGTCAATTGCGTCTCGTATGAGAATCGCGAGCTGCATCAGCACTCTCCTGGAGCAAATGATACACTCCCGTCTTGATGCGCCGGTCGACAGTGCACGCGATTGGCTCAATGGCTCTTTGCCGGACAGAGCTCAGCAATTACAGTCTTTCCATGTCAACGTATCAGGCTGGGCTGACTTTAGGGCTGAAGAGAGACTGAACACCATCTCAACTAGCTATCATAACCGGTTCGTAGGAAGCCAGTTCCCAAACATGAAGTCAGCGTTGGTCATGTGGCGCAAGCCAAACTACCTCTTCGAACTCGACGAGCTGAAGGGAGTGGCGGTGGTTAGGCCTTTACTCAGGCACCAGAAATTCAAGTATTCCCTGGTGAACATCGTTCAGGCACCGCACAAAGAAGTGTGCTGGACGGAGTTCTACAGACAACATGCTGCAAACTTGAAGTCAGTTTCTGTCGATATAAAGCCTTGCGAGGACGAGAAAGTTGGAACCGACACTCAGCTTGTTCAGACCTTTGGGACTCTAGAGCAAGTGCTCAGTCACATTGAAGGCCGACCATGGGTCCAAGACAAATGTGGTTCAAGATCTCCCCGAAATGTTGACTCACAATTTGAGTGCAAAGGATTAGGACCCGCGATCGACTTGACCAAGTCTGGAATCAAGCTTCTTCAAGAGCTACCGGCAAGCATTCGGGAAGCGGTATTAGTGTTCATTGAAGAACAGCAGCGAAACCCAGACAATTGGGCACCGCTAGTTTCATGACAAGCAGTATGTGAATCTGGTGAGGGACCATTCAGTACGAGGGTCAGTGATGTTACAGAGTTGGAGAAGAGGTTAAGATAATGAGAAGGAAGTAAGGAGGATGAGGTCATCCTGGGCTAGGCATGTAGATACGAGGCTGAGCAAGGCTATCAGTCCCTTTTAAGGAAGCTTGTTACAGACAGATGGAGTGTTCCTTGCATGCTATAAAACCAGAGTTCTGGAGATGAATACATGCAACAAAGAGAAGTTGAAAGCCTTCGATGTGTTGTCCAAGATTATGGGGCCTAACCTGCATTTTGTGACTTATGCTTCGTGCTCAAGGTAATAGAACAAGCGATACAAAGCTATCAAGTGTTCCTGCATGACATCAACAGTGTCCTGTAGTGAGCAAGATCCAATGCCAAATCTCTTAGTTTGCTTTTAATGTCTCCTGGATCGCTTCGACTCACTTGGTGTTATTTATGAGGTTACAAAAGAGGCAAGCCATATAATGGGAGTTTGAATCCACCACCTTAGTGTGCTATTCTGAGTTGTATAATAAGATGTGCCATGAAGAGAACCAGAGTAGTGTTTGTTATCTATGTACGAGAATGTGTGTTGAAATTTATGGTACAAGCTCAAGAGGAAGGAAGAACATCCAAAGAAATGCCGGCTCTATTAACAAGTGATTGCAAAATCTGTCATTTCAACATTTGACAAAGAAAATTGGAAACAGAAGCATAAATGACGAATATTGGCTTTTTTACACAACCTTCGAGTTTGTCTATCTGTAGTGCCAGATGTAAACGAATAGTTGTACAAGACAAACCTTGTGGATCGTTACCAGAAACGCGAGCCAGAACATACATAATCTTTGTACGGAGCCCGGAGAACAGCGAAGAACTCCAGAGGACAGAGAAACGAAACACGCAAAAGGACGGTGGGCATGGAGGACACCCTGGATAATGTGACCACACTCTAAAAATGAGATGAGAATTTGCGATCTTGAATTCCTTCAAGAACATGCTATTGCAGGATCATCACGAGGACACTCCTGCTTTGCTGAAAGCAAGTTGTGTCTCGAACAATCGATTGCGAGCAGGCATTAAGGAGACCAACAACACACACGAGAAGATCTTCTAACTGTTGGCGATAACGTTCCTTACGCCCTCGAGATCAGAATCTTCGTCCCGCTATGGTGTGATCTGAGCACAGATCTGGGAATTACAAGGTCTGATTACACTATGTGTTATAAGGATAAAAGTACAAGGACTGATTTTATCTGCGTCTTTATTTGCTAGCAGTACACTGTTTGTGCCAGTTCGCAGCAGATTTATCTTGGACTCTGTGCAGATATCAGTCATTGGGTGATTTATCTGTACGTTCTGCCTGTTACACATCACTTCCTTGCAGTTCCAAGCCTCATTCTGTTGTTAGCCATCGAAACTCCTTGCCATTCAGCGATTGAAAGATCTTAGCACCGTCTGTCTCAGCCGATCATCGTGTAGCAACAGCGATTGATGATGTCCCTGTCCAATTTCAGCCATCTGCTCCTGAAAATCCTGTCAAAACTCCTCCACCTCAAATGTGAATTTCTCAATCTCCTTGTACGTACTCCAGTTGAAAGTCTTCAAATGCCAAGCTCGTGCAATGATGTCTACAATAGCAGCTCGAAGTGGATGATCAGCGGCAAGGTACTTGTAGACCTTCTTGATGTTGTCAGCCTGGATATTCCAACCGCTAGCACCTCATGAATCATAGGTAGTCATGATATAGTATCGTCGCTGTAGGTTGTCTGTAAGAGCATCGACTTTGAGCTTATTCGCGACCTCGAGGACGTGGTAGTACTTGAATAGCAGGATTTGTCTTGCTGTTGAGTGGTGTATTGAAGCCTGTTGAGACAACGATGTCAAGCCATGTAAAGAGCATGCGGTAGGCGCAGATGTCACCATTCGGTAGCGCAATGTGGTCCAGAGTCGCAAGGTCGACGTCCTCCAGGGCACTCTTAAATGACTAATGACATTGCCATCAGATTGTTGATGGGAAGAGCCTTGTCGAGCATGAGGACTAGATTTCTGTCTGGAACCTCCATGTAAGCTTTCGAGTAGTGGCCGTAAATAAGTCTGCAGGCTGTTTAGTAAGCTTCTCGATCCCAGAGGAACATTGCAACTTTCTCTTTTCGCTCGTATGGAGACATATTCGTCAGATCTGAGATTTGGTATGAGATGCCATCCATAGCGGCAGCAACATAGATGTGAGTGGTCTTCTGGAGAGTATAGTGATCATCTTTAGCGGCCTGCTGAAAAGACATCTTGGGTGAAGCACAAGATAGGTTGATAGAAATGTCTAGTCATAAGTTCTTCGTGGTCGAGGATCTCTCTTGAGCTCTAAACAGCAGTGGCTGTTGTGGAAATGTTGGTGTAGGTAGACAAAGACCAGAGCAGCAATTGGAACGTACAGGATATTTATGGAAGACGTGTTTGCGCATTTTCGGCATTGCAGCGACAAGGGCACGGCGTCAAGTCCAACCAAAAAGGATGCTACGGTTGACTTCAACTCGCCCGAACACATTACACAGTTGGCAAGCGGCTTCTGGACAGATCTGAGCATGCATGAGCCTATTCCGGCATGGGACTCTATGAAATTGACGGATTTGGCCGCAACATCGGCTTTTGAGAAGGAGTACATGCTCAGAAGATTCCCGAATGCTGCCATAAAAGTGATTGAACCAGAGCATACACCTGGCGGGGTTATGCTGCATGGTGGACAAGGCACTGGGAAGTCTGCTATGGTGTACAGCTTCTGCAAACACTTCGGGGTGAAACTTGTCGAAATCACGGGCAGCATCAAACAGGCTTACCAAGGCCAGACTGAAAAGTAGACACAACCATTCAATCTTCGTGTAACTCGCTGACGAAAGCAGGGTGCTCACAGAGCTTTTTAGCCAGATCAAGCATCTTGCGCCCGTGCAGCCTGTAGCAGTTTTGATGGATGAAATCGATGGACTTCTTGGCAACCACGGCTCAGCCGGCATGGTTGATGGATGTTTATTACTCGACACAAGATGGTGAGTAGCCTCTGTCTTCATGACCTTGCGGGAAGCTAATGACGGTGGATAGTATCAATACCAAGACACAAGCTGTTGAACAGCAATGACATGTACAGCCAGAATTGATGGAAGGGTAATACGATCACGAACTTACCAGGAAGAGCATAAAACAAGTCAATAACTCGGGATTCAGAGCATTGCAAGCAGAATGATCTTGGAAGCTCTCGAAGTATTGTTAGTTGATAGACAACAGTACCATCGTTCTCTCCCTAGCCCGCCATTGCTTGATTTCACACTTCATTGTAATCATAAAAGGTTCTTCTTCATCTGATTACTTTTCCTCGATTCACAGAAGCTCTTTCAATCCCGAGGATTGTAGCTACCAGATTACGACAAAATCACCACTCGTACTGTATGTGTATCGTTGTTCCAAAGGCAAACTCAGTTAATGTTTCGTTGTTGCGCTCGACAGTCGCTGCCTGATGGTCATGTACCGGGTCACGCACCTCAGTAAGTGCAAAATTATTCCGTCTGTTTCATCAGATGATAGCAACGAGCGAAGCATTGGACAGCCACTAATGACCGTTAGAGAGTAACATGAAGCCTCAGAAGCAACGGCTTTATCCGACTACACTAGCAATGAGATGAAACAGTAAATCTACCATCTTTTCATTGGTCTTTATCATTGTTGCTGACTTGTTATCAGCCTCGACAAGGAAAAGAAAGTGCGAGTCTTCATGGAAGCTGTCAAGTCCGCACTGATCGTTCACAACAAGAACAACAACAGCCAAACCATCTACGATGTCACCTTTCCAAATGGCAATTACGATGCTTGTCGAAAGATTTTTGGTTGGATCCTCGTATGCATTGTTGAAGGCGCCATCGTTCCTTCCGAGTAAATGTACAATGACCCTCGAGTTGTTTATCCGTTGGTCAAATCTATTGCTGAGGATCTTGGTATTGAATATCTGGTCAAGTGGATGGATGGTCGAATTAACAAGCTTGATGCTCAGCAGGCTTGGTCAGATGGGCTTATCACCTATATCACCTGTAGGTTGCGCTTCTCTGACAACTATGATCCAAGCTAACAGGTGTCAGGCTCATCGCGATAAGGATGAAAAATCGGTAACGCTACAATGACGAAATAGTAATACTGGCTTTGGAACTTGCAAAGTGAAACACGAAACAGCTCGGCAAATATAATCATAGAGCTTGGCACGGAGAGTGACTTGAGAAGCTCACGAAGGGGTGTGTGTCCATAGACAATGATAAACCGATCGTTCTTGCAACTATCGAAGTAGTTGCTCAAGATCCATTCTATCGTCATACTACTTCCGCATCGACGTTCTCGTAATGCAGTATCTCGCTATGGAACAGAAACACCTGCCAATAGGCAAGCATAGACATCTATGAAAAGTTCCAGCTACCGAACGATAGGGTAGCCTAAACAGCAGTCTCTATCATATTCAGCTACCCCATGGTCTGCCTCATGAAAACTGCTTGCTTAGCACTATAGCAGCAACAATGTTTTGTTACTCATCAAGCAATAAACAGTCTACTTTGTATGTACCTCACACAATGGTATCAGCATCAAACGTCTATATGAATCGATTATTTATCATGCTTGGGAAGAGCAGTCGTAGGGTGTATGCTAGTTTCGATGGTAACAAATAGATAATAGGCTTGCTGTCGAACTCTGAGCTTCCATAAAATTCAGGATTCCAACCTCTCCTGCACTGAACTGCACTTCCTCCATTGACAGAAAAAGGGGTAAAGCTTGGCGACAATGAGAATAAGCTTAGCGTAAAACTAGATAAATGATGTCATGAGTAGCCTCCTTTAGTTCAACTCAACCTCTATTGAACTACTTTTTCTCCTACCTGCCAACGTTGTTCATAGGGAAGGATGAATGCCTTATCATTCAATACTCATGGTGACTGATGATATACAACATCAATCTGGGACTCCGATATGGCACTTACTGTACAGTGTCATGGCGGATATGATACGCGGGTCGGATTGGTCGACAAGCACTCATGCATGAAAGAGCAGATCAGTTATGAATGTTTCAAACAAGACACTGCAGCACCTTGAATTGGTACAGTGCCCAAGTGTGAATGCAACGAAGTTGGTATCAGTCTTGCCAGCTATGCTCACCCTGGCCTATTACTGGAATTGCTGCACCAAGAGGCATTATGTTCAATGCATATCCGCGGGAAAATTCACAAGCAGACTCTAATTAGTCAACAATGTCCTGCTCAGAGCGGTAATTGGTGACTGAAAGATAGCCCAGAAAGATGGTTAGCAATTGCACCTCCTCATCTAGGTATTGTTTCACAATAACACATTGTCTTCCTACCGCCCAAATCAACCACTAGCGGATGGATTTGCACTGTCGACATCTTCAGGTGAAGCTTTATCCCGTCTTCTTTCACTGAATATATTCAGGACTATAGTCACAGCATGCAAGCAGTCACTGTGTTTTGTGAATAATTGTGACAAATTGTCATTGTTCTATTCACAAAATGCAGGAACAGAAATGAAAAACAATAACATGGCCTTCACTTCGAGCACTAGCGCGACTTCTCGAATCTGTCACAAGCTGCAAACGCTTCCTTTATACAATAGATAAATACCACCACCGCACTCTCCTGCAACTTGATCATCTGTATACAACCCTGCACTTACAGATCGCATCTGCGACCGTTCTCGACTCATCTAGGATTACTGTTTAACTTGCATAACCATCATCTGAAGAACGATCATCTGCTCACAAGCATAAGCACGATGGCAAGACTTCGAGTGGCACCTGTCGACGTCCGAGCTCCTACAAAGCCCATGCGCATTAATTCGATGACTTTAGATGAGATCCAGCGGTAAGCATAATACACCTAACACACAATATCGAGCACAGCACTAACAAGGTCTAGCCTTGCAGATGGAAACATGGTTGATGTCTACGTCTACCAACCGATCCACACTCCTCGAAAGGTCTTCTCCAACAAGAAGGTCCCTCTGAAGGCGCTTGCTGTTGTCAGTCCCGTCACCCATGATGCGATCGTGCACAACAACCAGACAACCGGCAAACAAATCACTTCTGTTCTCCTTCCCTACGGCGAGATCAACGCATACAAAGACGTTATTGGCTGGGTACTAGATATGGTGGCAGCTGGAAAGATTCTACGCATGCGCAAGATTCAAGGCTACTCACTCCTACGATACGACCGCATCCAGCACATTGCTGCGAAGCTAGGTATCGGTTTCTTGAAGGTGGGCATGGACAAGCGAATCACCAGTATGCTCGGCAAGTCAATGCAGCCAAACTTCACCATGGATGTAGGCGAACTCCAGGAAATCTACACCAAGCTCGGTCGTGACCACCCACTGCGACTAAAGGTCTCCCAAGCGCTGCGATTTGCTTCAGTCAACGGCTACATGACTCCTGAGTTCCACAACCAGTTCCTGAAGCTGACTACGCAGAAAGCTGAGTTGTACAACGACCTTCAGGCTGGCGGCTTCTTGAACGCGAACTCCTCTTATGGCTACTACCCTGCTAACAGCACCTACAATACTGGCAGCCACGGTACTGTCGGTTATGGTGCTGTTGGCTACACCACTGGGAACTATCTCAATGGCAATCACATGAGCAACAACATCAACAGCGGTCCAAACTACCCTGACGGTCGCCACTTCGACGGCAACTACATACCTAACAACCACGATGGTGAAGTCTACACTGCCGATGATGATGCTACCGCTGATCTCGTGCCCTATGAGAATGCTGGCAGCAAGTTTTACCCACTTGTAGTTGGTGGCGAAGACTCGAAGGAATAATCTGTCAATCGGTTGGCAAGTGCTGAGCCCAATGTAGTTTTTCCATGACCAACTCTAACCAGCATGATCACGGACATATAAGGACTATGAGCAACTATACTGACGAAACGATGAGCATGAACAAAGGATAGATTCATTGGCATGGCATGCGCACGAGCGGACTGGGTAATTCAAAAGAGGAACACAGCGGGTCAAGCGAGCTTTGGATATACTACGGCGTCCTTCGTTGCGAATATGAAAGGCCTTGCTTTTAGGTATGATTATCGAATGGCGTTCTCAGTCAGCTGCTCTTGCAGAACTCGAGACAGAATTCCGATGCATGTTATAATCAAATCATGACACCTGTCCTCTATCGTACTAACGACAGCTTCAAACTACTATGCTCTGTCTTTATGTGCCACCATCACCGCTTGCCAGATCAACGTATACTTCGAGCCTCTGATTATCCTACCCCTGCCTACCAGGTACTTCGCATACATGTAAGTTGAACGAGGTCCAGAAGCTGAATATACCTCTATTCTCCATCTTGAGCATTGTTGCTCATCGCGGAATATACAAAGCGCCTACTTTGATTCCATCGCTTGTTGATTTTGCACGCCGCAGGCTCACACTCATGTCTACTTTCTTCCTTTCGTTCTTGATTGGAGCTTCCATAAATGCGACTGGCCATCCAATACAGTCGTGGCATGAATAGCCTG
>Ga0073774_1000211_pt1 | contig 14465 bp, 13 predicted proteins | sample InSIn5gowninarea_FD_77487 | JGI IMG/M metagenome (GOLD analysis project Ga0073774, IMG submission 77487) | Clean room microbial communities from NASA Spacecraft Assembly Facility at Jet Propulsion Laboratory, Pasadena, California, USA -... ... | reverse complement strand
GGGTTTCTCAGGAAAGAATACAGATAGACCAGGGTTTATAAAAATGTTAGAAGATGCTAGAGATAAAAAATTTAACTTACTTATATGCTATAAACTAGATAGAATTAGTAGAAATGTTGCAGACTTCTCCACTCTAGCTAATGACCTTGAAAAGCTAGAAATATCTTTTATTTCAGTTAATGAGCAATTTGATACCTCTTCTGCTATGGGACGTGCAATGATGTATATTGCCAGTGTATTTGCACAGTTAGAGAGAGAAACTATTTCTTCAAGAGTAAGAGATAATATGTATGCCTTAGCAGAAGCAGGAAAGTGGTTAGGTGGAACTACCCCCACTGGCTACGAAAAGCAAAGATTACAACTAAAAGATTCTGATGGTAAAGATAGAACATTTTGTGTTTTAGTACCTATTCCAGATGAGAGTGAACTAGTTAACCTTATATTTGATAAATATTTAGAATTAAACAGTATCGGTAAAGTTCAAAAATACATGTTGAGTAATAATATTAAAACTAAAAATAATAGGGATTGGTCAGCAAACTCCATAGGTGCAATCCTTACAAATCCTGTGTATGTTAAAGCTGACAGTAAGGTTATAAATTACTTAAAATCAAATGGTCTAAAGGTAACTGGAAAAGCTGATGGTATACATGGTATATTAACTTATAAGAAACGCAAAGGTAAAAATGGTTCAAATCGAATAAAAAACACCTCTGAATGGATAGCTTCAGTATCTTTCCATGAAGGTATAATCTCCTCTTCAAAATGGTTAGATATTCAGAAAATAATAAATGATAATAAGAGTAAAGCTCCAGCATTGGGTTCCAGTCATGAAGCACTGCTTAGTGGAATGATTAGATGCAGTCGTTGTGGCAGTCCTATGAGAGTTGCCTATGGAAAACAATATGCTAATAAAGGGATTAAGAAGTATTATTACATGTGCACCCTAAAACATAATTCAGGTAAAACTAGATGCACTAACCGCAACGTAAATGGTGTAGATTTGGATGAAATCATCCTTGAAAAGCTTAAAGAATTAAGCCTTGACAAAGGTACACTTATTAAAGAATTAAAAGCCTATAAAGATGAATTAGAAAAATCTGATGAGAACACAGGAGTAAAAAAGATTACTTCCTCTATTAATCAAAATAAACAAATGATAGATAATCTATTAAACAACTTAGGTATAACTACAGACACAGAAACAGTTACTATGTTGTTAAATAAAATTAGCAAATTAAAGAATGAAAATAAAACCTTAGAGCAAAAAATTGATGATATTAAAGCCCAAAGTATCTCACAGGAAGATGCTTTAAATAATATAGAAAAAATAACAAAAAACTTTCGAAATTTATCAAATATTTCCTCACTTTCATCTGTAGCTGAAAAAAGAAAATTGTTATCCTCTGTGATCTACAGAGTATATGCCGATGGTGACACTGGCAAGATTTTAGTAAAGCTAAAAGGAGTAGAAAACTTATAATGTTTCTACTCCTTAATTATTTAATCCTGTAGCTCATTACTATACCTAACTAGTTTAATTAATCAATCATTGTCATATAAACTTATTTTGAATGTACTTTCTTAATTTACATATAATAATTGTACTTAACTTATGAGGTGATACATATGAGCAAATCCACTAATACTAACGACACAATTGGGTCGCAATTTCATAAGGAGACCATCTGCTCTCCAAACAAACATACCTGAGTTCCAGAGGTAGGTGCCTTTCAGAATGAAATCTTTAGCTACTTCAATGTTAGGTTTTTCCGTAAACCTAGCCACCTTAAAAGTAGAAATAGGACCACCAACAGGATCCCCCATCTCAATGTATCCATAACCAGTCTCTGGTCTATTAGGGGTTACTCCTATAGTCACTAGTCCTCTCTTTTTCTCAGCCATATCTATGGCCTGGTGTAAAGTATCTAAAAATTGCTTTTCACCTTCAATATAGTGATCTGATGGCAAAACTACCATTACAGCATCCTTGTCCTTTTTCAAAAGCTTTGCTGCTGAAAGCCCTATACAAGTAGCAGTTTCTTTATTGCTAGGTTCAACAAAAATGTTATCCTTGCTTATTTCTGGTAATTCCTCGTGTATTTTGTCTACATACTCTTGATTTGTTACAACAAAGATATTATCTTTATTAATTATTGGTTTTATACGATCAACTGTATTCCTTAAGAAACTCTTGTTATTATATGCCTTTAAAAATTGCTTGGGATTATTAGCTCTTGATAAGGGATATAATCTTGTTCCTTTCCCCCCGGCTAGTATTACTGCATATAACAAAACTATCACCTTTAATCATTGCTTAATTATATATTATGAGAGTCTTCTATATATTGTGAAGACAATTTAATATTTTTCTTTCGATAATTATTATCAATTGCATAAAATATTCTGGATTGTTTTGTAAAAATTTATCAATTTTCAAAAGCAAGAGGGCATTATTTCAAATAATGTTATGTTAAACCCAGTTTCCCTTCAAATTCTAAGATGAAATATTTTTTTACTTTTACTTACCAATACTTCTATTTTCTTCGGAATTTATTTTAACTTTTCTAAGCCCTGTATTGTACTATGATAAACTTCCTCTTACTAACTCAATTTTATCTAAATAAACTTGTAGTGAAATGATTCCATTAAAAACCTTCATAAAAGAAGCTATTTAACAAAATTCTAAAATCAAAGGTACTACTTACTAGAAACACCAACATCTACAAGGAAAACTTGTACATTTTCTCCTTCTAATTCTCACATACTACTTATATGAAATTTCTATAGGAGTGATGAGATTATGGTGAAAAATCAAGTTACACTTCGAAGAATTTTTTTCTTATTTTTCTTATTCTTAATAATAGGAATGTTTAATATAAATAAGATTGTTTACTCTTATAGTGCTTCAACAAACTATAAAATAAATTTCAATGATGACCCCAAGGTTTTATTAGACGTGCCTTTAATTCCTCAAGGTCCTGAACTCGCAAATGGTTGCGAAGTTACTTGTTTAACCATGCTTTTAAATTATCTAGGCTTTCACATAGATAAAATCACCTTAGCGGAGGAAATGCCAAAGGATAACTCTCCCTTAAAAACAACTACAAAGGGTAAAATACTTTCTTGGGGAAATCCAAGAATTGGCTTCGTAGGTGATATTACCGGTAAGGGAGCCATAGGTTATTCCATTTATCCTGAAGCGCTAAAAGTTTTACTTGATGATTATTTAGATGGCGAAGGTGTTGCTTTGAACGGAGAAGATTACTTTTCTATTGAACATCATATAGCACAGCAAAAACCAGTATTAGTTTGGGTTACTTCAGATTTTAAGTCCCCTAGAAGATATGCGGTGTGGGAAAGCAATGGTGAAATGGTGGAAGCCTACTTTTCTCAGCATTGTGTTCTAGTCACTGGTTTTAGTTCAGACTTTGTATATTACAACGACCCATTAAAACCTGGTAAGAACAAAAAAGTTCCCAAATCCACCTTTATTTCAGCCTATAACGCTATGGGGAAAATGGCACTTACTTATGAGTAACTTAACCATCTATAAAAACTATAAGACTCCCGGTTCTTTAGGTGGGAGTCCTATAGTTTCTAAAAATGTAACCGAGAACAAGTATTCCATACCCTTTGCAACAACAATAATAATAGTAATAATAAAAATACTAATACTATTGCAATTACTTCTACTGTTACTGTTATTTATACTAGCAATATTAATAATAAAAACAATCTATAAATACTCCTATTTTATACACGCAACTTCAGCCACGGTAATTCCAAGTCTCTCTAATGATTTACATAAGGCAAAACCTTTAACTTTCCACACAAAGAAAAAATATGTTCCGTGTTCTTCCCTAGCCTTCCTTCAATATTTCATCAATAAAGTCCCAAACTTTTTTACAGGAGTCACCATCTAAGTGATCATAATACAACCTTTGTGCCGCTTCTCGAGTGCTTTTATATTTATCCTTTCCATCATCAATATCTTTTAAATAATTTACAATATCCTTTATGGTGGAAACCTTTGGTCCTGGAGTTTCAATGAGATTATCAAAACTAATTACTAAGCCTCTTTCTTTTATGTATAGCTCTAAATCAAAAGGCATGAACATAATGGGCTTATTTAAAACTAAATAATCCACATAAATAGAACTATAGTCCGTGATTAATGCATCTGTTGCCATTAATATTTTTTGAGTAGAAGGCTCTTTTTGAAAATCTACTAAAAAAATATTGCTTAATCCCTTTATATAATCTAGGGGAAAAATAGAGCTTATGTAGTGTGGTCTATAAAACATCACCCAACCTATATCTTCTAACTCCTGATTTAATTTTGAGAAGTCTTCCTTATTCATTGGAAACAGCTTCTGGGTATCATAATGTCTCCAAGTAGGGCAGTATAACAGAACCTTTTTTCCGCGAGCTACATACTTTTCTTTTATTTCCTTTTCCTGCATCTCTCTGTACTTAACATCAAGTAACTGATCTATCCTCGGCAGTCCCAAAGGAACATATTTAGGCTCCTTAAATTGATCTAAATAATCACACTTCCAAAAATATTCCTCATCCCTTTTTCCTAAGGTAATTACAAAATCAACATTTTCTCTAAGCAGTTTATATATCTTCATTGTGTTAGGATTCGCTAAATCCTCCAATCCTGGAGATGCTTTAGTTCCATATCCGTGACTAATATACATTCCTTTTTTTGCTCTTTTATACAATCTTGTTGAAAATTCAGAAACTATTAAATCATAAGTATGAACATACTCCCAAAGTCTATGAAAATAATGAGTTAGTTTTTTACCACATTTACTGTGATCTTTAAAGGTTACTTTATATCCCTTAAGTTCATTATTATTATAATAATCAACCAAGGCTTTAATATTTCCATCCATGCTAGAGTTGAACAAAATTTTCTTCATAATTCAAATCCTTATCCTGCTGTATTTTCTTGTTATGGCTCACTTAGTGTTCTGATATTTCAATTTTTAACCAAGCGGTTCACCTTAATGGAATTTCATTTTTTCTAATATAAGGCCCTTAAGTTTTTACTTTTATATAATGAATAGTTAATTAGCCCTATACTTTTATTTTTCCCAATTATGGTAGCATTAGACCAAAGGATTTAATTAATTTTTTAAATGAAATTAAGTTTATTCAGTAACTTCTCTTGTCATATTATGAAAGGCATTAACCATTGAAGATTTAGCTATAATGGTGAGAATAATGTAGTATTTACTATTATAATTTTAGTTTTTTTTACTGGTAATATGTAGTATAATTAAATGGTATTTGGTATTTATGAGAGACTTTGAAAAATGGGAGGACAACTATGGAATTAAAAGAGTATTTTGAGATACTTATGAAAAGATTAAAACTAATTATCATAATTACATTAATTTCAACTATTGCAAGTGGACTTATCAGTGTTTTCTTAATAGACCCTACTTATAAGGCGGATATCTCCGTTATTATTAGTCAAGAAAAGGCAGAGAGTGCTCCTAGTACTCAAACATATAACGATATTATGATGTATCAAAAGATGGTAAAAACCTATGCAGAGTTTGCAAAATCTAGAATGGTTGGAGATCGTGTTATAGAAGCCCTGCAGCTAGATATGAGTGTAACCCAGCTTCAAGGAATGTTAACAGTAACACCAAAAGGAGATACAGAGTTTCTAACTCTTTCTGTTAAATCTAAAGATCCAAAACAAGCTCAAGACATTGCAAATCAATATGCTAGATCTTTAAAATTCGTAAGCACTGAAGTAAAAAAAGTGGACAACGTTCAACTTCTTGATGAAGCACTACTTCCTACAGGAAAGGATAGTCCAAGAATTTCTTTAAACGTTGCTATTGCATTTTTCCTAGGACTTATGGGTTCCATAGGACTTGTATTCCTACTAGAATATCTAGATAATACAGTTAAAACAAAAGAAGATATAGAAAAGTTATCGGATATACCAGTGATTGGCTTGCTTCCTTTTGATGAAGTGTTAGCAGAAGGAAAAATTCAAGGAATACTAACTACTTATAGTAATCCAAAATCCAATGCTGCAGAAGCCTATAGAACTCTTAGAACAAACATACAATTTTCTTCTCTTGATAAGGATATAAAAACTTTAGTAGTTACTTCCACAAAACCTGGAGAAGGAAAATCCACAATAATTTCTAATATGGCCATAACTATGGCTCAAAGTGGTAAAAAAGTGCTTCTATTAGATTGTGATTTAAGAAAGCCAAGTATCCATAAGAAATTTACCCTATCAAACTCTAAAGGTTTAACAAATGTACTGTTAAAAGATAAGAAGTTTGAGGATTGTATAAATATGACGGATGTAGATAACCTCCATGTGGTAACCAGTGGACCAGTTCCACCAAACCCATCAGAGTTACTTGGAAGTAATAAATTTAAACTATTACTAAAACACTTATCCACCATCTATGATGTGGTGTTATTAGATACTCCACCAGTGCTAATAGTTACGGATTCACAAATTCTTTCATCTATTTGTGATGGAACAGTAATCCTTACTTGCCACGGGGAAACAGAGAAAGAAGCCTTACTAGAAGGAAAATCTCTTCTGCAAAAGGTTAATTCAAATATCCTAGGAGTGGTGTTAAACAAGGTGCCAGAAGGTGGAAAAGGCTACTACTATGGTAAGTATTACGGAAGAAAATCCACTAGAAGAAAACTTTATGGTTCAAAACATGACTATAGTTATGGCTATAGTTACCAAGAAACCGATGGCCAAACTGAAGCTCTTTAGCTTTTAACCATAAATTTATAATAAATAACTTACCGTTGTTACTTATTTTAGATAATAATATGTACTTGATAGGAGTGGGAATATGATAGATTTTCACAGTCATATTCTTCCGGGTATAGATGATGGTTCAGTGGATATGGACATGTCCATAAAAATGATAGATATATCAATAAGTGAAGGAGTTGAGTGCATTTGCGCAACTCCTCATTTTTTACCCGAAGAACTTGAGATAAAAAGAGAATTTTACTTTTCTAAACTAGAAGAACTAAGAAATGCTGTTAAAAAGAAAAACATTGAAATTTTAAGTGGTGTGGAGTTATACATTAACCCTACTCTTCCGAAGCTGTACAAGGAAAATAAAATTTGGGGAATAAATAACAAAAACTATATGCTCATAGAACTTCCAATGCAATACTTTCCTCTTTACACAGAAGAAGTATTTTATGAGTTAAGAATCTTAGGGATAATCCCTATTCTTGCCCACCCTGAAAGAAACTTTGAAATCCTTAAAAACCCAAATCTCCTTGTAAACCTTATAAACCAAGGTGCCCTAGCTCAAATGAATAGCGGAAGCTTAACAGGAAGATATGGAAGTAAGATAGAGGAAATTTCAAAGCAGCTAGTAAAAAGAAACCTAATTCATTTATTAGGTAGTGATGGCCATAACATTTCAGGAAGAAAAACTAAAATAAAACAAGGGTTTGAAGTGATAAAAGAACTAAACCACCCCTTATACCTTTCCATATTAGAGAATGAAAAGAAAGTAATCCAAGGGGATACAATAGAAACCTTACCTATATTAGATTACAAAGAAGGTTTTCTAAAATCCATATTCAGTGTGTTTAAAAGATCATAACCCTAATAAAATCAACCTTTCTTAAGGGTTAAATTAAATAAAAAAGTTAATACACGAAGTAAAAGCTCAAGATTATGCTATCTTGAGCTTTATTGTGCTGCACATTTTTCATCTATATTCATACTTTGAACTCTAGTGCCAAATAACTCTTCATACTCTCTTTTAGACAAAGGAATTAGAACCTCTTTTTTAAAGATTAGTCCCTGTTCTTCCTTAGTAGCATAAAAAGTGCTATCTGTTCCAACATCAAAATTTTTAGATACTTCATTTTTAGCAATGATGTACTTTTTGCCATTATAATCTTTGCCTTCAAAAGTGTTTGTATTAACCTTTGTGACAATACATCTTATTAAATATACATCATCTATTGTAAGATTTTCCTTCATTCCTTATGCCACCCCTAAAAAGTTTCTTAATTTTTAACATAAGTAAGATAACTATTTTATATATCGTTTTATCTAAAACTTACTTTAGCAAAATTTAATGCCATTAAACTTCAGATTTAACACTGTAATAACTATCCTTATATTCCATATTATACAGGAAAAACTTTAAGAAACACATCCTTATTTTACAAATAATTATAAATTTTTCATTAATTTTGGAATAAAATACCGAAAAATCTCGCATATTGTAGAGAATTAAAAAGGTGTTTAGCGTAAAGTTAAACACCTTGTATTTATACTAAAATTATTAAGTATGCTGTTAAGTGGCCTCCAGGCAATGCCTTTATACATGAATCCACTTTAAGCAGAACTTAAATTTGCCCTAATAGGAAGAGGATCTTTTTCCACTTTGAGAAACACTGTACAAAACTAAAAGTATTATGCCCATGGCAATGGTGCATATCCCCACCATAAGGAAATAATTTATGTAGCCTATCACAAATACTTGTACAGCTTCTTTAAGATAAGGAAGTCCAATGCCGATTCTATATGGGATTCTTGCTACCAGTGCAAATATACTTGGCACCACCATGATAATCCCAGCTGGTATGAAGCTACTTCCAATCCATAAAAGAGATTTTCTGTAGGCTCCCTTGTGTAGTAGCAAGATATCGATGGTAAAAAATATTATTCCAATTAAGAAAGGAATCATTAATTTTCCTAGTAGTGCTATAACTTTTCTAAACTTTTGGAATGCTCCTAGCTTAACTACTGCATCCATATTAAAGAGATTACTATGGTTTTCTGTAATTTCAACAAAATCCTTTGAAACCTGAGTCAACTGCCCTTTTGCTTCACTATTTAGGTTTATGTTATTAGCTTTAGCATAGCTTTCTAGGTTAGAATATATTTCCCCTTGAAGCTTGTCTTTATCTAAGGAATACTGCAACTCCTGGGTGTTATATTTCATATAATCCACAGCGTTTCTAATATTGTTATTAGTTACTTCCTTAAGAAAGTCATTATTTACAGTATTCGTAAATACCTCCTGTGGCATTCCAGTAGAAATGCTAAGTATTGCAAGACCCTTGTTCACTTCTTCTGGTAAATACTCATAATACTTACTTTTATTTAAGCTAGCCTCATAAAAACTGGTATTAAGTAGCTTTGTGTTAACAAATAAGCTGGCACAAAAGCCTAAGATTAAAAACATTAATAAAAAACTAAATAAAAACTTAAAAACTTCTTTTATCCCCATTTTAATTGCTACCTCCAGCCCCTAGAATTTCACTAATAGGAGTACCTTCCACAAGCTCACAGGTAACAACATATCTTTGCGCAGTGTACCCTAAAGCATTAAAAGGGTAGCAGGTGTACATTGTTAGCTTTTCCCCATCAGAGGGCATAGCTATAGTTTTATCTGTATACTTAACCACTTTCGTGTCTGTAACCTTATATAAGTAACTTCCATAGGTAGTATTAAAACTAACTATATCTCCTAGTTTAACATTCTTTAAGCTCTTAAAAGCTGTATTATTGTGGCCTGAAATCACCACATTTCCATGTTCTCCTGGATAACGAGAACCATCGAAGTGTCCAGCTCCTTTTAGTAAATCTTCATCTCTATCTCCATGAATCACTGGCACCCTAAGAGAGGCTGACTCTGCAACAATTTCTCCAAACTCTTCTCCAAGCTTTGGAAACTTTATCGTGATATTTGAAGTATTAGTTTCAGTGACTTCTGCTTTTTCTGTAATTTTGTATTCATCATGAATAAATATTCTAGATAAGAAATAAGCCTGTTTTAAGTAGTTCCAACTTGCCACAGAAATAAGTAAAACCCCACAGATTAAAAGTAAGATAGGAATTCCAAAAAGAATTCCTATCTTAGACTTTCCATGAGGACCACCTTTTGAAATTTTATTATCTTTCATAGGTACCTCCATAAAGCTTATTAAGCAGTAACTTTTCTAACTACTAATAATGAACCAGCAGCTGCAATTACCATGAACGATCCTAAAACTAAAACAGTACTGTCATTTCCTGTTTTCTTTAAGTCAAGTTCGTTTGCACTAGCGCTTACAACTGTTTGTCCCTTAGCATCAACTAAAGTTACTATTACTTTACCTGATGCATCCTTAGAAACGTTAACATTTAAGTTTGCAACGCTAGCTGCTGACTTAACAGCATCAAGGATTGCATCCTTGTCTTTTTGGCTTAGGTTGTTAAAATCTGTAGCCTTTGCCTTTTGTACTATATCTTTTGCTTCATTAACTTCTGCCACTACAGCACTGCTTTGAGCTTCTGTCAAAGTATTTGTTTTGAAATAGTTCTCAGCCTTAATTACATAAACCTCTGGTACCCCAGCACCCTTTAGTGCCTTAACCACATCAGCTTGTGTTGCTGCAAAAACAGTAGTTGAACTAGCTAGTACTGTAGCTGCCACTGCTAATGGTGCTAATCTTTTTAATATTCTCATGATTATACCTCCTTTTATAAAATGCCATTCTAATTATACCATATTTATACTGGTAATAAAATAATATATTGTATATATTTTACATGAATTACTTAATTGAACATTTAATTTATTACCTATATTCCTATATAAATAATTCTTGACTTAATTCACAGGAGCTAAACCCTTTATGTAAATATTTAACATTTAATACTACCTATTATCAAGCTTAATCCTAATTTTATTCATAAGGTTATAGATGAAAAAAGTTGCCATCATTCCCACAGCTGCCCCAGTTAAATCAATTAAACAATCCTTCACTTGTGAGGAACGTCCACCAATATACCTTTGTATTAATTCATCAATATTTGCAATGAATAAAGAGAGAAATAATATATATCCCCCTGCCCTAGGCAATGAAAGCTTAAAATTAATTGCAATTAAAGAAAGAATCACTGCAAAAAAGCAATAAATGAAAAAGTGGGCACCTTTTCTGATGATGTAATTAAGCTTATTCACATTAGTTTTAAAAGCACTGGTATCATTGGTTAAAACATTTATCTGGGTAGTAATAACCTTTGAGACTGCCAAAGTTTTTTTGCTAGATTGCACATCCATGGACAATGATAATATAAACATAACATAGATAATCAAAACAAAAACTAATACTTTCTTCATTGGTAGGTATTCCTCCAATCTCACCTAATCACTTATTTTAAAATCTTCATTCATAAATTCTTGCCAGAGCTAAATGTTTTTAATCTTTGAACTCCCCCACCATTGAATGCTATAGATGAGAACAGGAACTTTCTTTCTAACCTCCAATGTGCCTCAACCCCTCATAAACACTATATATTCTTATGTTGTTATATTCTTTTATTGTTATATTGTTATATTCTTAGTGAAGGAATTATTTTTGCTTTGGTGAAATTGTCCAATGCAATTTTTTCATAAGAATTATTGATACCATTAATACCCTTTCTCTATAATCTTTGTCGAAAAGTTTTTCTCAAAGTGCCACGGAAGTTTTGTAAAAACTCTCCTCTTTTGCATATTTACCAAATGGATAGAAAAAATCTAATTTAATGCATAATTATGAGCAATTTTTTAGATTAAATTATCAGTAAACTAAGGGGGAATAATCATGGATTTCAATGCTATAAAGAGAAGATTTAAAGTTACTAAGGATTATGGCCATAAGTGCAGTGCCCACTGCCCAGCTCACGATGATACGGTTTCTTCTTTAACCCTAGAGTATAAAACAGATAGGGACAAGACCTTTATAAAATGTCACGGAGGTTGCACCCCTGCGGAAGTTTTAAGAGCTGCAGGTCTAACTTTCAAGGACCTTTATGCAGTGGAGAAAAGTAGAAAAAGAGAGGAACCTGAAAGAGTTTATAAATATAGAAATGAAGAGGTAAAGGTGGATTTACTCCAGTTTAATTTCAGTGAAGTTGGAAATGCCAAAAGGCTTTTAGCCCTCCATGGAAAGAATCTAAGATACCAAGCCCTAACTAAAAGGTGGTATCTTTGGGGAGGAACTCACTGGGAAGTGGATGACACCCTTAAAATAGAACTTCTTGCAAAGGATGTGCTTGCAAGACTTCAAAAGGCTGCCAATGGTAATGATACGAGGGTAGAAAACGGCAGTAAACTTAAGCAAAGGGTAATGAACTTCATCATGGCTTCAGAAAGTGATGCCAAAATTAAAAGCATGATAAATCAGTGTAACAACGAGGAAGAAATAGCAGTGACTAAAATGGATGAGGAAATTTACAAGATAAATACGATAAATGGAACTGTTAACTTAAAGGAAGGTACAGTGGAAAGTCATAATAGAGAAGATCTAATAACCAAGGTGCTACCCTTTAGCTATCACAAAGAAGGCACCTGTGAAAATTGGCTGAAGTTTTTAGATAAGAAATTTTGAGTAGATAAGGACCTCTTAGATTTTATACAAAAGTCCATAGGCTATAGTCTTACAGGGGATACCTCCCAGCAGTGCTACTATATATGCCATGGCAGAGGTGCCAATGGAAAGAGCACCTTTTTAACCACCATAAGAGAAGTTTTGGGAGAGTACAGTGAAGTACTAAATGAGCTTAGTATATCTTACAGTGAATTTGCCACAAGAGGTCCAAGAGAGGACATTGCAAAGCTAGCTTCAAGGCGGTTTGTGGTGGTTCCAGAATTAAATGAAGGAAGAGTATTAGATGATGCTCTTTTAAAATCCCTAACAGGAGAAAATGCCTATGCAGTAAGGCATAACTATGGCAGAGAATTTCAGTTGAAGCCAGAGTTTAAGCTGTGGATTTCCTCAAATGAAATACCAGAAATAAAAAGTACCAGTGAGGGTACCTGGAGAAGAATAAGGCTAATTCCCTTTTTCTATAAGTTTAGTGAAGAAGAAAGAGATGAGTACTTCTACGAAAAGTTTTTGAAACCAGAGCTAGAAGGAATCCTTGCCTGGGCAATAGAAGGCTGCCTAAAATGGCAGAGTGAAGGTATAAAAATCCCTGAGAAAGTAATTCTTGCTTCAAAGGAATACAAAGAGGGCATGGACCTAACAGGAAGGTTCATAGAAGAATGCTGCACCTTAAATGAAGCTGCTGAAACCGCAGCAGGAGTACTATACAGTGCCTATGTAAGTTGGTGTAAAAGTGTAGGAGAAGAGCAAATATCACAAATGAAATTCAGCCTGAAGCTGTCAGGAAAAGGCTTCAAAAAGAATAAAAGAGCCCATGCCAACACCTTTAGTGGAATTGAACTAAGATAAGGTAATTGGCTTATTAACTGAGCCAAAGTTTAAAAATTATGGAGGGTTAAAAAGATCTTGTGGAGGCTTTATGGATACCTGATGGAGACTTAAAAACAAAGATATCATAGCAGAATCCCTTGAAAACACAGGGTTTCACCAAAAGTTATGGAGACTTGGATACTATGGATACCTCATAAAAGTCTCCATAGGAAATCTTCACTAAGAAATGTTTATAGTAAGTATCCATAGTATCCATTAGAAATGAGGGTTAGTTAATAAAGATAAAAAGCTGTTAATGAATTCTCACTAATAGCTTTCGTAAATAACTTACTTTATTTTCATATAACTAGTACTTCAATGATGTTGAGCTTTTAAATTTGCACAGGACAAATTGACGCGTGCAAATTTTGGATGAATAATTGCTAGCTCAAATTAATTTTACATCAACACATATCAATAATAGTTTTCATGATTTATTGTTACATTAGCTTCCAGTAATTAACCCTATATTCAATTATTGATATTAGCATTATAGTAATCCACGTACCAATCAGCAAACTTCTGAAGACCTTCTTCTATGCTTGTAGAGGGCTTGAATCCCACTGCTTCCTGAAGTTTGTCAGTAGATGCATAAGTAGCTGGAACATCTCCTGCCTTCAATGGTTCAAATATTTTCTCAAATACTACTTCTCTTCCCATAGCTTTACTTAAGCACTTTTCTAGGGTTGTTATAAACACCATTAATTTTTCAGGGTTATTATTTCCTATGTTAAACACCCTATGAGGAACTTCTTCTATTGGAGAATTACTCATAAGCCTTTCAATACCTTCTACTATATCATCAACATAAGTAAAATCTCTATATAAGTCATTTTCAAAGTCCCCATTATTAAATATCTTTATAGACTCTCCTTTAAAGTATTTATCAGCGAAACCAAAATAAGCCATATCTGGTCTTCCCATAGGACCATAAACTGTAAAGAATCTTAAACCTGTAGCTGGAATCTTATAAAGATGGCTATAGGTATGCGCCATTAATTCATTTGATTTCTTAGTAGCTGCATAAAGAGATACTGGATGATCTACAAAATCAGTTTCTTCAAACGGAACTTTCTGATTAGAGCCATATACTGAACTTGAAGATGCATAAACTAAATGATCTACTGGATTATATCTGCAAGCTTCAAGAATATTAAAGAATCCTATAACATTGCTTCCAATATATACAT
>Ga0073774_1000210_pt1 | contig 14484 bp, 12 predicted proteins | sample InSIn5gowninarea_FD_77487 | JGI IMG/M metagenome (GOLD analysis project Ga0073774, IMG submission 77487) | Clean room microbial communities from NASA Spacecraft Assembly Facility at Jet Propulsion Laboratory, Pasadena, California, USA -... ... | reverse complement strand
TAAGCCCATCCTTGAAGATAATAAAAGACAACAGTTCCCGTGGACATAGCTTCCCTCCTAGAAGTGAACCATGTATATATGGTGTTCTTTGTGTGTTTAAACACACTGTCGGACTATAAAATCATTTCGACCTTCGAGACATTATTGAAAAACCATGGACATATAAAACTGCTAATGAAGATATTAAATCTCTACGGTGGAAGAAACATAGGATATTATTGTCACCAAATCCACTTGTGAAAATAAAATTAAACAAGTTATTAGCAACTAGAATAATTGTTTCAGTCCATGCACGAAAATGAATGACTGTATGATTAAAGAATATGAAAAGCTAGTTAAATGATGACATTTGGCTATACCAAAATAACATACTTGGTGAGATCCTTCCCAGGGCCCAAAGTGATGATTCACCTAACTACCTATGGGTAGTTAATGTAACATTATTTCTATTTTAATGATACATATATAGATTCTAGTTCGTGTATAATTACTAACCATATTTATGGACTTTATACTTTGATATTTCTAGGAATACACAAGGAGTAGATGTTGGTTGTCTCCTCATTGATCTTCATGGCAATAGAGCAATGATCGCATGCCACCTCTAATTTGAATGTACAAACCATAATTCCAAGTACGAGGTCCTAATGCAAGGACTCAGGAAGGGAATTGATTTAAAGGTTAAAAGTTTAGAGGTATTTGGTGACTCTCGATTAGTCATCAAACCAGGTGAGAAATTTCATGTGTAGTACTTTTGATTATCTCACTAATTACCAGCAAGAGGATTTGGAGTTTGATAAACAAATTTGATTCATTCGATATCAAATTCATCCCTCATAAATAAACCTTTGATACTATCATGTTGACTAAGGAGGCCTCTAACTAGGATCTTAATAATGGTTACCATTGATAGAAAATTTGTTTTGACGATGACATGCCTTTGATCCCAAGTATAGGTTAGATGAACTCAAATGATGACCGATATACTTTCAAGGGATCAATAATTAATGAAGAATAACATGAAGCCCTTCTCCAGGCTCTAGTATCATATTAACACTCTGAAGATCAAAATCTTTTGGAGAATCATTTCAGCGTTCAAGAAACATTCAAAAGAACAATGAATGGATCTTCAGAATGGAAGTTTAGAAATTTATATTCATCACCAAAACTAGTTGTGAAGATGAATCTTAACAAGTGATTAGCAACTCGAATAATTATCCCAATTCATGCAAGAAGAGGAAGAGATGTGAAATTGAAGTTCATCCAATACCAATTGGTGGTTGGCATCTTAATGACGAGAAACTTTGTCAGTCACATGAAGAAACTTTGTCAATCACAACATAATTCTATCAGATACTAAGATTTACACAAAGTTACAAGTTCAAGGAAAAATAATACAATGTCTCAATACTGTATGACAATCAAACATATGAATCAGAGAAGTTGGATGGAGTTGGTAAGATCTTTCCAGATTTGTTTTAACTTGAATAAGAAATCTCTTATCATTTTCATTCACTTTATTATTAATGATGTTGAGGCTAGTCGGTGTTTTCAAATGAATGGCTTTAAGAAATGTGGAGTCCATTATTGTTTGATATTGAAATGATTTTCTAAGCATTCAATTGAATCTAATACTCCAAGACACTTAGATGATCATGATCATATATAACAAAGACTGACATGATAGGATGACATATTAAACTGCTTTGGGTATATTTACTTATTGTCACTCTTAGCTCAATTTTCCCAAGAGAAATATGTCTCCATTGAATCTTAAAAGGGAGAGTATGTTCGCATTATTACTATTCATTTATGATTGATGATGTGGATAGTCAGTATTTTCATATCAATGGCTGGAGTTCCTTATTGATTATTCTTGAAGTTAAATTCTCAGCATTCAATTGACAATTTTCTCCCAAACATGGAAAAGATCATTGTCAAACATATTTAACACTAACATGTGAAGGTGACATATCAAACATTTTTTGGGACAATTTCATTTTATCTTATTTATGGCAAGAGATTAATATTTTCCCAAAATATCTATCTATTGTCACCCCTACTTAGCTCAAAAAATTTCACAGAGAATCTTTTGTCATGAGATCTCAAATCAAAGATTTATTGCAACTGGACAATTTAAGCATTGATCATAAAGAAGGGCTCCATGGCTATACATCAGATAATCTATCCTCTCAAATCAGTAAATTGGTGTTGAAATCGAGACAAAGTTAGAAAGACTAAATGCAACATGCACAAACATTTTGGCTTGATCCTTACGGGGATACTTGGAAAACCTCCTTGTCAATATTTTGTTCCTGAAGTGGTGATTTACCAAAGTGCCTGTGGGTAATTTTTGTAACATTATGTACATATGCATTTTGGTTTACTTTCATTTATGCATTTATCTTTAAGTTTCAAATAAGAGAACTTATTGGTATAACTACATCCAATTATTGACTGGTCGAAATTAATTTCATTAGTCCTATATTTTTAATCTGGTCACCAGTATTTCATGATACATTTTGAACCGATAAAGTACATCTCTCATCCTCTAATCAAGTTACATTTTGTATAGTTCAATTGTCTCCATTTCACTTCATTCTCAAAAGTTTTGGACATGTTGACAATTGTAGATCATTAGGATCTGAATGAGAGATAGATGTATCATATGTGGGACTTGAGAAGTTTTTTTTCGCCACCCTCTGTGGAGCCTTTAGCCTAGTCTTTTGGTTTTATGTCTTTGACAATAGTTTGTGACTTTTTGCTTCTCATGGTTTCATACCTTATTTCGACTGAGTTCCATTTTCATTTTTTAGTTTTAGTTTTAGTTTTCTTTTAGTTTTCTTTCAATCATTTGCTTTATTAGTTTTAGTCCTTTATTATTTTACAATATGTACAGTTTAACTTTTTGCTTTCTCCCTCCACATGATTCTCAGTGAATCATATGTGTTGAAGGGGTAAGGGTTAGAGGTTCAAATTGGTTACCTAAGGAGTGAGCTCAAAATCCTGTCTTCTTAGAACATATGTTGGACCATCTGCTTGAATAATTTTAATGGAGATCTGAACATCTTGAACAATGTTCTGTCTGGCATGGCGGAACTTTGAAATATCAAATTGTGATTTAACCGATTTGCCTATGTGACACCTTTAGGTTATTGGTGGGTCCTTTATATGGGTTCCATCTACAAACATTGAAATCTAATATCTGTACAGATTGAATAAGGTTAATTCCTATGGGCTAAACTTTACAAAGCAAATGTGGTATTCTTAGTAAATCGAATAAACTCTCTGAGTACCACCTTGTTTTAATCAAAACACCCAAAAAAGTTGCACAAGCAATCTATATATACAAATATAAATATCTATATGGGTGAAATAAAAGAAGGATTATTTAAGATATGAGTGAAGTGTGAGTAACTGCATCGGGGTACTGAATGGGCCCACTAGCAGTGCAACTATCCTTACATGGTACCAAGGCAACTTCATCGGGGTACTGAATAGTCTTGTTGGTAGTGAAGCAATGTCGGGTTAAAGGAGAGATGAGGAACACACATTGGATTTTGCTTGCTCATAATACAAGTGATGGCCTCAGGTCATACCTAAAAACAATCTAGTATTAGATGATTAGTTAGGTAAATGAACCCCCATCCATCAACTTGTAAGGGAGACCCGTCAAAGACCTATGGTACTTATGTATGGTGGGCATATATTTTAGAGGAAAATGAAATGAAGTGGGGCCCATACCTTGAGAGAAATCAGTTCTTGATTATTAAAGACATATCATATGAATCAAGTAATATAAATGTCCTACTAGTTTAGAAACAAAGATAACTCGATCCTCCCAGGTTGTCGCCATTTGTTGTACCCACAATAACTTCCCCTTTAGTTTGATCATCCAATGGGAAAAATAAAGGGGCCCCTACCAAAAAAATTTCATCCTACACTTATGGATGGTTTGAGATTATGCAAATGATATTTAATGCTCCTAACGTTTCTTTCGATGATTGGAGATATGGAGTTGAATAAGTCTTATTGATGCTTTATCTTCGATGGTTGGCTACTAGACTACTATATCCTTTCATGACATTAAGATTTATATGATGGTTGATTTAAATTGATATTCGTTGATTTTGATGATTTATACATGATTGAGTTCATTGGAATTCTTTCCTATCCCTCATAGGCCTTCCAATTGGGTTTCCTAGTCTTAACCCTTGTTTTCCCAAAACTAGGACTCTGTCACCCTAACAAGGGTTGTTCTTTTTTACTCCTTTAATGAGCTAGTTTTCACTAGGTGAGTATTCTATGATGTTTAGGGTGTAAAATAGAGTATACCTATTGATCCCTAAGTTTTTATTCATCTGTTTGACAAGGTTTTGGGGCTTGTGACTTTCCAACTTCCCTAGAATTTCCACCCTAACCTTTCCTTCCTATGACCTATTGGATTGACATGGGACTAGGGGGGTTCCCTCCTAATGTATCTCATGATCTTATTTTCCAAACCTCAGATGAATCCGATAAGGTAATCCAAAGTTATCCATCCACCAAGGCAGGGTACCGAAATGGGGTATTAATTGTGGTAAGGGAAAATGTACTATAATGTTTCCTAAGGATAATGAACCATTTATTTGGTGACCCTTGAGTTTCCCTTCACCCTATAAATCCTATATAACCCCTCATTTTCGATCCCTTAGGCCTCATTTGTGCAATTTGGCCTTGGAGAACAAGAGAAGAGTGTTAGAGTGAGAGTTTGTGTGAGTTTTGCAAGAGTTGAGAGGATTGCAAGTGAGTTCAAAGAATTTTCTATCCATCGAAGTGTGTGAAGTGTGTGAAGAGTGTGAAACTTGTCAAAGTAAGCAAACTTAGTATTCTCACACCATTCTAAAATATAAAAGCATTCTTTCACCTAACTTCCATCTTTTTCATCGTGATTGTGAAAAACTTATTTTCGATTGAATCTGATGAAATACTAATCTGAATCCAATGGGACTTGTTTCATTGTGATCTAGAAGTAAAATCCTTTCATATGAAGTCAAGTTGGTTTTTTCAATTTTTGTTCGAATTTTCATCGCTCGTGCATGGTTTTTTGGTTGTTCGGTCCATGACTAACAAGTTTGAGTATTTGAGCATCTTTGAATCACATCAGGATTAGAAATCAAGTACATGACTTATCCAAATGAATATTCAAGCTTTCAGAAAGATTTCTTAACTTGTAATTTTCAGGCTATCTTCTTGTGATCCTTCACCTTGCCTCAAGCTGGTAGTTGGTGGATCTTCGAAAGTTCATAAAAAGAGTTATACTCATCCAAATTCAATTCTGGTAGTTTCTATGAGTTCTATGAGGCAAGAGGAAGAGATGGGAAAAAACCCATTTTGATATTTTTGGGTTGACTGGCTGTGACCTTTCAACTTCTAGCCTGAAATCTTCAAATTCAAATATCTTGGTCTCTGCTCATTCGATTGGGAAACTAAAGATAGTTCCAGAAAGATTTAGATCGAGAGAAGACATGGTGATAAACCCCAATCTACCATTTTCTCTTGAATCCTGATCCAAGTGACTTATTGGTTTTTTAATCTAACCAAACCTGCACTTGGCCTCAAACACCCACCTTGAGCCAGAAGCGAAATATTTCCTAAGTCATGAAGAAGAGTTGGTGAAAAGTACATGCTTAGCCAATTTTTCTTTCAGTTTTGGTTTTCATGCACAAAATAGCTGACCAAAATAACTTGTAATTTTGAGGCTATCTTTTTGTGACCCTTCACCTCCCCTCAAGCTAGTAGTTGGTGGATCTTTGAAAGTTCATAAAATGAGTTATACTCATCCAAATTTGATTCCGTAAATTGCTATGAGTTCTATGAAGAAAGAGGAAGAGATGGGAAAAAACCCATTTTGATATTTTTGGGTTGACCGGCTATGACCTTTCAACTTCTAGCCTGAAATACTCAAATTCAAATATCTTGGTTTCTGCTCGTCCGATTGGGAAACTAAAGATAGTTCCGAAAAGCTTGAGATCGAGAGAAGACATGGTGATAAACACCAATCTACCATTTTCTCTCAAATCCTGATCCAAGTGACTTATTGGTTTCTTAATCTAGCAAAACCTGCACTTGTCCTTGAACACCCACCTTGATCCAGATCGAAATATTTTCTAAGTCATGAAGAAGAGTTGGTGAAAAGTCCATGCTTAGCCAATTTTTCTTTCATTTTTGGTTTTCATGCACAAAATAACTGACCAAATTTTCGAGAGTTGTCTGTTTCACATAGTTGTAGGAGACCTAAGGCATGATCTAATTCATTATCAGAGACTTAAATCCCCCTCCCGAAGTTTCTAACTGCAAGCTCAATCCCCCCGGACCAGTTTTCAGTCAACCAACCTGTTTTTATTAGCCTCCTAGCCAGCTAGAAAACCTAGCGTACCTAGTCCTTTTTGTTGGCCAATAGTGAGCTAAGGTTGCCCTAGGGTATGCCACAAATGACCAATAGGAACTTGGAAGTGCGCCAGGGTACCCTAGTGCACTTTGGCTCCACTGTTGGCCTACTCTGGCTTGGAAGTGCACTAGACTTGGTCTTTTCCATAGGAGGTGGATTCCGGGAAGAGATTTATCCATTTTCAGTTCCGTCAGTTTGTGAGGGTAGAAGATTCACTGGTGTTGGTTGCTAGGGGTAGACCCGGGATTCACTTATACTTCGCAACAACAAAAAACCCCTCAATCACTGACCCTTTCGGTAGTAGGTCGGGAAGCAACCTATCGTCTCACCCGAAGTGACTTATGGGGGAAGTGGAAGACTCTGGTGTTTCCACTTGGCGTAGCTCTGGGTTCCCTACTTCGTAGTTACTTCGCACTTTACTCAGTCTTACTTTGTAGATTATACTTCGCAACTTACTTATTGACACTTTAATATATACTGACCAGCGAACTAGCTTCTCAGATTATCCTGAACCAACACTTAACTGTTTATTAACCAGATACTCAGATACTTCACATATCTATTCCTTTACTTAACAAAGAAGTACTTAACCAAATTATTCACTTAACATAAGCATAAACAGATAACCAAACACACAAAGAACACCATATATACATGGTTCACTTCTAGGAGGGAAGCTATGTCCACGGGAACTGTTGTCTTTTATTATCTTCAAGGATGGGCTTACAACCAGTTCCAGCCTGTGCACACAGCAGCAAGGCTCCTCTTCTCTCTTCTGACCTACACAAACAACAAAAAAGTTAGGACCTACGCACATAGCAGTAAGGTCAAGACCTGCACACATAGCCAGCAAGGTCCGAGGCACTGCGCACATAGCTGCAAGCCTTCCACAAAACCCCAAAACTATAGTACAAAGATCTTTCCTTTTCTTCCAGACCATAAACTTACATCTTTTCAATCCTTTCTACTAATCATCATTCTTATTCTTATTCTTTTGCTTATCCTCCCTTACATATATTTATAGAGTGCCTTTTAGGTCACCTCTATTTACAAAAACCCCTTACATATACTGCAGGCTAATACCATGGGCCCAAAAGAATAAATGGTTTTCCTTTACAAAAGCCACGCTCCGCGGGTCAAATCCCTGCACCTTTGACTTCTGCACACTTACTCTGCTTCGTCGAGGACCAGTTCACGGCGCAATCTTCGCATCTTCAAAAAGGTGTTTCCAAAACTTGGGTCCTAGGGCCCAACAGGCCCCTAACACTCACCTGTGGCTCATCCCGAGCCACTTCAGCTGGCTTTCTACTTTTATGCTTCATTAAGCATCCTTTGCTTGAATCCTTTGTAGTTCTGTGTCAACACGACCACTTCTTGTATTATCTGCACAGCACTTTCCTGCGCGGCTTCAACGACATCCGCCGTGGTTGGTTCTTCTAGCAGCGAAGTAATGGTTTGTTACATATTCTTGTACTCCATCAGTTTACTTTCAATGTTCAAGGCCATGTCCGAGACCTCATCTTGCCAAGGCTGGAGCTGCTTCAACACTTCTGTCTCTTTTGCTCGCAGGGACTGAATGTCCTCCTGCAAGTGCCTAGTCTCCTTCAGTCTTACCAGCATTTTAAGAGAAGTTAGCCCTGCTATTTCTTCATTTATTTCTGTCATCTTCTCTTGTGTTCCCTGAATTTCTCGGCGGGTGTCCACAATAGTAGGAGTATCTTCCATGCTAGCCCACAGTGCGGTGGTCTGCTCCGCAGAGTCTGACATGCAGTCACTTGAACCTCAATCTGCTCTGCTACAAAGTTCAGCTCTATTGGATGGGCTTTGTACTCTGCAGGGGGTGTGCTTGGCTGGCAAGCCTCAAGCGCAATGATCTTCTTCTGATGCTCAGTGTCCATTTTCTCAATGTATCTTCCCAACTCCTTTGTGCGTCTTGCAACAATTTTAAATTTCTGGGCCAAGGGTGCTGACTGATCTATTGGACAATTAGGGAGCTTAGCGCAGATAGTCGCAATTGCTTGTTCTTGCTCTGCTTCCTCTTTCTGGCGCTACTCTGCCTGGGCTGTGAGGGTGTGTGCCTCATGTCTCATTTCTCTGGCTATCTTCCATAGCTCTTCATTTGCCTGATACATCACCTGCTCTCTTTCTTGTAGCTCTGCAGTGACTTCTCTCTGAACCAGGTTCAATGTTTTAAGTGGAACTCATGCAAGGTCTATCTCAATAGGCCCTACGTCTACAACTTCAACTCCCATAGGGAGCGATATCATCATCGGCTGAATCTGTACAATTTTGGACTTGCCTGCTCTTGACGTCTCTAGGCGTGATGCGCCACTCTCTGATCTACTTGGCGTTGTCAGGGACGACCGTGCTGCTTTTTCTACCATGCTTCTCAATTCTGCGAACTGAGCCTTAAATACGCTTCTCATCGTAGTCTACGTAGTCACCATCTTAGTGAAGGGCTGATCGATTCTCTCCTGAATACAGCCTACGAGGCCCTCAACTTCTTCCGGCACGAGGTGGAGAGTTGTAGGCTCTTCTAACAGTCTTAGCTTTTTCCTCGACGCAAGCTTCATAGTGCCTAGCTTCCTTTTGTCTCCCGACTTTTCCTTGCTTTTCTCTGGGTCAGGAGGTGGCTCTTAAGAGTCTTTTTCGGACTCTGTGTCATCATCATCCTTGACTTCAATGTTCTGCCATTCTTCGGGCCACTCCTTTATAATCTTCTCCACGTCCTCCGCAGTCATATGGTATGAACTGGCATACCAACCAAACTTCTTAATACCGCGAGACTTAATCCATATCTGGTACATGTCCGCGAGGAACTGGACTTTCTTCGAATAGACATCTGTGATATCATTAGTGATGCAAGGTGTTCTCTGAATAGCTTCGCAGAGCATCTAGTAGTACATATAGAATACCATATTACTGAGATTCTCATGCTCTTGATCCTTCGTTGCCCATAGGTTCACATAACGAAATCTGTGACAATTAGTCGGTATAGTTAGAAATTGGCTATCTCTAGGCTCCTTCTAGCCATCAAACTCAATAATGATCAACAACCATGAGTAATGGAATGGCTGCAATGTCTCTTGCATAGCTTTGTAGTCCTCAATGAACTGATTCAACAAGTACAAGCTCCAATTATACTCAACCCCTTCTTTTACATAATGGGCTAGGTCAACCACTGTGGCTGGGGCTTCTATGGGGTGGCAGGTGCGAAGCAGGCGCCCGGCCAGAAGCTGAACAGTGAACCGGACCATGTCATGTTCAATAATCGCGGCATCAAATGCCCTTCCTCCTTTCTGTAGATTGTAGAGGGATTTCATGCATTTTGTTGTCTGGCGATCAAGCTCTTTCCCAACAAAATGCTTCGTGGGGTCACTACCTCTCTTGCTTAACCCCGTAATCCTATGGATGAGGTGAACATTGAGGTCCACCTTTCTATCCAGCCATAAAAAGCCTTCATGCATACACGATAACAAGACCTTCACGACAACGGTGACTTTGGCACTTCGCCTAAAGTGCAGTATCCTCAACAAATTCAATAAGCCTGAGGGCTCCAAGACTTCGATCCATGTCTACGGGGCCAAGATTTGCTTCTTCATCACCGGGTCTTCTCGCACAACTAGATATCGGTCAACTTTAGTTGATCAATTTTTCCTTGTAGATTTCCTTGTTCCTGGGATTCTTCAGGCATTGGCGGCAGTGGAACGACATACTTCGCTTGCTTTGCCAACTCATTTATGGGTGTGCCAGGGGCTCGCGGGCTAACATATGCAGGTACTAGCGACGCACTTCTGCTAGACATCTCGGCCTCTGACTGAGGGACCTTCATTCTGGGTGACTTCCTTGTTTGCTTTGGGATGAACTTTGGCTTCTTCGGCATGGCTACCATAGTTGCTTCAATTCCTCCTTTCTGAGATATTTTGGTTACTTCTTCGAGGGGCACTTACTTATACATACACACCACTAGCACTTCGCTTAGAGTCTTACAGCACCAAGGTTCCACAAAGCCTTGAGAAGATGTGCAAGTAAATGGACAGGAGGGAAACTTAACAATACTTATAGCTTTTACTCCTTTAACAGTCATCCAACTATCCGTTGTGCAATTACTAACTTTGATTTGACCTCCAAACGCTCCTCCGCGTCCTCATAACTATATACAACGCATTTAATGCGATAACCATCAGCTTCTTCGCGGTGCAGATAATCTAGCCATTATGGAGCGGGTTTCTGCATTTATGTCCATCTACTTCATTAAATGACTTCACGATAGAACTAGCTTCACATGTTGGTTTACTTCACATCAGTCTTAGATCAACATTCTTCCTTTTACTGCGCAAGTCTTCTTCGGGCATCTGAGTTGCATAGGCTCTTCCCCACATCTTACTCTTCAGATGTCAAGGCTTGCATACTTCCTAGTGTAGACTGTGTTTATGCACGATGCGTCTTTCAACTACACTGGGCACCTACGCGGCGTTCGCACTCATCTGTTCGTCTGTTGGGGGAGGGTGTTGTCCCTATAAAGTTTCAGCCTACTCCCATTCACCATGGTGGGAAACACTTCACCATTTAGCTTCGCAATCTATACTGCACCAGCATTGGTAACATGCTTAACTTCATAGGGGCCCAACCAATGCATGGAAAAATTACCAGGGAACTTCACAAACTTGCTGTCGTACAAGAGAACTAAATCTCCAACCTTGAAAGACTTATTCTTGATATGCCTATCATGCCATGCTTTTTCTCTTGCTTTCTGTACTTGCTAATGAAATCCTGCGATGAAGCGATCTTCCTCTAGCCCAAGCAAATGGAGTAACCTCTCATTTACTGTCTCAACGTCTGTCATCTCAGTGAGCACTGTGATCTTCAAACTAGGTACCACATACTCCATAGGAATCACAGCTTCTTGTCCATATGCTAACTTGAAAGGGGTATGACCTGTCAACTTCTTGCATGTTGTCCTGTAAGCCCATAATACTGCTGGAATTCTAAGATCCCAATCATCCCTGTCTATGTTACATACTTTAGTTAAGGCATTCTCCAAAACTTTATTAAAAGCTTCCACTGTTCCATTAGCCTGAGGATGATAAGGTGTACTCTTCTATTGATAGATCTGGAACTCTTCTGTAAGTGCTTTAATAGTCTGATTTAGGAAATGCGAGCCTTGGTCACTCTTCAGGACTCTAGGACATCCAAATCTGGTCACAATATTCTCAAATATGAACTGCACAACTGTATCTGAGCTGCAGTCCTTGACTGGTTTAGCTTCATCCCATCTGGTCAAGTAGTCTATCGCTGTAATGATATATCTTGCTCCTGTCCCTTTTCCTGGGGGGTTAATAGGTCCAACAAAATCAATAACCCATTTATCAAATGCTTGTATAGTTACCTGAGGGTTCAAGGGCCTCTCATCTCTCCTGGATGGTCTTCCTGTTTGCTGGCAAACATCACATCTTTTGCAAAACTCCTTCACATCTTTATGTAAAGTAGGCCACCAAAGTCCTGCGATCAATATCTTCTGCACAGTAGGATTTCCTACGTAGTGCCCACTTGCGATGCCTGCATGTGCTTCTGCGAGGATCTGCTATCTTTCATTTTCCAACACATATCTTCGTAGTATCTCATCTAGTCCCAATTTATATAACTGACCTGCAATCAGTGTAAAATCTGTTGCTTTCACCACAAGCTGCTTCTTTTGTTGCTTTGTGAATTCTGCTGGCGTAGTTCCAATCATCAAGAACTCGATTATGTCTCCAAAATAGTCATCCGTGATCTGAAGAGAAAAAAACTACGCGTCGGGTAGATTATCTTCCAAGTTTGTAGGTTCTTCGCTTGTCCCTATCCTAGATAGGTGGTCAGGTCCTACATTCAACCTTCCAGGTTTCACAATAATTTCAAAGTCATACTCCTGAAAGAGTAATAACCATCTGCATATCCTTCCCCCTAACACTGGCTTATTGACCAAGTACTTTAAAGCAGAATGATCTGTGAACATCTTAAACTGTCCACCAAGCAGGCAATGTCTAAACTTCTGTAATGCATAAACCATAGCCAGTCCTTCCCTTTCTGTAGTGGTGTAATTGCACTCTGCTGAAGAGAGCTTCCTGCTCGCAAATGCTATAGGGTGGTCAAGGTCTCCTTCTCCTGGCTATGCCAACACAACTCTAAGTGCGATGGAAGAGGTGTCCACGTGCACATGGAATGGGTTTGTCCAATCTGGAAATACTAAAATCGGCGCAGTGACCATTTTTTCTTTTAGCAGGTCAAAGCTTCGCTGGCATTCTTCTGTCCATATGAACTTCGCATCATGCTTCAACAACTTTTCCATGGGCGCTGTGATTTGTGCGTAGCCTTTGATGAACTTTCTATATTAACCAGTATGTCCCAGCGCTGTGTGCAGCTGCTTTACTGAACTATGGGGCTGCAAATTAACTATGATAGCGATCTTAGCAGGGTCTACCATCAATCCTTGTTTACAGACAATATGTCCCAACAGATTCCAAAATGGAACACAAAAGATGCTTTTCTTCAAGTTAAGGGAAATCTGATGTTGTTTGCACTTCACAAGCATTAGTCTCAACAGTTCTACATGCTTCTTCAGTAACCCAAAGACTGTCCAGTCATCAAAATACACCTCTAAGAACTTATGAATAAACTCTTTAAATACTGCTACTACTACTCTAGAGAAGATAGTAGGTGCGTTCTTCAACCCAAAAGGCATCACTATGTAGTGAAAAGATCCCCATTCTATAGCAAAAGTGGTCTTGTGCCTATCTGCTTCATGAATCTTGATCTGATGATAACCAAAGAATCCATCTGTAAAGGAATAAGCTTCTTATCCTCCCATATTATCTAATACTTCATCTGAGAATGGTGTAGGAAACAGGTCATGTACTGATGCATCATTTAATTTTCTCAGATCTACGTAGATCCTTATTTCTCATTTTGTCTTCTTGTCTTGTACTACCATAGGACTAACCCATTCACTTTCTTCTACCGGTTCAATAATTCCAGCTGCAATCATCTTGTCCAATTCTTCTTTCACTTTTGCTTTATATTTCGGGTTCAATCTATACGGGCGCTACTTAATAGGCTTCGCATCTAGCTTCAAAGGAATTTTTATAACTCCTAGATCTCCAAGAATTCCTTTCATCTCTGTGAACTTAGTGGGGAATAGATCTTGATAGTCCCATAATAAGTCGGCGATGCTCTCTACTATTTCATCATCCCAGTAATCTCCAATAGACGCAAACTTCGGTTCCTCTTTTGTACCAGTGTTGACTTTCTTAATCTTAACTAGCTTCGCAACATCAGGAACTGTTAACTCCAAACCTTGGACATTGCGTGTACCTTCAGACTCAGGAATGTTTATATTGCGAGGATTTTCATCCTCTTCTCCTTCTTCAGTAAGGTTGCAACATTCCAAGGCTTGTTCCAATGCTACTTTCCACTTCGGTGTCTCCAATACAGGTAATGAATAGTCCGCAAGCAGCTTTCCTTTTGTTATTTTCAATGCTTGATCAATCTCAGGGTACTCAAGCTCAAATTTAAATGTCAACTGAAATCCCTCAACCATAAGGGGCCAAGCTACAGTACCTATTCGCAACTCTATTTTGATGTACCAATTCTTTGACATGTCATCGAAGGTGTGAATAAACAGGTGAACCCATTCATCCGAAAGTCTATGCTGCCATACTTTAACACACTCTTCTATATGCGGTGTAGGATCACTCTGTGCATCATACCTATGAAGCATACCTCCTATGTCGCTTCCGAATCTTATACCCATGAGCCTTTGACAAGTCGGCCAAGAGGAGATAGTGCTTCTGTGTGCAGCCCACCATCTTGCAGGGGTTGCTCGCATTGCTAGATCCAGTACTTCTAGTCTGTTTTCAAGTGGAATCTCCTCTTCATATTGCTTTAAAAATAATTGAATATCAGATAAATCATCATAAGTGGGAACTATACTTACCTTTGAACCAATCCAACGAAGTTCTTTTGTAATGGTTGCACATCTTCTTTGTGATACTTCATGTAATCTATTTTGCCAATCC
>Ga0073774_1000208_pt1 | contig 14489 bp, 14 predicted proteins | sample InSIn5gowninarea_FD_77487 | JGI IMG/M metagenome (GOLD analysis project Ga0073774, IMG submission 77487) | Clean room microbial communities from NASA Spacecraft Assembly Facility at Jet Propulsion Laboratory, Pasadena, California, USA -... ... | reverse complement strand
TTACATACATACATACATACATACATACATGGGCGCGCGCACATCTCGGGGCGCGGCTGCCGAGTAATTGACCCGCATGATGCCTTTTTTTTCTGCGCGGATGGACGGACGGATGGGCCCGCTGCCTGCTTTCGTGATGGTGGTGGGCTTGCATAATGGGCTTTGTTGCTGTCTGCTTCTATCTATCCACCTGGTTTGTGGCTTTGGCTGGTGTGTGGTACAGCAGGGTGGAGAGTGGGACTGCATGATGGAACATGACGCTCTTTTTGTGGGTGTGTGTCGATGGTGATGTGGTGGATAGATATTTCTATGTACGTACGAGTAAGTGGTTTTGCGTGGATGGATGCATGGATGGATAGGAGGGAAGTTTCGAGGTGCTAAGAGATATGTCTCTTGTGTATCAGGTTCGTACGGGCATGTAGCGTGTGAAATGAAGGGTTTTTTTTCCAATATGGGATCGAGGCGATGATGTTGTATGAACCCTCTTTTTTCTTGTGTAGTTATAGTTATAGAGTGTTGGGTTGTAGATGTGAGTTTGGTCTACATGTCTCATCCAGTTATATCTGTGTGTAAAGGTTTGTTGGTTATGTCTTGTGAAATGCATACTTTTTGTTGGTAGCATTCGAGCTACTGTTGGAGTTAGGGAATACTTTCCTATTGATATCTTTTTTTCGGCCCTGTAGTTAGTGTGATGTGTAGATGTGATCTTTTGGGGAGTATTTGTTCAAGGAGTGTAAAATAAGTATGCAAGCATGCAACAGGATGATGCATTAACGATTGTTTGTGTACGAAGATGGTATATTGCGGGATTCCCTTCTACGCTGTTAGCTAGGAGTCAAATGGTGTGGTTGGGAGAAAAAGGTAGTCAGGTGTTGTGTTGTGTGGGAATGTACGTGTCAATATAAGAGTTTCTTCTTTTTTAAGGATGAATATATGTATGCTGTTTAAAAGAGTCAAGTTTCCATGGATAAATTCCTGTGGAGCTATACGTGTGCGTTTGTGTGATTGCAGTATTTTAGATTTTGCGCATGTGGAGAAAAGTAACTTTGTGGGCAACAGATGATCTGACGAAGACGACAAAAGTCAAGTTCAAATGGTATATAGATCATGGAATGAGACAAAAAATGTGGATCATTACTTTGTGGTAGTTTGAGGCACATACATGTTACTTCTACAGTTTTTTATTGATGTTTGTTGATTGATATTGTGCATCGTTCGACACCTTGAATGAGTCAGGCAGATATACACAACAGCACAAAAAACCTATCTTTCCTAACCAGGAGAAAAAAAACTCTTGCAACTCAACACCAAGAATCCGAGCAGCCACTCACACTACTAGAGAAGGCCACAAATCTCAGTTACGTTAAGCGAATATACCCAAGTATGCGGAAGCTGAGATACGTCACATGCACGGAATCATGCTATTTCAAAGCTCTATTATCGAAACAGGAATTAGGGCTAAGAAAGCCAAGTCTTCCATCATATTAGCACCATGACAATATACCAACACTAGGCTAAGAATTTGCATACCTCAAAGGCACTTGGTGCAAGAAAGAAGCACTAGCTTCATTGGAGATATTCAACTCATCGTAGAAGACACCTGAAAATTCCTCTACCATAGAAATTTTCAGGCTACCATCACCAGTTGCCAACAAAAATGAAGATCAGAAAAATTGCTTCTTCATTTCCACTAAGATGAACCTATGATGAATGCAGGACGGCGTGGCCGTACGCATACAGTGAAACGGAAGGTGCATGTGATAGGTTAGTCTAAAAACCCACAATAGTTCAGTTGACCATTCAGTTTACTTTGGCTGCCTGGATTTAGAGTCATACATCCTATAAAAACAGCCCGTTTACTCCATTACTTCTTGCCTCAGACATCATCGTATTCATCATTACTCTATAACTTTCTTCCAAACACACATCACTACAAACCACTATATACAAGCTACAATAGCTACAAAATCATCTCCATCATCATGAATACCTTCAAATCATTCTCCAAGCTCCCAAAGGAGATTCGCAACATGATTTGGCTTCAATGCCTTCCCAAAACAGCAACTATCGAATTCAATGAAGCAGAATTCGACGTCACAAACATCTCGCCACAAACCCCCTTCCTTTTCACCTCAAAGGAAGCGCAGGCCACAGCGCTATCCTCTCTCTCCTTCACACAATTCCCCATCTGGGGCCCAGAAGACTGGGAAAATCTCTCCCTAGACGCCCAGAAGATGATCCTACAGATCATCATTCATCCCAGCAAATCCCCCTCCCTCAGCGTCACATGGGCAGATATATGGAGCGTACTAGGCGATGCGCTGCTAGCCATAAAGCAGCTTCACCTCGTTTGCCGCCAGACAGAGCGCTTGGTGAGGCTGTTCATGCTCGAAGAAGCAGAATGGCTCGGTGTAGGACAAGCCTGTAACGAAGACGGCTTGTTTACCAACGGCGAAAGCGTTTCGGGTGAGCGAAAAACCCGCGAGTCGCTACAGGCTCAGCTCACCGTCACGATGAGCAAGTACACTGTCGATGAATTTGAGGAGCAAACGCTCCGCGATGAAGTCACGGTATGGAAGTTGGTGGACGAGAAGGTGGATGTCACGTTTGAGCCCAAGGCCAATCACTCTTCGACAAAGGCCTTTTCGAGGGTGGAGGTGGAAAGCACCTCCAGGACGTCACTGTGGCAGCTACATAGCGCCGCAAAATCGCCAAAGATGTCTGCTCAGGTGGTTGGGGAGGAAGAAGAGGAAGAAGAAGAAGAAGAAGCAATGGGCGAGGAGGTGGAGAAGTCGGAGGTGGAGCTAACGGAAGAAGCAGTAGCGAAGTACCTAGAGGAATGTGCAAGGCTGTGGGCTCCTGAACCAAAGGACCCCAGCTGGGATGAGGAAGGAAGCATTTCGTATCCAGATAATGGTGCTGTTATGGGATGGCTGGGATAGCCTCGCATTACTGTATTTTTAAGCTTTGGTTCTTCTTTGTCTTGCAAGTAGTTTAGCGTGCATCCATCGAGGATTTTTATTTCTTACTCAAAAAAAGTCTCTGATTAGGAAACTTGATTGTGATGGATAAATTTGTTTCTAAACTATCGGGTTGTAATACCTGAACTTATTCTCTGGATCCCATTTGCTCTTCAATTCTGCCAACTTCTTCAGCCTAGCATCATTTCCATACACCTCCGTCTTTGACTCTTCTCCACTCGCGTAGTTTACATAACAGTGTCGCCTCTTGTTGCTATCCTTATCGACATCGATGTAAAGTGCGTCGCTCATTGCATGTAAATAATCTTGAGCAACCTTTGTTGTTTCCTCATCTTCACCAGCCCACCAGAGCACCGCGCTGGCAAGAATAGGCAATTCGCGCTCTTCAGGCGCTAGTGAAGTGGATTCAGTATCAATAGCACGTACTCCTTGCATTCCGTAATTCTCCATAAGCGTGATAGAAGTACTGAAACGAGGATCAGCAGTGATTTCTCCAAACAGTGTGAACGCTTTGCGGACACCCTGTATGTCCCAAGTAGGTAAAGAGACTCCTGCTCCAAGAATGTTTTTATTGCTTGTACAGGGTCGATCTGAGAGCGTATTTCCAGTCACAGTGTACAGCTCGACATAGTTAACATCAGTGTGGATCTCAGTGGAGATGGGGCCAAGAGCTTTGAATCGAGCAGCGTATGGGTCAGCTTCTGCTTCTGAGCCCTCGTATGCAACAGTATAAAGAACAATAGGCTTAGAGATAGTTAGTCATGTCAGGGCAGGCTACCGGAAGATAACTTACGTTGACAGAGTCTACGGCGGGGATTCTTATAAATAATCCAGTCAGCGCCAATTTTGCTGGCCGCTGGACACCCAGATCCTCAATCTCGTTGACTAAACTGAACAGTGCTTCAACTTTGTCTGAAGAGTACATGAGCGTATAAACGGTCCATTCCGAAGGTACGTCATAAGCCTTCATCTCGAGGCTGGTGACAATGCCAAAGTTGTGACCGGCTCCTTGCAGCGCCCAGAACAGGTCTTCATTTTTAGTCCGGGATGCTTCAACGATTTCGCCACTGGCAAGCACCACTCGTGCAGAGACAAGACCGTCAACGGAGTAGCCGTGCTGACCTTGGAGGAGGCTGTGACCGCCGCCTAACAAGGGGCCTGCTACAGAAACACATTGTGAAAGTCCAGTGACTAGTGGGTTGGTATTAATTTATTGTCCCACCCAGAACTTGTTGTGTGTGGTTAGTGTATACTCACCAGCATACTTGCCCAGGGCAAAAAGGGAACGCGTAATCTCATATTGCTTTGTACCGCCACCGACTATGGCAGTCATGCCATCTTGGCTAAGAGTCGTGGTATTGAGCTTTCTCATGTTGATTTGAATACCATACGGGAGCTGGCTCAGCGACGTAGTCCACCCGTGCCCACCGGATATAGCCAAAAACGGAACATCGAAGCGATTGGCAAGGGAAACTGTCTTTTGCACATCGTCTTCAGTTGCTACTTCGACAACGATGCTGTAGCTGGGGGAAATGCGTGGAGAAGCTGCACGGATTTGCAGATCGTCCCAACGAGTATCCCAAGGGAATACGACAGCAGCGTCTTTTGATAGGAGCGACGGCAGTTCAGACACGATGTGTTTTAGTGCATTCGAATCGTCTGGTGAACTATGAGCGAGGCATAGTAGCCAAGCGATGATAGTAATGAAAAACATAGGAACCGACAGATGTTATTCGTGCTATGAATTAGAGAACAGAAGAGAAGAAAGAGCGTGTAGCATACCCGATGGAAGAGGGACTTAAAAGGCCTCTTGGTCGTACGATTAGCCAATTGCCATTCAGGTGGCTTTTATCCACGATGCTTGATTGATTTTGTCGCTACTGACCTGAAAAAAGTCTAGACAACGCACAGGTCCATATTGATCTGCAAATCTGACCCGAAGGGTGTAGCTAGTAAGAAACGCGAACTGCACACCGACACAGTGGGGTGCCGAGACTAACATCATGCTTTTGTGAGAGAGCCAGATGTAGAACGATTGATGTACGAGCTTTAAGTGCTTCAGTTCGGCGGAGAAATATGGTGTATTCCTATAATTCTTGCTTGAAAATATGGGCGCAGTGAATAGTTCCTGGGCGGCTTTTGTAACCAAGTGTAAGAGGTTCAGCTAGGCACCCACAACCCACACACCCGAAGGAGCTGCCAAGACGCTACATGGTGACCAACCCCTGTTCCATTCGTTGCCTGACAAAGCCACGAACTGCATGATCTCTACACTGCAGGCTTATCAAGCTTGGATTACTTGTATTCGTGACCGTCGGATAAATTGTGGATACTGTTTCTCTGGTCTTGAGTAGCACAAACAGGTGTTTCTGGCACGATAAGTGATTGAGCAGCAAAAGAACAGGAGGCTACTCGCAATGAAGTACATAGGTCTTTTGAGAGGACATGGAATTACAATCGCTAGTGAGCTGAGCAAGGAAGGTACCATCTACGCAGAAACTAAATCAAAATACAGACTTACAGTTTAGTCACGTGCTACCACAGCATATCCAAAAACGCTACATATGTATCATTGGATAGGGATCAGATCGTTTAATTCTAGTAAGATTTGTGAGAAATCTTCATAAGCGTGTATGTAAGAGGCTTGGCGGCACAGATATCGTCAGATTGGTCACATATTACGTTTAAGCTTAGGGGTGTGCGTCGGATGGCTCGGGAATTCTCCAAATAAGACAATATTACACACAGGACAGTGTGACATGTAATTAACATGGTCTAAGAATTACTGCCAACCATCTCGAATAACTACCGTTCACTTGCTCAGCACATGCGTAAGCCACTTTCCAACCACCTCAGCACACTCCTTCGGTGCCTCCTCCGCACCAAAATGTCCGACTCCATCCCTTAGCCCATGATGCTCAATATCTACTGTATCTCCTACCCACTCCCTCCACACATCTGGAAAAGTGAACCTGCTCCCAATTCCCGCTTGACTATACACCAACAACAGAGGCACATTGATCTTCCTCCCCTCCTTATTATTATTCTCTTCCCTCTGAACGTCCGTAGTTGCACCCTCCTTGTAATCCTCGCAAGTAGCTTTGAGCGTATGTTCCTGTGCAAAAAATTGACCATAAACCTCGATTGCATCATCTGCTTTCAGCACGTTGATACCGGCAGCATTTTTACCAGCCCAACGCAGAATCATTTCCTGGCACCAGTTCGAAGCACCAAAAGCAGTGATCATCCGGGTTGCAAGGTCGACATTGGCGAGCAAGGGCCAGTGGAAATATCCAGTTACCTCTGTTGCGGCAGCAGCAGGGGAAGCAAAGTGCTGCCATTGGGTTGAAGTAGGAACCTATCACCGTGTGGTTAGTTTATATGAGGTAACAGATGAGACGATTTAGAAGGACAAAGGAGCGAACATAGACATACGATATCGATCAAGCATACACCCAAGATGTCCACATTCTCTACACCGCTGACCGTGACGTGATGCGAGACTCTGGCCCCCCGATCATGACCGATGACGATGACTTTTATGTTATCATGATCTGCCTTGTTGCTTTTCGTCCTTTGCACTTCCGTCTTTAGTGCTTCAAATAGCACTTTTCCTACACTCAGTTTATCGTTTTGAGAAATTACCCCACTGGCGCCGTAGCCAGGGAGATCAGGCACGAACAGAGGCGCGGTTGATGGCAGCAGTGGTATCAAATGGCGCCACCTATCACTTTGCATCAGCGCTGTTTTTCTCTTCCAGTATACTGTTTCCGTCTTTTGTTCTCGAGTTTGCTATTATCGTATAGTACAGTGGTATGGGATGCGAAGAAAAGCGATGATTTACATGCACGACGATTGGGGGTACCCGTGTATGAGCACCAAGACGGGATTCTGGTCTGTTGCTTTCTCAAGCAATCTCGTGTAGCAGCATATCTGCTCCTTGTTTACAATGTTCTTTGCGAGCCCAAGTTGAGTGAACTTTGTGTCTTGGGTGTGGAGGGCTGTGGTGGAAGACATTTTTCTGCGATATCACGAATTAGGTTGTCGAAAGCACAGTTAGTTATGAATGCAGAATACGAGGGGAAATGCAAAGAGTGGTGATATGTGCTACTTGAATGAGTACAACATGTACGCCCTATGCACCTCGGTATGACGCAATCACACGACATCACGTGCTGAGAGTGATAAGTTTCAATTGATTTCTAATAATCTAAACGTTCATTCGAAGAGTGACGTGTGCCCTAATACATTCCTGTTTGTTTTCTTCTCCAACCATATGCACCCAGTGTGGTATCATACAACCCCCGAGTCCATTGAACACAGTGATCAGAACTTTTGCTCAAAAGAGTCTCATACGAAATGCAAAAACGCCAACGCTATGCAGGAAGTGTAGCAAGGTTCCCTTATCGAAACCTCATTGCTCTCGTGCTAAGATCATCTTTTCGCGCTCAGCTCTCCGCCTGACCTCGCCCTTCTTTGTATGCCTTCTCTCATTCTCCTCCTTTCTCTTAAGAGACTTGAGCTCCTCGTTCTTGATCTCGCCGGCCTTCTTGACCGTTTTGGGAAGATGCCTATGCTTGTCGATGCGTCGGATCTCTGGCATGTGCTTGTAGCGCTCTATGAGGGCTTGATCATATTCTAGCTTTTGTCGCAGGGCAAACGACTTGACACCTTGCCGTTCAGATGCCCTTGCGCGCCATAAGCGGATGTTACCGTCATCGGATCCGCTCAGCACATAGTTGTTGTCGGGACTCCATGCCACGGAGAAGACGCGCTGCATTCGCTTTGTGTGGTAGGTGTCGCGAGAGTGACCCTTCTGGCGTTCCCACAAACGAATAGTCTTGTCGTAGCTGCCAGTAATGAGCTCTTCACCAGTAGGAGAGAACTCAATCGACATGACTGCCGCAACATGCCCTTTCTGCTTGGTGTTAGTGAACGCTCTCTGGTGATGAATGTAGAGTTGAGATGAAAAGCTTACCAAAACTTGCAATGCTCGCTTCATGTTGCGCATGTCGAAGATGTATCCGTTGTGGTCTTCTGATGCAACGGCAAAGTTATAGGCTTCCATTGGATTCCAGGAAATGCAGTTGGCGGCAAAGTTGAGAACCGTACGATGAAGAGGCGAGTTTGTGCGTGCATCGTACAGGATAATTGCTCTGTCGGTCGCGCATGATGCTAGTATTGAAGTTTCGACTTGGTTGAACTTGACGTCCGTAATGGTATCGATAGCCTTTTAAACAGTTAGTATATATTGTGCCATTGCAAGAAGAGAGAATCACTCACCGATGGCCAGACAAGACTGGAGACTGGAGCCCCCGAGGTCCTTGATGTATCGTATATAGATATCACGCTGGAGCCAGCAGCAAAGGTAGGCAGCGAGCGGTGGTGTGAGACGGATGTAAAGGCTGAATTACCATGCCAGGTTGCTTTGGGCGGCGATCCAGACGCTTGAGCGTACGGCTCAAACATTTGGATTTGGCGATCTGACCCGCACGTTATCAGTTTCCTGTCTCGCGTCCAACACATGCCCTTGACGAGGTTCTCGTGCGCTTGTGCTTGCCACTTCTCCTCTCTGCTTGTAAAGTCCCAGACTTTGACGATGCCATCACCACTGCCACTGGCGAAATGCTCCAAAGAATTTGGATCCTTTGCAAACGAGTATACACCGTCAACATGACCAGGCTCAAAACTCCCGAGGAAGGGCTGCGCAAACATGCGCTGGACCTTTGTCGCATTGAGAGCTCTCGTGTACTCTCGCGCGCGCTCAAATGGGTGCTGGTCGGGATCCAGGTTTCGCGTGACCTTGGCGACACTGGAGCCGGGCGCCTGGGTCGAGGCGGTCGACCGACTGAGGGCTTTAATCTTCATCTTGGGGTGTCGTGTGCAGCTTGTCCAGTTGTCCGGTCGTCCAGAATCGGCGTCGCGAAACTTTTGGCGGGTCTTCGAGATTTCTAGAGGCAAGGGCGGGGCCAGCCAACCAGCGACGCCGCTAGGGGCCTTAGCGCGGCGGAGCGGCCAAAAGATCTAGCGAGCTCGCCCACAGCGGTTTTTGGCTTCGACACATCGAACTCCACGACCAAATATCCCATCACTAACCCGGACGACAGCCACAATGAAGTTGTGAGTGTCCCCCTCCCCCTGATTGCAACGCACGCACGAGACTTTCTGGCACGTAAATTGGGGCACCACGACGTTCGTCCCTGTGCGTCGCAGGACCGCCAATACTGGCACCAAGGAAAATCTGCAACCTACGAGACAACAGCTGCTAACATGCCTTTTTCAGCCTCAAGGTCGGACGCGTTGTCGTACGTTAGAATCGCCCGAACTCGCTCAACCGCTCTCACTCACCATGCGCCTAGATCATCACCCGGGGCCGCTATGCCGGAAAGAAGTGTGTGATCATTTCTCCCCTTGACAACGGCACCAAGTCGCACCCCTTCCCCCACGCGCTCGTTGCTGGTATCGAGACCTACCCATCCAAGGTCACCCGCCGCATGTCAAAGACCAAGCAGGCCAAGAAGAGCAAGGTCAAGCCTTTCGTCAAGCAGGTCAACTGTAGGTGGATGTGAGGCTGGCAGGCGGAGCAGGCACTAACAAGCGCAGACACCCACATCATGCCTACCCGCTACACCATTGAGCTCGAGAACCTCAAGGGCGTCATTTCTGCCGACACATTCAAGGAGGTCTCGCAACGGGAGGAGGCCAAGAAGACCGTCAAGAAGGCATTCGAGGAGCGATACCAGTCCGGCAAGAACAGGTGGTTCTTCACTCCCTTACAGTTCTAAGCTTTCCTTTTGGTTACGGCTGGGCGCAGATGGGCATGATTTGACACGGAAGATCGTGCATGAGCATGTCGGTGGATATCATAAGATGACAGGACCCCAAAATCCGGCCTGTCGTCCAGGCGTGTATATCGGCTTGATAATCAAAGCATGAAAAATCCGGCATCAGCATCAATTCACGAGCTTCATGAAATGCACATGAATTTCACGTTGGGGTTTTGTCTCTAGTTGTGGGGTGTTGAATGTGATGCGCAGATGATACTAATACCGGTAGTGCTACCCACGATACTTCCGCCTTGTAGTTGGACACTGCAGACTTGATAAGACCCAGCCATAACTGGCCGCGCGAAGTCGGACACACATGACATATAACACCACCATCATCCCGTCACACTGCAGCCATCTTGTCTCCTTGTCTTGTTTTTTTTGCTCAAAAGGGATATCATGAATTATTGCTCAGCCTAACTGCACCCGAAATGGAAGCCCACTCGCACCAACATAGTGCCCGATGCATAGATCGGGCAGTAGGAAAGTAGCATCTTTGAACAAACGCTTTCACTTTTTACCATGGCCTGGCCCAGCGAAAGCATAAGCCTCTGAAGAGAAGGAAGACATGAAAAGAGTACCAAAGAAGAAGAAAAAACGAAAGCACCCAGCCAGAAAGAAATACCAGCTTCTGGCCCAGGTTCTCCACCTACGCACACCAAAGCTTACTGCTTCACCTCATCCATCTTCTTCTGGGTTTGCTCCTTTCCCTTGTTCAGGTAGGAGAGCACAACGTCGCAGGCATCGCTCAGCATGCGAAGCTCGAAGCTCAGAGCGGCAACACCCATCTTCAGCACGCCGTTGTTGTAGTGCGTCTTGCTGTACTCGTCTTGCCAGGCGCCCTGGACGTAGTGGACAGGCGAGTAGGCGTACTGCTTGAGTTTCTCAGTGTCCTCCTTGACGATGGGCAGATGCGACTCGAGTGTCGAAAGGCCGCTGTCGCCGAGCTGGTCGGCGCGGGCGAGGTAGGGCGAGATGTACGAGTAAGGAGTGCGCAGGTACGGGTGAAGGGGCGCAACGACCTGCTTGTATGTGTTGCTGGCGAGAGCGAGGGCGCGCTCGCCGTATGGGTGTGTTTTGAATGTCTCGACGCTGTCGTGCACAACTGGGTACGAATTCAGGTGCTAGATGAAGGGTCGTGTTAGCGTGTGGGTGCTTGGACGGCGCACGGAAGAAGATGACGTACAGAGAGAACCTTTGAGCTGGGCACATCGCCATTGGTAAGAGGAATGCCGTTGTTTTCCATGTTGCCGTCTTCAGTTGCGTGAGGCGCCATTGACTAGGGAAGACCAGATGAGCAGGATGTATGCCAGGTCACTGTGGCGGATACGATGTATCTATTCAGCGCTGGCGTGGGAATGGAGAGAGAGAGGAGCGAACAGTGCAAACACGAGCTCACTTCAAAGCAGCTCACTTCGCCTTATTATAATGGCCCAGCGCTATGGTGTGACTGATCTTGGTTGGTGGGACCTTGCTAAAAACGGCGTGGCTTGCTGCTCTGCTGTGTGAGTGTGCTTGCATGTGAAAGTTGGCTTATCGATAGTCAATCACTCCATTCCGTCGCTATCATGGTCGCATTCCCGCCACGGTCCTTTTCACACGCATGCCAGAGAGCACAGCAGGGGCAGGCCAATGTGTCTTCCTTCTCACTTGTCCGTTTCCGGTTTTTCCTCTTCGTTACCAATTCCCCCATGCGTCATGGCATGGGGCAAGGCGAAATGCAGTCAGATGGAGCCGTTGCAGATAAACAGTCGATGCAAGCCATTACGTTACACGGGCAAGGCGAGCCCGCCATACATTGCCGCCACGCATTTCATACACTCTCTATTATACATGTTCAAAAACGTAGCGATACTGCAGCATTGCGTTGAGGGGTGGGTTTTGCATGCGGTGGGGCGTATGAGATGAAAGTTTGGGGGGCGCTGCTTTTTGGCATGTGAAAAGCAAGGTATTGGCCAAGCACAGTCGGCCACCCGCGACGTCAGAGCAAACCGTTCGCTGTGCTTGTGAAGTCTCCACTGGGAATCCAAACCAGGCTCGTGTGAAATCGAGCTGAAGCGCTTTCTCCTCCGCTTTGGATTCATTCCCTACGATTGGGCTTTGGCTGATGGCTTATCACATATGTATGTAGGTTTCCCCCCTTGCCTTTGATCGGTGCGGGCGCATCTTCCGTCATACGTGCCGCACCGGTACTTTGGCCGTGCAGAAGCCTAATACTAGCTCGGCACCGCGTCTGCCATTGTAATTCGGTGCGAGTGTTGTTGAGGCCCTGTTTGCGCGTCTGCGATTAGGTAGCCTTACCAGCCCTGAAAAGCAACCAATGTTGCATGTGAAAGTGGAGTCTCCTACCTGCGTTTAACTTTTCGGCCCATGGCGGCAGACATGCCGGTCCAGGCCTTGCCATTACGAAGATAGCACAATGACACCTACCTATTCCAGATGCTGCCATCTGTGACTGCGGCTCAAATAGACAAGACAAACTTTAAAGAATGACTTGTGGTCTTGATCCAGTCTCTCTTTGTGTCTCTCTATGTCTCTATCTCGCTATCCCTCCCTCTCCATCACATGACCATGGCCATCACGAGAAATCGGAATACCCACATTCAGCTGCTACCGAGCGTCGTTCAGCGGACCGCGGCATCTCTTGTATGTCACCGAGAGCCTCGATTCATCGGGATCCTCCCATGGCCCCGTGCAGAAGGGGAATGCCGGGAAGCATACGCGAGCGGCAACCCATGTCCACGCCACTTTCTTCTCTCTTGCGAACAAACGGTCGCTTTCATGTGCTCATGCAATATGGCTGATCCTGCTTGCTCCTTCTCCCCCACAGGGCTAAGCAGAGAGGCATGTTGGCATTGATAATCGATGCCGATTGTTGAGGCTAGTTTGGCGACAAGACGTTACTTGGTCCGGGACACGACAACCATCGCAATTCCGGGCCATGACGCAGACGACCAATTTTCTTACCATTGACCGATGCTTATACAGGTATGTATGTGGGAATTGTATAAAAAAAAGAAAGGAATGCGATTGAAAGGTATCATACTCCCCTTTAGCGAGACTGTATTGTCATCGGCCAATAGACGCTGCATGGGCCCCTGTGTTCCAGGTATACCGGGCTCTGGACCAATCACAGTTTACAACAAAGGACTGTAGTAAAGATCGCCACTTGGATCGTAGACACACAAGATAACCAACCACATGAGCTGAGTGTACGTTATGACTGGTTGAGATACCTTTCTCCACCTATCCCGTATGAGGAAGATGATAACGCATTTTCGCTTCTGGAGTAGTTATACAGTACTTGACATTCGCAATTGTATTTTCCGAGGCAAAAAAAAGCTGTCTCTCAACAAGCAAACAACGTGCAACCAAGTTCTGCTACATACATAGTGCAGCCATTTTTTCCGGGTCTGGCAACATAGGCGACCGTTCCGAGAAACCATAGACACAGACTCATGATTGGTTCCAAGGCAGAACCTCCGAGGACATTCAATGCCTTATCAGCCACCCAGGATACGGCTGCCAAACATTGAATAGCGAGTACGAATTGAAAGAAGGGGCCATAGTACGCTACACGCTCATCTCACGTCCGCCCCACACTCACTGTGTACACATGTACGTACATATATGCCTAGCGCTGCCTGTCCGTCTTATCACAAACGCCATGCTATCCCCGGTTGCACGAAGAAGAAAAAGCAACACAAGCAACCGCCTGACCGAAGCCTGAACGGTTCCACTCATTCCCGCTCCCTTGAACTGGCTGCCTTGTTGGACGGGGGGAAACGGACGAGCATGGTACACTTTTTTGCCCCGCACTTGTTCCGCACGTCAGCATGCATGCGTCCAACGAGTCTAGGGTCCGATGGCGGTATTCGTGGAAGCATTTGCGAGATTTTCCCCTTACCTTCCTCTGAATCAAGGGGGAGTGAGTTTACGTGATGGGGACTTTTTTTTACCCAAGATAATTGTATCCACATTGCCTTTCTTAAACGCACATGGAACGCCTCATACGCGTGTTTTTATTGAAGTGTATGCAGCGGGACAAGTCCTCTGTTCCTATTAGCCACATCTCGCACGGAATGTTAAAGAGGCTTTGTCTTTTTTTGGCATGTTTTTCGTTTCCGAATATGGCTCGATACTGTTTGCTGCATACATCATACTTGTGTAATCTGTCAAGTCTGATCAGTACGCCCCGAGTATACAAGGACAAGGGCCGGGGGAGGGGTCATGTATGGTATCTGTGTAATTAATTCCACACTTCATCAAACTCGCATGCCTCGAATCATCACGCCATAGAGAATGACAAACTAGACCATCGCGCATGTTATGTCACAAGCCGTCCGAGTCTCAACAATATCGTCGCCGCGGAGAACCTGTCAATGGTTCGGGGTCTATGCGGAGACCAGAACGCACAGTTCTGTGCTGGTTCTTGCAATTCCATCCCAAATGGATACATTATCTTCTGTTCATTCATACAATATGGGGAAGAAGAAATCTCATCGCTAGTTGGGAAAAAAATCCTTCATTCTCTCTGAGAAGTTTCATAACATCATAGTGCCATTCCACTCAAATATCACATTATGCGTAAGAATTGATTTTCACGCATCACGCAATTCAGGAAGATAAAGTGCTGGAAATATTTTTTTTTGAAGAATCTACTTGAAAGCATAAGATTTAC
>Ga0073774_1000205_pt1 | contig 14565 bp, 14 predicted proteins | sample InSIn5gowninarea_FD_77487 | JGI IMG/M metagenome (GOLD analysis project Ga0073774, IMG submission 77487) | Clean room microbial communities from NASA Spacecraft Assembly Facility at Jet Propulsion Laboratory, Pasadena, California, USA -... ... | reverse complement strand
CTGAGTAATTGACCTTCCTCCTCTTACGTGCTGGCTTGTCGCTACTTCTTGATGCGAGCGGTGTAGGAAAGAGGATGGCAAGCAGATTCTGAAAGCACCTGCTATGCTGTACGGTGACACGAGTTCGTGGAACCACTTTGTGAATCTCGAAGGAGAGAAAGGACCTTTGGCAAAGGTGCAGGATGTGTTGTTGCAGGATGAGACGAAGCATAAGGAGGTTAGTGCTGTGTTTCAGTATATTAGCCATTGAGGTTTGGCAGACGTGGTCATGACTGGCGACTTGAGCTTGGCTGTTTATCATATGAGATTCTCGTTTGGCTTCTGGCTGTAAAGCAGGTTGCATGATGGCATGCGGGATAGGGGACACAGGACGGAAAGGCATGGAGATTAGCTATTGACTTTGCTTTGACTTTGCTCTTTGCTTCAAGAGATACAGAATGATACCCAAACGACCAACTTTGACTTGAAGTCTAGCATTCGAGGAAAAATCATGGTTTTGTGCATCCTACTCCTCACTTCTATGTTTTGATACTTGCAAATGTGGTAAGCTTAGTTTAGTCGCTGAAAGCAAGAACATCACTACCAGATTCCAAGAGGCTAGAGACTGGTGTCGTTCGTTTGATGGAAGTATTATTACTATGCTATTGATAAACTGTTATATGAAGTGCCAAAAACCTATTTTCCTAAAAGAGACAACTCCCTATCTATACATGGGTTTTACAAACATTTCTCCTCTCTTCCTTCCATCCTCTACTTCCTAAAAGCCTTCGTCGGGATCCTAATAGTGATGTTGATCGCATCCTTGGTCGTCTGCACATTGAGGTAAATATCCTCAATATTCTGCTCATAGTCCCCAGAGCTTCCCTCTCCACTGTCCTGTCCTTCACCACTCTTCTTCACATCAACGCTAACGTCCTTACCCACTTCCGCCTCCTTATCCTCACCCTGCTCCTTGACCTTTTCAGGATCCGCAGCATCCGTAACCTTCTTCACCGCATCCCCCTGCAACTCACCGATAGCGCCCTTGACATTGCCATCCTCGTCTTCAAGCTGGCCGAACCCATTGACTGTGGTCCCCTGGACGTCAGCGGGGTTGCCTTGAACAGTAGCGAGGACGTTGCCAGCAGAATCGGTGATTTCGCCCTTGTCGTTTGGTTTGAGCCCCTCGATGCCGGCGGTGGAAGCGAGTTTGTCTTGAAACTGCTTGGAGAGGGCGCCGAGTTGTTTGCCGCCGAGCGAGGTCAGGGAGCCGGCTTGGTCTTTGATGGAGCTGAGGACATCGGGTGCGGAGGAGGAAGAGCCGTCTTTTGAGTCTGAGGCGGTGTCTTTTGCTTTGTCGGCGGCACCTGATGCAGTGTCTTTTGCCTGGTCGGCGGCGCCTGAGGCTTTGTCGGTGGCGTCTGAGGCGGTGTCTTTAGCCTTGTCTGTCGCTCCGGAGGTGGCATCGGTTGCTTGATCTTTAGCGCCTTCGGCGGTGTCTTTCGCTTTGTCGGTAGCACCTTCGGCAGTATCCTTCGCTTGATCAGCGGCGTCTGAAGCAGTATCCTTAGCTTGATCCGCAGCGCCAGTCAGCGCACTAGCACCAGGGATGCTGGAAAGACCGCTCTTGACCGTTTCGGTAACACTGGAGGCAGCACCTTCAGCTTGATCCTTAGCTCCAGATGCAGCGTCGCTTGCTTGATCCTTTGCTCCTTCAGCAGTATCCTTAGCCTGGTCAGCAGCACCAGAAGCAGTGTCCTTGGCCTGGTCAACAGCACCAGAAGCAGTATCCTTTGCTCCCTCAGCAGTGTCCTTGGCTTTGTCAGCAGCACCGGAAGCAGCATCCTTGGCGCCATCAACAGCACCAGTAGGGTTCTGCGCAGCATCAGTAGCCTTGTCCTTGACGTCTCCAGCTTGGTCCTTGGCATCGTCAGCAACGCCCTTTGCAGTGTCGGCGGCGTTCTTAAGAGGCTCAGGGAGGGAATCAGTAGCGTCAGAAGTGTCGGGGACGCTGACATCGGGGTCCTCGGCGTTGTTGTCGCCACCGCTCGCGCCTTCAGTCAGCTCCTTTGCTTTATCGGCGCCAGGGACATTCTTGGAGGCATCCTTGGCTTTATCGGCCGCACCGGGGACCTTGTCGGCACCAGGGACAGACTTCGTTGCGCTGGTGGCTGAGAAAGGGAAGTAATATGTTAGCAAACTTGTTACTGAAAATGAGGCGTAAGATGAAAAGGCAAGGGGAGAGGTAGAAGTCGAAACATACCTTTCTTCTGAGCACCGCCAACTGCACCGCTGAGCTTGCCTCCAAGACCACCGCTCAGGTTACCTCCAAGAGATCCTTGGGCCTTCTTGGTGACGTTCTCAGTCTGCTTCTTTGCTTGGGCAGGAGCATCTTGAGTCTTCTTAGCGACATCTCCGGTGGCCTTTTGTGCCTTTTTAGTGGCATCACCGGCGGCTTTCTGTGCGTCCTTAGGAGCATCTTGTACTTTCTTGGTAGCATCACCAGCAGCCTTTTGAACTTGTTGGGGTGCTTGTTGTGCCTTCTTGGCGGCGTTCCCAGTGGCCTTTTGAGCTTGCTGAGGTGCTTCGGTAGGCTTTTGTGCAGTCTTTTGGACAGCCTCGGTGGGCTCGTCCTCCTCCTCCTCTTCTTCCTCCTCCTCCTCCTCAGATTCTTCCTCTTCTTCGTCATCCTCCTCTTCCTCTTCTGATTCCTCTTCCTCCTCCTCCTCTTCCTCCTCGTCATCGTCGTCTTCCTCCTCGTCATCATCATCCTCCTCTTCCTCTTCCTCGTCATCGTTGTCCTCCATCTCGATAGGCTGAGGTTCTACTTCCTTAACATTTTCATCCTCCTCCTCCTCTTCTTCCTCCTCATCGTCATCATCTTCCTCGTCTTCATCATCTAGAGCAGCCTTTAGTTTTTTCAATTGCTCATCAGTCATAGGTTCAAAAGACTCACCGTCTTCCTCCTGCTCAGGCTCAGGCTCAGGTACTGGTTCTGGCTCAGGCTCGGGAGCCTTGGGAGGCGCGGGCTTCTTCTTTGGTAGCGGCTTCTTAGCAGGAGTAGACTGGCCAGGAGTACCAGAGGCTGTCTTAGCAAAAGGCTTGGAGGCTTTTGCTTGTTGAGGTGCCTCCTTAGCGGCTTCGTCAAGCTTCTGAGGAGCAGCTGACTTCGCCTTGTTGGCTGCGTCTTCGGGCTTTGGTGCGTCTTTGGGTGCCTCGGGGGCTTTTGGTGCCTCTGGTGCCTTTGGTGCTTCTGGAGCCTTTGGTGCTTCTGGTGCCTTGGGAGCTTCGGGAGCCTTAGGAGCCTCTGGTGCCTTTGGTGCTTCTGGGGCCTTTGGTGCTTCTGGAGTACTTTCAGGTGCAGCAGGCTTCTTCGCAGGTAGCTTCTTCTTGGGAAGAGCCTTCTTAGCGGCAGGCTTATTCTGGGTAGCTGGAGCAGACATGGTAACGGATGAAGAAGAACGGCGTAGATGAGCTGGAGGAGAAGGCGATCTGTAGGAAAAGGGGTCTGCAGAGCCTTTGGGGTAGTAGAAAGGGCGAGTGAGAAAGGAGAAAATGGTTGCTAGAAGGAGGGAGGAAAGGATGAATGGTATAAGCAGTTCCTGAGATTGAGGTGCAGCAGTTGAGTTTGAGGGTCGCCAGATGATAATAGTCATGCGGCAGGTATTTAGTGGGCTTGGATGGGGTTATGGCACAGCATCGACATCATACACTGGGTAGCACAGCTTCACTAGTGAAAAGCAAGCTCCAGCCGCACGACGGGGTTCATGTAGGGAGTCGCTGTGAATTTGGTCGGCTCGCCGGCCTGCCTACCTTGTTCTGTCCACTTTGGGCTTCCTGCCCTGCCACTTTCTGACTGGGATGAGCATGACGTGGTTGGAGGTGTGGAGGAAACGTGTGCGCGGTCGGCGCTAGCCCCTCACAAGCCAAAATGGGTCGAGTCCAAGCAGCCTAGGCACCAATTACCAATCACACCATCAACATCAGCCACCAAGTCCATTCCCTTCTCTTCTAGCTGCCGCACTCTGCAGCATGCCCGCCCGCATGCATATCACCTTGAACCTGCAGGGACAGTACTCGAACTAATGTCAATACACCGTGTCCTGTATTTTTCAATCGTTATTTGTCGTCGTGTCCTGAAACTCAGCAAGCTTCAACGCTCGTCTCGTCTCGACCTCCGCCACGTTTTGCACATGACGTAGCATTTCTCACAAGACGTGCACACAGGCGTCTGTTTCAAGCACAAACTGTCGCTTCCAGCCACTTTTGTGCCTGGCATCTTTATTGATCGTCAAAGGTTATACAGACTTGCCCGTTGTCGGCGCTTTCACTTTCCAACCTCATGCTTTGTTGTGTAACTTGGTTGTGAGGCTTGAGATGAAGCGAAAAGACTTCTTGTAACGTAAAAAATTGCCCTTGTGCTCGATTCTCGAGGTGATGTCAGCCTGGGCTGCGTGCTGGCCGATGTCTCTGATGTCTGAGCCCGATTTCGATGTTGTCTTTGCAATGCCGGCTGATCAATCATGACAACGTGGGAAGTGGCTGAAGGGAAACGACTCCACTCGAACTGCCGAGTCTACTGAGCAGCTAGCTGCAGGTTTCCTTCCCTGCTTTGGGTTTGCTGCTAGGTTCGAGTAGACATCGAGGTGATGAATTTGCATACCACATTCTCAAGATACAGGTGGAGGCACGTTTCTCGTCGTTGGAAAGTTTGCGCGTATCTACTTGCGCCGGGTGGCAACGTCGTGAAAATGCTGGAAGCGCGTGTCGTTTTCTCGTTGGCAACGATGTTGACTGTTGTTGTGTACCCTCTGAAACCGAGACTTGGTAAAATCAAGTATCAGAGATAGGTTACGAGGTGAGAAATTGGAAAGAAAGGAAAGGATATCAAGTAATTCATGTCTCACAGTGCAGATGCTCATCTCATAACAAAAAAGGAAAGAACTGTAGGACGAAGTTCGTAATTGTGTTATCATTGTTTGTGATTGTGATTGACGTCGATAATAATATATGATATCTGAACATATAGCAAATAATACAACTCTTCCACCCTTTCTTAACATGCGCACAGCGATATCAACCAGACCTAACCTCTGATTAGTGTCAGATGTTGTGTCATCTTTCTTAAATGTGTCGTGTCGTGTAAAGCGAGTTGGGGGCGAGATGAAGTGATGAAGTGGTAATAGTCGCTCGGATCAGCCAGAGCTAAGATGGAGAAAGACCCAAGTCAGTTTCTAGGCAGTCATGGCCAATAGTAAGCCAGAGATTCATTGCCCGACTGAGCGGCGTGATGTAGGATGGGAGAGATTGCAGAGATCTGTCCTCATGTGCATATGTAGAGTTGGGAGAGGGGAAGGGGATAATGCGAATAGAAGAAACGAAAAGAATGTGACTTACAACAAACCGAGAGTAAGATCACCATGAATCTTGGCCTTCAGTTGGATTTCAATGTCGAGGTTAATGTCGAGGCGTAGACGAAGTTGGTCATCGCCGCCTGATTCTTCCTCTTTGTCACCACCGCCAGTAAGACCTCCTAAAGCGCCAGTTGCACCTTTAGCAGCATCTATAGGAATTCATTAGTCCCAGTCCAATCCGGAACAGGCGAAAAGTCAAGCACGTAAAACATACCACCGACTTGTCCAACTTGCTGCAGCGCCTGATCAGGCGCGTCGCCAAGGCCTCCGAGTGGTCCATCATCACCATCCTCACCTTCTTCCTCATCCACGTTGTCAAGATAGTCCGGTCGCTTCTGTGACTCTGCCTTCCTTCCAGCTCTGCTTCTCCGCCTGTTCCTTCGTCCACTGCGAGGCGAGGGACTGCCAACAGACTCGGTATCACTGGGTGCGACTGATCCACCTCGTTTGCGACTTCCACTCTTCTTCTTCTTTTCCTTTTCAGGTTCGGGTTCAGGTTCGTCGTCACCGCCACCATCCTCTTTGTTTTCACCGTCTTTACCACCTTCGCCATTGGCTTCTGCACCTTCGCCTTCGCCTCCACCCTCTCCTTCACCTTCGCCACCTTCACCCTCACCACCTTCACCGTTCTGCTGTGTCTCTTCTGTGGTCTTCTCTTCGGAAGTCTCGGCTGACGCGGAGGCACCACCTGATGCACTAGCGTTTGCTTCACCGCTTGCTTCACCAGATGCTTGTGCTTCGCTGGATTCTTCCGTCTTCTCTCCCGTTTGTTCTTGTTGTTGCTCTTCACCACCGCCCTCACCTCCCTCTTCCTGGGCGGCCTTCTTCTTCTTACCTCCCTTCTTCTTGGGTGGTGCTTTACCAGCGTCTGCCATTGGTGGTTGCTGTGGTTATGTTGTGATAAGGGAAGAGGGATCAAATGCGCCAGTCACAGAGGAGGATATTGATATTGATAAGTGTGATACGTAGTTGTGTTATTGGAGCAATGAAAGAAGTAGAATAGAGGTAGAAACAGGTACAGGAATCGAGGAACCGTGAAGTTGACACGACAAGCAACCTAATAACGCAATGGACTCGAGAAGTTGGCACAATTGGTCAGAGGTGGGGTGAAGGTCAAGGAAGGTCAACGGAGACCATGGTTTACGTGGCTGGCATTCGGCTACAGCTGCGTGCGAATATCTTACACATCACAAATGAAGCATGGGCGGAAAAGTGTATGGTCGGAAGGATGTAAGAAAGTTGGAAACAAGTACAGATGATCGCGCCGAAGTCGCGGTGAAACATGAAAAATGGCGCCACACTTTCGTCATGCTGAGCCACGCTAAGCCACAGCAAGAAGGTGGAATCCAACATCTCCGCTGCATTGAAGCTTCGCGATTCGCTCTGGACTCGAAGGTGGACTTGGTTTGGTCGGGCGCAGCGTCGATCGGTGGCCGTGAAAAGTGGCTTTCGTCTCGTCTGATGTCAGAGCTTGAGGCTGGTGAAAGCAGATTGGATGGAAAAAGGAAAAAAAGATAACGAAGTGCAACTCTTGCCTGGTGGTGTAACTCTCACAACTGCTGCTTGCGTGAAAAACGTGATTGACGTGGTAGTAACGTTGTACTGTACTTGGACTTGGAAGCGTGTGGCGACTCTGATCTGAGTCCCCTCTCCAACGTCACGCTCTTGTCCCAGTTTCTTCCTGATTATCACGTAATTGCAATCATCCTACACTTTTGTGTCGAGTCCTCGAGTCCACGCTTGAACTGTGAAACGTGCCCTGTACCAGTATCGCTTTGTATAGATTCACTTTGTGACTTGCCATATCTTATCTCCATACTCGAAATATTGGCATTAATCTATACCCAATACTCCTCCGTCTACACAGATAGCAACAGCGTCTCACCTGCTTTACTTCATCGAAGCACACAAAATGTCCACAAAGCAAGCCGCACGCGGTCGAGGCAAGACCAGAGATGACGACGAGAATGCCACAGACCAAACTGTACGTCTTCTAACGCCCTCCACACCGCCCCTCATCTCTATATACCTCAACTAACACTCTACCCTCCGCCATCCAGGACGCACCCTCCGCCTCCGAAACCGAAACCTCTCAAGCACCATCCCGCTCTCGCCGCCGCGCAGGTCGCCGCAACCGCGAGCAATCCAAGCAACAATCATCCGGCAAAGAAGTCGCACCACGCCAACAGCAACAGCAGCAGCAACAACAGCAACAGCAACAGCAACAGCAACAGCAACAGATGCAGCAAAAGCAACAACAGCAGGCACAGAAGGGAGGAGAAGAAGAGGATGGAGGACAGAAGGATACGCTGAGGTTGAAGCTGGAGCTGAATTTGGATATTGAGATTCAACTGAAGGCCAAGATTCATGGTGATTTGACTTTGGGCTTGATGTAAGTTTGATACTTTTTTCCTTGTCGTGCTAGAAGCGAAAGTGATGGTGGTTGTTGTGATAGAAGCGAAAGCGATGGTTGTTGTTGTGATTGAAAGATGTTTTTGCCTGTGGAGGGTGAATGCTGACTGACCTCAGGCAATAGGAATGGTTGAGCTGTGCTTTGCTCTTTTTGTGCTTTTTGTGTGCAGGTGTGTCATTTATAGGACGCCTCACTGTTTCGTTCAAGCATAAACTGACTTTGTTACTAGGTCGTAATCAATGCATGCTACGAATGCTTGTGCTTTGGAATTGCCAACTTATGAAGCTCGCTGTACGCAAGCTATACTGGAAGGATATTTGAAAATATTAGATCATATATCGTTGGCATACGTACCACTAATGAGAAATGATGACTGTCTGCATAAACTGCTTCTCGGTGTTCATGGTGTCGATCAAAGCGAACCTATAGGCAACAACAATACATATAGTTGATACAATGATGTTGGAATTGCTACACAATGCTGACTGGCTAACAGCATGCTGCATTGTGACTTGTGTGTCCTCGTCAGAAGTCGTGTTTCAGATGTCCTTGTCCACGATAAGCTAGTTGACGTGATTTTCGTACAACAGCAAAGGCATCTTCCGCATGCTGATATCTTCCTCCCCATGAAGTGCTCTCAAAACGTATTGTTCGTAGAGCGAGAAGCCTGCGGTCAACATCGCCTTTCGTCCTATTGGTCTTTACCCTTTTCGGATAGAAGGTGTCCGGGAGCAATCTATTGGTTACTTTGTGTAGGGCTCGTTCTCATTGGCCGGGCATAACTGCTAGAAGCGGTTAATCGCTATCTTGCTACAAGCTCCTCCTCCAGCACAAATCACTTCGATCGTGAACAGCATGGTCAAGACAATTTGTGATGAAGTGCTGTATCATTAAGACTACAACCCAACACAAGACCAGAAAGTCATCCACTGTGGTCGATGTAGACAAAAATGACAGAAAAGCAGTTGGTGTTGAGCGTGGAAACAACTCCTTGTTCAAGACACATGCTGAAAACTCTTATTGGCCGGAGCCATCTCATCGGGCCTGAAGCCGGAGCAACATTGATAGAGTTCCAGGTTCAGAATCTGGATCGAGAAGTACTTGAAGACGGCAAAAGCAGCTCAGAAACAGAGGTATATATTCGTCTGCCCGCCACTTTTGCTTTTCGGCCGTGGTTTGTCTAATTTGTCCACTAATATACCTCGAATCTACAATAAAAGCTGCGAGCGAGTGCTCACCTCTTCCTGCCTCTCGATTACCACGCGGCTTGCAACCTTCATGCGCTTCTCGACAACCATGCGTTTCATGCAATGAGCTCAGTTGAAAACGCGCGCGACAAGCACTATTGCAGATGTGCCATCGAACCCACCCTTACTATTCTATCTCTTGAGGTCCTACCAAGGACAATCCACCACAATCTCTTTCTTGCACTGAAAATCCTTGGTCAACTCAACATCTCCTGTCTCATCCAGCGTAAGTCGATAAAAGTCCTTGAGAACACAACGCCAGCGCTTTATACAATATGCTATCTCAATCCTAACGATCCTTGACATTGCTCATCATCTTTAGTCATTCGTCAAACTTTGCCTAATCCCACCTCTTCAAGCCCATCCGTCTCTTGACAGCTTACAACGTTGTGCCAGCCATCCAGGAAGCAATTAAAACATCAGTACGACCATTATCGCAGTTACAATGTGCTGAATAGTCTGAAAGATATTGCGACTGGACGTTGCTGGCGACGGTCGATAACCATTCTGGAGACTGGATCCTGGTTACCAGCGGCAAAAGGTTTTGCGGTATCTCAACACGGGCCTGACTGGTGGCATCAAGCAAGGCGCGAAGCGGCACTTCTACGAAGACGGTACTAGCGCGCATCTGCTCGAGTGCTGTGAAGCAGCCAAGAAGAGCGCTATAGCATTCGTTCTTGCCAATCGCATCCTGGTTGTTCTCAGTTCGCAACAAGTCGAGAGCGACATAAGCCGTCACCAGCAACGAATGTAATACCAACCTGGTCTTCTTGTCAGCTGTATGGACCCAATACACCATCAAGCTAATCAATACTCACGTATTGCCAGCACGGAAACCCCAAGCATTTGAAAAAAGGTCGACAATAGCTGCTATATCCATGATCCGGGCAGCAACAATCTGATCTGCCTTTGCAGAGAACGTTCCACGATGCTGACATGCCTGTCCAGCACTTGAGAATGGCTTGAATAGTCTAATGATTGTTGAGTTCCAGCACAAACTAAAGTGCACTGACATCAGCCGTTGATCTTGCACCATCAGTACCAGTTCGCTGATTGGGATACTTACTATAGTGTTAGAGTCTCGGAATTGGTATTGTTTTCCAACAACAAGCTATTTGGCAGTCTTGCGTACCAATTGAGGAGAGCCTCATGATGGACCCAAACTGCTTCTGGTGCCGGCGCAGTATATTGACCCAACCCGGTACCATTCGAGGAGAACATGGTCTTTGTAATCTCATTCTGAACGACGCTGAAATGGCACAAGGCTCGGAAGGCGGCAAAAGCTTCAAAAGAGTCAGCAAGAAATTACAATGTGGGAATGCTCAGCAACATTTCGATGCAAGCTTGGACTGACAATTGAACGGCTCAACATCAGCATACGGAATTGGCACTGGAGGATGTAGATCCAAGGTTGGTCGCGTTGAAAGAAGACTTGCTGCAAGGCTAGTATCATTGTCAGTACTGCATCTTGTTCAGGATCCAGGACCTCTGTCACTTACGCCTGCCAGTTGAAAAGCATCCAAGCAGTAACAGTACGATGATGGTTCCAGTTGTCCGCAGTCACTCCATTTGGTGGTATCATGGCATGTGCCGGTGGGTCGACACTGAACAAACCAAGCGCCTTTGCTACTCGCACTGCTTCGTCTTGGAACGACAAGCCAATCTTGTCCCTACCAGCCATATTACACAAATAAGCTAGCAGCACGCCGCCTTGTATTCTTGTGATACTGTCATGGCCTTCTTGCGCATGCCAGTGACGTCTCGCTTCGAGATAGAATGATGCTGCTAGACTAGAAGTGCTGAGTAGGTTTCCGTTGTCATTACAGCCTTCCGCTGTTGTACATCCAATGGCCAGTACTGCATTGACAAGAAGAGGTGTACAGAAGTTCGTCCTGTTGTTGTTCATGTCTTCTATGAAGAGGTACATGTCAAAGAAGTGGACGGACGAGTGATGTTGCTGGAAGAAGAGGGCAAGGAGGTCGGCGACAAGATCGCTATTATCAGTAACTGTTGTCCAGCTATGGACGAAAGGAGGTAGTGGCGATGTTCTGTTCAAAAGACCCCAGCTGTCCATGCTGTGGAGTGTCGCAGCGTTGAAGCCTGCTCCAACAGCAGCACCTGAAGCTCGATTCCTCAATGTCCTGAGCAAACAAGTCAGATTATGGAAGACACAATCAACGTCAGGCATTATGCTTACTGTGGAGATGTAGCCTCGAAGTCGTTCAAATCATCTAGTGTGTCTGTTGGTATACCAGGAATAGCGGAGGCTGGCGGCTGAGTCGATTCATGTGAAGTGGTACCAACGTCTTGATCCTGACGACCGCCACCTTGACCAGCTGCAGAAGAATGTCAGTCATCAACACAGCATAAAATCAAACAGCCTAGCTGCCAACAACCATGCATAGCGTCTTACATCTACGAGCAGCATCCAAAACAGATCCGATATTGAAAGTCCTGGTATTGCGTATGCGCTGGAGAAGATCCTGCGCTTCTCCTTCTGGTCTTACTCTCAAGCTCGTCAACAGCTCTTTGTATGCTTGAGATTCCTTTTCAAGATTCTCCGTCTTCCGCTTTATAGCAGAATACCTGGTTTCATCTGGTTGGGTTTCGTAAGAACATTGTGTCTTTCGACTTTTGCATGGTGTGCATATTGGACGCTGGCCATCGCACTTTTGTTTCCTCTGACGACACGCATCACAGGCTACTGCAAGCTTCCTTCTGGGACCACCACTGGAGCTGCTGCCATCGTAGCCAAAGATTGAATGTGATGGTGATGATGCATGATCCGAAGATGGCCTGGATGGTGCAGGTGCAATATACCTGTAAGATTCACCATTCATTGTTGTGAACCTTGATATTGTGTGAAAACTGTTCCGAGAAGAGCCAGTGATGCTGTTGTCGCCAATCGGCGTTTAAAGTTCACCTCAGAGAGCTCTATGCTATGCAATGCGTTTCGAGCCACCCTCTTCACAGCTCTCCAATAACTTGTTGCTAGTTTCTGAAGCTTGCAATCTGGTTTGCACGGAGTCGAGAGTCCGGTCAAGTGCTTTAAACAATCAGAGGCTGGTGGCACTGACAACTTTTCGTCTTTTGTTGTCTTTTCGTTGTTACACGGCTAAATGCCTAAAAGCTTAGGCGCATCCATTCAATTCCTGCACAGTCCCCTTCACCAGTACCTTTTATGTCACAAAAGTTGCTATCAAGCACAACTCAGAAGCGCATCTTGGACATGGGCAAAAGCACACCAGCAGATATCGTTCGAGAGAAGTCGCTTTGATTTCACGAGTCGATAATAAGTTCGACCGGAAGCAGATGCGATGGGCCTGGCGGCTTCCCTTCCCATTGGCTTGAACAATTTACTGACATCTTGAACAGCATAGCGGCAACATCTCGATTATATACGGCATTGCCCTTGTCATCGTCGATGGTTACCTATCTTAGGAGCCGTGCTGAGTATCCTTCGCTGTTGTGGGGCGCGATGGTCGCGATGAAAGCCGTATAGCCTTTTGGCAGTAATGGCAATCTCGATGATTCGATTTCGATAATGTCGACTCCACTTTCATCGGTCCCTTTCCGGGCGGACGGAATCTAGTCCTACATGAGCTGCGACACGGCCTGATTCATCCGTGATGGCATTATTCGACATCTTGATGGCTTCTGAAAGGTAGCCCTGATACAAATGGCTCCCATTGCGGCGCGGTCACGGACACGAGACATTCGCGCTTTTCAACTAATGCGACGAAATGAAAGCTTTGTAGCATCCTATCTGCCCATCTCTTTTGTACGGTGGATAGTTCTCCCCTTGTCAGGCTCTCAGCAGTCCTCGAAGTAATCGGAGCGATCGCGAAAGCAGCACATTATCCCATCGAGTCGACAGGACGAGTTCCTGGCGCTCGAAGGGGTGATTGAGCAATAGACTACACGCTGGCGTTCAGCTTTTGTGTTTTTGCTGCTTACTACATAATAGACAGGAATGAAAGGCCAGAGCTACCAGAGATAAAGCCTGTCTACTTTCTAGTATATAAGATGTGAGATATGCGATACAGAGAAGCGAGGGTCCGAGCTGCCAGTTCTACTCAACACGATCGACGCGAACTTGCCTCCCGTCCTATGCCTCACTTCCAAGCAGACACGGTTGACAAGCCACGACCACAGCCATTACCAAAATCTATAATATTCCCAGTTCGAAGCAAAGACATGAAGCTCTCCTTCAATGACACCGCTACTGCTCGTCTAGTGGCAGGTCCTTTGATGACTCGACGCCCATACTTCTGTCTTCACCACTACGCATAGAGCAGCCGACTAAATCGTACGCGTCTGCTACACTTATAAAAAGACCAGGCGGTCGTATCCTTTGATTTTCAAAACTTTCACCGAGGAGGCGCAGTCCAGTCTATTCCTATTGTCAGCAAACGACACACGTACCACATTCACCTCTTGGTAGTCTTTCAAAGCAATCGGCGAATATTTTGTTGAAAATTCACATGACATACCAAAAAGAGTGGTCGTGGTTAGTTGATGTGCCTTTTTGGCTGGTTCACATGCCTTTTTTTGACGTACTGGTTTTGTATGGTAGTTTGGTAGTAGTATAGTAATGAAGTGTTATTTACAGTATCAAACCTTCCTGTCAACTTGCTTTTACTAAGGTTTCTTGATAATGGGCGATCGATAGTATGGAACACATTGGTTAGTGTCACGCATTTCTGTGGCAGAAATGGTGTCGTGGAGGTTACTGTGCATTGTCTAGAGGATTGCAAATAAGCTTATAAACAAAATGAAATGATGCCGAATGCAGAACACTAAGGGATCAATTAATCCTTCGAGAAGAATAACAGCTTGGAAGTGGCTGTGGAGTGCTTCAGGGGACGGGTCAATAAAATTCAAAATCCTTCACTGAACTATTGGAGATTCTTGTCTTCGTATCTTGTTTCGTTAATTCGTGGATCATCAGTATTACTCGTGTTTCTCATATAATCCCAAGTTGGCCCATCTCTTCATGCTCGTGTCCTACGATGATTACGATGATGTTCGCGATCGGGACTTCTACTACGACTGTGCCATCTAGGATGGATGTGTCGCCGTTCACGACTTCGATCTCTACTACGCTTGTGGCGGTCGTGTCTACGCTCGGTTCTGTCGTGATGGTCGCGACTACGATGGCTACGTTCATATCTTCTGTCATCACGATCACGACTGTGCCTCGACTCGGTGGCCTTCGAAACGATACCTGTCTCGACCTCTCGTCCCTTCTTCCATGCTTCTCTCTCCCTCTCAATTTCTTTTAGCTTCCGCTGAGCCATTTGCATCATTGCCATAGGATCTGCTGTTGACATTCGCATGGCATCTCTCGTTTTTCGACCCGCATCTTCATTGCCCCAAGCATCTCTGCCTATTGTTTCTGTTGCTTGTCCGTCCGGTAAATTCGTGCCAGCTACTTTTGACGCTGATCCAGCATGCCATGGTGTTGTTGCTGGATTACTTCTGTTGCCTCCTGCCGCATCAAACCTCATCG
>Ga0073774_1000202_pt1 | contig 14629 bp, 14 predicted proteins | sample InSIn5gowninarea_FD_77487 | JGI IMG/M metagenome (GOLD analysis project Ga0073774, IMG submission 77487) | Clean room microbial communities from NASA Spacecraft Assembly Facility at Jet Propulsion Laboratory, Pasadena, California, USA -... ... | reverse complement strand
CAGCACGGGTCCATGTCCGCACCATTCTGCATTGCGCTGCCCAAGGATGAGTGCATTATCGGCCAGTTATACAATGAAATGGACACCGAAGAACGGGCAGCCGTGCAGCATCTTATGCCCCGCCTTTGGAAAACTTACGACCGCGAACTGCAGGAAGACGACCTTGCTTTTCTGCGGGATGAACGACAATACCTGAACCTGCTGATTACCGAACTACCCCGTGGCGACTGGGCCCAAACGGTTTTACGCCAATTCTTTTTTTCAGCTTTTCAATACCTGCAGTACACACACCTGCAACAACTGGGCAATGAACAAGTAGCAGCCATAGCGGAAAAATCGCTTAAAGAAGTTACCTACCACCTTCGATGGAGCAGTGAGTGGGTTATTCGATTAGGTGATGGAACTGATGAAAGCAACAGCCGTATCAATAAAGCATTAGAAGAACTGTGGATGTTTACCGGCGAAATGTTTGAAGCCGCCCCTTTCGAATCCATCAATCCATCTACCCTTAAGGAAAGTTGGAATAAAAAAGTAGAAGAGATATTCGCCGAAGCTAATCTGCAGGTGCCACAAACACAAACCTGGCACCAGCGGGGCGGGAAAGAAGGCAAGCATACCGAACACCTTGGCTACCTGCTGGCAGAAATGCAGTACCTGCAACGAACCTATCCCAATGCCACGTGGTAACCGAAGCGGAAATATGGAACCGGTTGCAAGAGGTGAAAGACCCCGAGGTACCTGTACTTTCCATACTTGATTTGGGCATTGTTCGATCGGTAAATGTCGCAGAAGATAAAATCACCATTACCATCACCCCTACCTATTCGGGCTGCCCGGCTATGGATGTTATTTCTATGGACATTCGCCTTAAGCTGATTGAAAAAGGGCACCGAAACGTTACTATCAAACAACAACTCTCCCCAGCCTGGACTACGGACTGGATGACCACTGAAGGCAAACAAAAACTAAAAGAGTATGGCATTGCTCCACCTAATCCCAAACAACAATTCTGTACGGATGGATTGTTTGTAGAAGAAGCTGTTGAATGCCCTCGTTGCCACTCACACCACACCGAACTAATCAGCCAGTTTGCCTCCACCGCCTGCAAAAGCATGTATCGCTGTCTCGACTGTAAAGAAGCTTTTGATTATTTCAAGTGCCATTAAAAGGATAAGCGATTGTAGATTTAAGATTTTAGATTTGAAGTCTATTATTGATCTATGAGCAGCATATTATTTGAAGTAAAAGACAGCATCAGTTTTATCACGTTTAATCGACCCGATAAATACAATGCATTCAACCGGGAGATGGCTCTGTCCTTTCAAGAAGCATTGGACGAGTGTAAAAGCAAAGATGTCCGCTGTGTGTATCTAACGGGTATGGGCAAGGCCTTTTCTGCCGGGCAAGATTTAGAAGAAGTAGTAGACCCAAGCGGACCACGTATAGATACTATTGTGGGTGAACATTATAACCCAATCATCTACCGCATTCGCCAACTGCAAAAGCCCGTGGTGGCTGCCGTAAACGGTGTGGCGGCCGGTGCCGGAGCGAACATTGCCCTTGCTTGCGACATTGTAGTGGCTGCAAAGTCAGCATCTTTTATCCAGGCCTTTTCTAAAATTGGTTTGATACCCGACAGTGGCGGCACCTTTTTCTTACCTCGTTTAGTAGGCTGGCAAAGAGCATCTGCATTAATGATGCTTGGCGATAAAATTTCTGCGGATGATGCCGAAAGAATGGGGATGATTTACAAAGTGTTTGATGATGCTATATTCAACGACGAAGCCCAAAAAATAGCCATAACCTTGGCTACGATGCCTACCAGGGGTCTGGCCTTAACCAAACAGTTATTGGATAATTCGTTAGAGAATACTTACGAAGATCAATTGCATGACGAAGAAATTTTTCAGCAGCGGGCCGGCCGCACCGCAGATTATAAAGAGGGCGTACAAGCTTTCTTAGAAAAAAGAAAACCAATTTTCAAAGGTGAATAAGAAGCTTTATAATACCAATTCCACTGCTCAATCTCCTGGCTTGTTACAGCACAACACAAAAGATCTTCGTTCGCAGTTTTTGCTGCGTGATGATATCACCTTTTTAAATTTTGGGTCCTTCGGTGCCTGTCCCAAACCAGTATTTAAAAAATACCAAGAATATCAATTAGAACTAGAGCAGGAGCCTGTGTTGTTTATGACAGCAACAAGTTTGCAATATTTAAAAAACTCCAGACAAGCATTAGGTGAATACATCAATTGTGATGCGGATGATTTGGTGTTTATGCCCAACCCTTCTCATGCTGTTAATTTGATTGCGAAAAGCTTTCCATTAAAAGAGGGTGATGAGGTATTGGCAACAGACATTGAGTATGGTGCTTGTGACCGGGCCTGGCAATTTTACTGCGACAAAGCAGGTGCTGTTTACAAACGCCAACCGATTCGTTTTCCTTTAGAAAGTAAGGATGATTTTGTAGAGCAATTCTTTAAAGGGCTTACATCAAAGACAAAACTTATCTTCATTAGTCATATTACTTCGTCTACAGGATTACGTTTACCGGTGGAAGAGGTTTGCAAAATGGCAAAAGAAAAAGGGTTGATGGTGTTTGTTGATGGGGCCCATGCCCCTGGGCAGATACCTTTGGACTTGCACACCTTAGATGCAGATATTTACACCGGTGCCTGCCACAAATGGATGATGACACCAAAAGGCAGCTCATTTTTATATGTAAAATGGGAATATCAAAATCTATTCGATCCGTTGGTAGTGAGTTGGGGCTATAATGCTTTATTTCCATCACACTCGCAGTTTTTAGATTACCATCAGCAACAAGGCACAAGAGACTTTTCTGCTTTTTTAACCATACCGGATGCCATTCAGTTTATGGAACAGCATAATTGGCCAGAAGTAACAGCGCACTACCGCCGCATGACGCAGGAATGGGCACCACTCCTTTGCCAATTACTCGGTGCCACACCACTTGCACCAATCAATGACGATTTTGTTTTACAACTGTACAGTGCACAGATCAAAACTTCTGAGCCCGAAAAACTGCATGATCATTTCTTTAATGAATACAAAATTCAGATACCGGTAATGCGACAGAATGGGAAGGTGTACTTACGTTATTCGCTCAATGCATTCAATACTTCATCTGATTTGGAAAAACTATTCGATGCAATTAAAGACATTCAAGCAACAACCAACTTAATAGAATAGAGGGTCAAAACGGGAAAGAGGGACAGAGATTTTGTGGAGATGCAGATATTATAAACTATTGGACAATTAATCGGTTTGTGTTAATAAGTGATAGACTTTTGATAAACTATTCCCATCTGTCATGCTGACAAAGGAAGCATCTGACTATGTTATGAGATCCTTCGCTGTCGCTCAGGATGACAAAAACGGATACAATTGAATAGAACAACAATAAATACAGGAATGATTAACGATGAATAAAAATCAAAAAATTGACAGTTTAAACTTCTCCTCAAAATCAAACCTAATCTTATGAATCCTGGTTCTGTCGTTGCCCACATGATGCAGCATGATGCCTTTAGCCAATGGCTGGGCATTGAGGTGTTGGAGGTTAGTGAAGGCTACAGCAAAATAAGAATGACCCTACGTAAAGAAATGCTCAACGGCTTCGGCATCATTCATGGCGGCATAGCTTTTTCGTTAGCAGATAGTGCGTTTGCATTTGCCTGCAACAACCGAAATAATTTGTCGGTAGCCTTAGATACTTCCATCACCTTTACCAAAGCCACAATGCCGGATGATGTACTCACAGCAGAAGCAAAAGAGCTGCACAATGGTCGCAGTACAGGGCTTTATCATATCACCATCACTAATCAAAAAGGCGAGCCTGTAGCGCATTTCAAAGGCACCTGCTTCCGTACCGGCAAACCACTTATTACCTAGTGCAGGAAAGCTTACTTCAGTTTTTTCAACAGCACCCGCAATGGGCTATTGCTATCAGCTTGTTCATCAGCATCCTTATTGCTGTATTAGGCGTAGTGCCCTCGGTATTTATTACCGGGGCTAATATTTTATTCTTCGGTTTTTGGCCGGGGATACTTCTTTCCTTTTTAGGCGAAGCTATCGGAGCAGCGGTTGCGTTTGTACTTTACCGTAAGGGTTTTAAAAAGGGTGTCCAGCAAAAGCTCCATACTTTTCCAAAGGCTGCCCAATTAATTGAAGCAGAAGGCAGCCAAGCTTTTGGTCTCATTCTTTCGCTGCGGCTGCTTCCTTTTGTCCCATCGGGGCTGGTAACGTTTGCGGCAGCTATTGGCCAAGTAAATGCCCTGTTATTTATCACAGCCAGTTCTTTAGGCAAAATACCAGCCCTGCTTATTGAGGGCTATGCGGGTTATAAAGCAACGCAGGCACCGTGGCCTATAAAATTTCTTTTAGCCTCCGCGGCAGTCCTAATTTTTATTATTGTGTTGCGTAAAAAGCGGAAGTGAACATCACTCCTGATTATTTAGTACCTTACTATTCTTCAACGTATTCAATATGGCCCCAAAACTTCTATGGCTGCTTTGCCTTACTATAAGCAGCACTTCTTTGTTTGCACAATCTGCTCCTGTTACCAAAAAAGAACCCAAGGTGTTTGATGAACATGGCAAACAACGAACGGACGATTACTACTGGCTAAGCAACCCCTCCGACAGCAATGTCATTAATCACCTGAAGGCTGAAAACGCTTATGTGGAGGAAATGCTGAAACACACCGAACCGATACAGAAAAAGTTATATGACGAATTGGTAGGACGTATTGAGCAGAAATACACTTCGTTGCCTACAAAGCGAAACGGCTGGTGGTATTATACCCGTTTTGATGCAGGCAAACAGTATCCTTACTATGCCCGTAAAAAAGGAACAACAGCGGCTAAAGAAGAAATTATGCTGGATGTACCGGAAATGGCTAAGAAGAATCAAATCTTTCTGGTGCGGGGTTACCGGGTAAGTCCGGACAATAACCTACTGGCCTACGCTATTGATACATCTGGCGACAGGCGAAGCACCTTATACATTAAAAATCTACAAACGAATACGCTTCTTCCCGAGGCTATTCCCAACACGTCGGGTGGGTATGCCTGGGCTAAGGATAATAAATCGGTTTTTTATGTAGTGAACGATCATACGGTAAGAGCCTATAAAGTAATGCACCACATCGTGGGCAGCAGTGCTGCAACCGATAAAGAAGTATATACGGAACGGGATAGCACTTACGGAGTGGGACTTCAAACATCGAATAATGGCGATTACATCTTTATAATATCGTACAGCACCATGACCTCTGAAGCCCGTTATCTTGATGCGAAAAACCCAATGAAAGCTCCCACATTAATTCAGCCAAGGGTAACCGGGGTTGAATATTATCCCGCTTACCACGAAGGGAACGTATTTCATATTTATACCAATAAGGAGGCGAAAAACTACAAGTATGTAACGGCACCAATCAGTAACCCGGTTATGGAAAACTGGAAAGACCTCATTCCTCATAACCCAAAAGCACTGTTGGAAAATGTAGAGGTATTGAAAAATTATTATGTAGCTCAAACTAAAGAAAACGGACTAACGCAGATAAAAATTGGCGACCGTAAAAGCGGTCAGTGGAGGGCTGTGGCGTTTGGGCAAGATGCCTATGTAGCCAATATGTACATGGCAACCGATGATTACAACAGCGACAGCATCCGCTACACCTTTACTTCCATGATCACCCCAAGCACCGACTATTTATACAACCTAAAAACCGGACAGAAAAAGGTACTGAAGCAACAAAAGGTAAATGGATATAACCCCAACCTATATGCGACAAAGCGGATATGGATAACAGCAACCGATGGAACCAAAGTGCCGGTATCCATGGCTTATAGAAAAGATAAGTTTAAGCAGGATGGCAAAAATCCCTTGTACCTCTATGCCTATGGTTCGTATGGCGCCAATTCCGATCCTTATTTTTCTTCGGCAACCATCTCATTAATGGATAGAGGCATTACTTATGCTATACCACACATACGAGGCGGACAGGAGTTAGGCAGGGAGTGGTATGAAGGCGGAAAGATCTTAACCAAGAAAAACACCTTTACCGATTATATAGATGCGGCTCAAGCATTGGTGAACCAAAAATATACCTCGCCAGATCGCATGTTTGCCAACGGCGTATCGGCTGGGGGCATGCTGATGGGTGCTGTAACCAATATGCGGCCCGACTTATTTAAAGGTGTGATTGCGGAAGTGCCTTGGATGGATGTAATAACCGATATGTTCAACACCAGTTTGCCACTTACAACCTTGGAGTACAATGAGTGGGGCAACCCAACTAATAAAGAACATTACGATTATATGCTTAGCTGGTCGCCGCAGGATAATATTAAAAAAGCAAAATACCCGGCTATATTAGCCACAGGCGGACTGAACGATACACAGGTGCCTTATTTTTCGCCAGCCAAATGGGTAGCCAAAATTAGAGAGCATAATACAGGCACCAACCCTGTGTTGTTTCGGGTAGAGATGGGTGCTGGCCATGGCGGCCAATCCGGCCGGTTTGAGCGGCAAAAATTGCAAGCCCTGAAGTATGCTTTTGTGTTGGATCAGTTGGGCTGGAATGAGGAAACAAGAACCTATCAACCGGAGAAAAAAGCGTTTTAAATTTTGTGCAACCATGGTACTGCTAACATTACTTATTGTACCGTTTTGCATTGAGAATTAATATAGTTTGGTAAAAGAAATTGCGTAAAGCAAAGCGTTGTGCGCAATTGAGTGACGATCATGCTAAAGATGATTATTTTATTGGGCATTCTTTCCATGACCAATCTTCGTTGTATAACTCATAAAAAGACTAAGAGGGAAATTGACACTTTGGTAAAAACTTATAATACTTATAAGTTGGACACAACTGAAGTCATCTGTGCGGATTCAGATTTTACTTCTTATTGTCGGCGAGTTGAATTTTACGCTGATCAGCGTGATGAACTTGTAAAGGTTATTGTTAGGTATGATAGCGTAACTGCTCATAAAGATGCTTCCTTTTATTTTGAAAGAGGTTTTTTGATTAAGGTTGAAGCTACTCCTTCAGAAAATAGAAGCCACACTGCCATTTATTACAAACAAGATTTACCCTTAAAAAAGAGGCATAGAAGGAACGATGCGTTTCGATCTTGGAAGAATGAAGCGCAGTTTTACTATGAGATGTTTTCAAAGCAATAAGCTTTATCCTTTCCTAATACAATTGTACAACTAGAGCTATAATCAAGACAGGCTAATGATTTAAGTTTAGGTCTAGCTAATTATTAGTGATTTTTTATCGTTAAGGGGGGGTTCAAGAGCATTCCAAATACCAGTACACTTAAGTCGCTTTATCTTTAGCCTCCCATTCCTTTTAGCTTTGCTCCATGATTTACGAATTCAATGGCATCAAACCCATCATCCATCTATCAACTTTTGTACACCCGCAAGCTGCCGTAACCGGTAATGTAATCATTGGTAAAGATGTGTACATCGGTCCAGGTGCGGCTATCCGTGGCGACTGGGGAAAGATCATAATTGAAGACGGTTGCAATGTGCAAGAGAACTGTACGGTTCATATGTTTCCGGGTGTTACTGTGTTATTAAAAGCGGGAGCTCATATTGGACATGGGGCCGTTATTCATGGTGCTACAATTGGCCGTAACTGTTTGGTAGGAATGAATGCAGTAATTATGGATGATGTGGAACTCGGAGATGAATGCATCGTAGGAGCCCTAACATTCATTAAACAAGGCGAAAGGTTTCCACAGCGATCACTGGTAGTGGGTAATCCGTCCAAAATTATTAAAGAAGTAAGCGATGAAATGATAGCCTGGAAGACCGAGGGCACCAAACTGTACCAGCAGTTACCCCAACAGTGCTACGAAACCCTACGCCCCTGCGAACCCCTGCGGGAGCACATCGAACAAAAACCCTTGCACAGCGCAGAGTACAAACCTTTTAAAAAATAATTTCACCCCTGCTGCCAAAATGCTACCCAACACCTGTTTTTTTGTTGTACCTTACTGTTCCTTCTTTTTAACATACTAAAACCACAAACCATGGGAAGAATTTTACGCTTCGCCTTTTTCCCCACCCTTTTATTATCTGCTGCGGTAGTGCAGGCACAGAACGATCGGTTTGCCTACGCCATTACCGATGTAACCGCAGAAGGCAGCGGCTGGAACGCTTTGCGCAAGCTGAACCTGCAAACGGGTGAGTACAGTACGGTGCTGCTGAATGGTACCGATGCCAAAACTGCTGTGTACAATGCTGCCACAAAAAAAGAGATCATTCAAACCGAAGATGCCCGCTACGGCAATATGCTGCAGGCACCATTCAGTACGGGGGTCGCAGCCGCTGCTTATGATAAACGAACCAACCGCCTTTACTTTACACCTATGTTTATTGATCAACTGCGCTATGTTGACTTAAAAACAATGAAGGTGTATTATGTTACCGATGCAGCCTTTAGCGGCTCCGGCAACATGCACAACGATGAAGGCAAATGCATTACCCGCATGGTGATAGCACCTGACGGTACCGGTTATGCGCTTTCCAATGACGGTAATACGTTTGTACAATTTACCACCGGTAAAAAACACACTATTAAACAATTGGGTGCGTTGGTTGACGATCCTTCCAACAACGGCATTTCTGTACACAACCGCTGCTCTTCTTTTGGTGGCGATATGATTGCAGATGATAAAGGCAATCTCATTATTTTATCGGCCCGCAACCATGCCTTTACCGTAAATGTGGAAACGAAAGTAGCTAAGCATTTAGGTGCCATCAACGGGCTGCCTGCAAATTTTACAGTAAACGGTGCGGTTGTAGATGGCGATGGAAACCTGCTGGTAAGCAGCGCCATGAGTAGCAAAGCTTATTATGTAGTAAACCCTAAGAGCTGGGATGCCTCTATCTACTCTGCCGGTTCTGTGTTCAGGGCTTCTGATTTAGCCAATAGCAATTTTCTTGCTACCGGTGCCAAAGCCAACAATACTATAGAAGCCATTACAGTAAAAAATGCACCGTACAACAATCTCATTCAGGTATATCCAAACCCGGTTACCACCAACAACTTTACCCTGCAGTTTGCTAAAGTACCGGTAGGCGATTATACGGTAGAACTAATGGATGTAATGGGCAGAAGAGTATATCAAAAGCAGGTAACCGTGGGCAACGAGTATGTAACCCAACCCATTTCGCTAACCGGAGCCAATACCAAAGGTGTGTACCTTGTGAAGGTGAGTGATAAGGCTAAGAAATCGGTGTTTGAGCAGAAGTTACTTATTCAATAAAACCCTTATTGTTCGATAAATACAAGCGTTCGCATCAGCGAACGCTTTTTTAATGCCGGTTCGTACCATTATTAAAGATGTTCGCCACATATAATGTACCGTCACGGATTAGCTACTTTATCTTGTAGGCATGCTAAAACCTATGCTTTGCCTTTTATCTATTCTCTTCTTTGCAGCATGCTCTTTCTTAACAGAGAAGGAAACAACAATACAATTGAGAAACAAATCACCTTTAACCTTTGATAGTGTGGTTATTGACTGCCCAATGCACCGAACGGTTGCGAAAGACATTGGTCCCGGAGCGGTGATGTCCACTACGTTTACAGTCAATCGTTCCGTTGACAAGGGAGCATTTCGAATCCTGGCTTACGCAAAGGATAGTGCTGCTATTACGATGGTGTTTGGCTATTATTCAAGCCCATCCGACATACATAAACGGTATGAATTGGAAGTAGGACCGAACAACGTTATAAGACAAGTGAGATAACTATCAGCTATCAATTTTCATCATCTACAAAAACACTTTATCATCTACCCCTTTGTTTATCTTATAGCTATCGTAAAAAATGGTGACTTTTCCTTTATTGCTTTTTGATTTGTCCACCGCTTTCCGCTCCCCTCCTTTTTCGTATTCAAACGTAATGCCTTTGGGCAGTTTGTAGTCTTTGGTAGTAAACGAAAAAATAACCTTGTCCGGCAATCCCCAGTCTGTGTATTTTCCGTACGTCATTTGTACATCATAGGTGCCGCTTTCTTTTGTGCTAACTACCGCTTTTCGGATCACACTCTTTGCCTCATCTATGTAAAGTGTGGAGAGCACCACATCGCTGGCTTCCGCTGTTGGTATCAGTTTGACAATGGTTGTGGTTACACCATCTACTACCGCTTTCCCGGCCCCTACCGATTGGTATCCGCCGGTGGGCAACAGCGAAGTTGTATTTACACTTACGCCTCCCTTTGGAAGTATAGATACTCCGCCCGCTTTTTTTACTTTAAACTTATTCGGCTTTTTATAATACACGGCCACTTTAGACTGTGGCGCATTGATAAAGGACACATCCAACTTCAGTGTACCGGCAGCTTCATAATCCCTAACCTTGTCCAGTTTGGCTTTTACCTTTTGCAGAATAGCTTCATCCCCTTGCGCAAAAGAGGCGATGCAGCTTAAGCAGAGCCCCAAAAAAAATACGTGTTTCATAGAAATAGTTTACGACAGGATATCCTTTCTCTTAAAGAAGGCTATTGCCAAAGAAACAAACAGAACCGAATGAAAGACGAGTACAGCAGCCGACTTTAACACTTCAGCACCATCTACCGGTTTGTCGAAAAAGCCCTTCCAGTTGAGCATATGATTGGTAAACAAATACGGCTTTAGGGCAAAAAAAAGCGGTATGTCCATAGTGGTTAGAATGGTGAGCAAAATAACTACACTCATGGCTCCTACTATCGGTCCAATACCGTTTTCGGCAAATACAGAAAACAAAAAAGCCAAAGCCGCTACCGTAATCATGGACAGGGCAGCAAAACCACAGGCCGCTGCATAACGCCACAATACATCGCCTTTATCCAGCAGAATAAACATTTCGCTTTTTTGAACCATCAGGTCGCTTACACCAAAAAGCGCCACCGAACCTACCAACCCTACCGCCGCCATAAAAAGGAGCAATGCCAGGGTATAGATAGAGGAGGCAAAAAATTTAGCCAGCAGTAGTGCAGTACGGCTTACCGGCTTTGTTACCAGCAGCCTTAGCGTACCCATCGCTGCTTCGCCGGCCACTACATCGCCAGCTACCAAACAAATAAGTAAGGGCACATGCACTAATAACGTATGCAGAATAAGGTAAAAAATAAAATAGCCATTCAGCTTTTTTCCTTCTACATCAAAGGCAGCATTAATGTTCACCATCATAAACTCCAAATAGCTTTCGCCATCCGCATACATGGCTACCTGTATCAGCAAGATGATGATCCCAATTGCTCCAAAGGCAATATAGGTACGGGGTTTTTTAAATATTTTAAACAGCTCAAGCCGGGTAAGCGTCCACATGCTGGTTGGCAGTTGTAAGGGTTAAAAAAAGAGCCTCTAACGAGTGCTTTGACCGGATGCTGTAAACAGCCACTCCTTGTTGTACCAAACCCTGTATTACAAGGGGTACCTCATCACGATGGATCTTTAAGCGTAAGTCGCTGCCGGGCTGTAATAGGCTGCTCCACTGTGTTTCTCTTAACCATTCCTTAGCGGCAGCATTATTTCCTGTTGCTATTAGTACCATCGTATCGGCAGGATTAAGCAGATGGGCTGCCTTTCCTTCGGCTACTTTTTTTCCCTTATCAATGATCAGCATGCTGTCGGCTACCACCTCTATTTCACTCAGCAGGTGAGATGATACCACCACTGTTTTTCCTTCGTCTTTACTTAGAGATAGTATAAGATTGCGTACATCGGCAATGCCCTGGGGGTCCAATCCGTTGGTGGGTTCATCCAGTATAATCAGCTCGGGGTTGTGTACCAAAGCGCAGGCTATGCCCAGGCGTTGCTTCATTCCCTGCGAAAAGGTTGATACTTTACTTCTGGCTCTTTCGCTCAAACCTACTCTTTCCAGTTGCCGAAGCAACTCGCCTTTTGTACGCCGCACCCCACTCAATTGGGCCATCATGCTTATGTTTTCCAAAGCCGTGAGGTAGCGCCACAGATCGGGCTTTTCTATAATGGCTCCCACATTGCGGAGCACTTCGCTTCTGTAGTGCGATAAATCTCTGCCGCCAATGCGTATGAGTCCTGATGAAGGCTTAATGAGTGTCAGCAGCATTCTTATGGTAGTAGATTTGCCTGCACCGTTCTGGCCGAGGAAGCCATACACCTCTCCCTTTTCTACCGAAAAAGAAAGATCATCTACTGCTTTTACGTCTTTGAAATTTTTGGTAAGCCCCTGCACTTCTATTATGGGAGACATACCAGCAAAAATAGGTTAGGATATGAGTGTATTGCCGGTACCTGTTTATCGCTACTCCTGCTGTGGCTAAAAGGCAGGCATGGCATTAACCGTATAAGCCCTAACAAAGATTTAGTAAATATTCATTTGCGCATCTCCCCGGGAATACCAAAATTTGCACAGGGATTGCAGTACCCATCTTATCCCGGGTCACCCTCTATATGTCGGTATTTAACCAATCGCGTAGTTACATTATCAGGTTTCTTTTCCTGGTGGTTTTTCTTGTTATTATAGCCCAGTTAATTAACCTGCAGGTGTTTTCCAATAAGTACCAGCAGTTGGCGCAGGACAATGCTGTTTTCCGGAAGGTAGTGTATCCGCCACGAGGGATCATATTCGACCGGGAGGGCAAAGCCATCCTAAATAACACCCTCATGTATGACCTGATGGTAACCCCATCGGAAGTAAAAAGAGTAGATACCGGTTACCTCTGCCGGTTATTAGAGATTGATACAACCGAGTTTAAGGAACGCATGCTTAATGCTATTTTGCGCAACGGCCGCTACCGGCCTTCCTCTTTTGAGGAGCTGCTAACGCAGGAAAAACAAGCCCGGTTTGAAGAAAACATGTGGCGCTTTCCCTCCGGCTTTTACCTGCAGCAGCGGCCCATCCGGGTGTACCCGTTTAACGCCGCTGCCCATATTATGGGCTATGTGGGTGAGGTAGATTCCGCTATCATTGCCCGCAGTGGCGGCTTTTACGAACCTGGCGATTATGTAGGCCGCAGTGGTATAGAAGCTTATTATGAACGGGTATTGATGGGACAGCGAGGTGTACAGTTTCTGATCAAAGACAACTTTAACCGGCTGAAGGGTCAATACGAAGGTGGTGCATATGATACTGCGGCCGTGGCCGGCAGAAGTTTGCGTACCTATATTGATGTAGAGCTGCAGCAGTTGGCAGAGCGGCTTATGTCGAATAAAGTAGGAGCTGTCATTGCCATTGAACCACAAACGGGTGGCATTATTTCCATGGTGTCGGGGCCAAACTATAATCCTAATGACCTTACCGGATCAGCCAAGAAAAAGAATTACTCCAAATTGGTGCTGGATGTAGCAGGGCCACTATTGAATAGGGCTATTGCAGGTACTTATCCTCCTGGTTCTACCTACAAACCAATTGGCGGACTCATTGCATTGGACGAGGGCATCATCACCCCTTCCTTTGGCTACGGCTGCGGGGGCCGGTATTTTGCCTGCGGCATTGGTAAACCTGCCTGCACCCACGCTGGCGGCGGGCATGCGGCTAACCTTCGGCTGGCTATTGCTAATTCCTGCAACTCCTACTTTACACACATCTACCGCATGGCGGTAGATAACCCTAAGTACAAGAATGTAGATGAGGGGTATGCTCGCTGGAGAGAGTACAATAACGAGTTTGGATTAGGTGTATCCCTGGGTATAGATATGCCCGGAGAATTTAAGCCGGGCAGGGTGCGGGAAGGCATACCCGATACAGCCACTTACAACAGAGTGTACCGAAGCAGTTGGAGTTCCTGCACCAATCTTACCTTGGGCATTGGGCAGGATATGATGCTGGCTACCCCGCTACAGTTGGCCAACTCTATGTGCATCATTGTTAATAAAGGATATTATTATACACCCCATTTTGTAAAAGGCATTGACGGGGAAAGTAAAGAAGACACTATCCTGAATAAATTTCGAAAAAAGCATGAAGTACTCACCCACATCTCCGACTCTGCATTTAATGCGGTGATAAAAGGCATGCAGGATGTGGTGGAGATAGGCACGGCAAGGGTGGCGCAGATCCCGGGCATAGAAGTATGTGCTAAAACCGGTACAGCAGAGAACTACCGCATATTGGACGGCAAGCGGGTAAAGCTGAAAGACAACTCCGTGTTTGTTTGTTTTGCACCAAGAGAAAATCCAAAAATTGCTATAGCGGTGGTAGTAGAAAATGCAGGCTTTGGTGCTACCTGGGCAGGACCCATTGCCGCCATTATGATGGAAAAATTTTTGAACGATACCCTTCGGCCAGAAACAGTGAAGAAGATAGAATATATAGCTAATGCCAACCTGATGCCTGGATGGTTAGCAAGAGAGCAATACAAAGCAGACTCTACCCGGGGCCGTTTTTATTTTGACCTTACCAAAGACAGCAGCTACATAAAAAAGTTTTTACGCAAGGCTGCGCCGCCGGTAAAGAAGGACTCTACCGCACCAAAGCCTAAAACACCTGACCGTATTGTACAGCACCGGCTTGAAGCCATAGAACCCAAAAAATGGGGTCAGGTCAAAAAACCAGCCGGCACATGAGCAAAAGCAAAGGAAGCATTTCCAAAGGCGTAGATAGTGTAATGGTTTGGTT
>Ga0073774_1000200_pt1 | contig 14693 bp, 14 predicted proteins | sample InSIn5gowninarea_FD_77487 | JGI IMG/M metagenome (GOLD analysis project Ga0073774, IMG submission 77487) | Clean room microbial communities from NASA Spacecraft Assembly Facility at Jet Propulsion Laboratory, Pasadena, California, USA -... ... | reverse complement strand
TCAAAGTAATGATGTACATAATTGAGGGTAGTGGAAGTTGAATCTAGGGTGCCCATGACGGCGGGCTGCAAGTATATTCGTCCTATGTTGAGGACTCGAGAATACAAACGTATTTGAACTAGAGTTCATTTTGGATAGGCATGAGGACACACTTGATGTTATCTCGACCATTGCGGGTTGATAATGGGTTCCCTCGATTTTGGGGTAGTGTCGGGAGCAAGAGACATAAGAAACAAAGGGGTATGTGGGTATGTATGAAGAGGGAAGGTAGGTTGTACATGGTTCGCATCAGTCTTATTCAGCTAGACTTGTGCATAGGGATTAGAAAACAAGGAAGATGGACAAGCTGCCACAATGCGAATTAGGTAGATACAAAACGGGGCATGACAAGGTGTATACATAGCGGTCATCAAGGGTCGTAACAAGGGTTGTATGACAGGGGTAAAGAGGGAGGATGAATAAAGGATCATGGTCGCAATTCTCCGCCCAGCTGTAAGACAGCGCCAGATCCCTTTTCTCGTAGCTTCGGGCTTTCGATTCCTGGAGGTAGCAGGTTGTCAAAGTTAGATCGCTTCCGAACATCTCTACTAGCGAGAGGGGTTCTAGCAAGGCCACCTGGGGTTCGGCCACCCCACGCAGGTTGAGCTGGGCTAGGAGTCACATTGACAAAGTCCGCAAAGTTGAACTGCTGGTTGGGAGTGCCAAAGTTGGGGAAGACACCCCCTCCTCCAGGAGTCGGTGTCAGACATGGCAAAACGGCATGTTGACTGGGCGGAGTCGACGGAGGGAAAGCTTGGGGCTGATTCTTGCTTGCAATTCTAGCTGGCGTTGGGGAGTTGGCTAGATACAGGAGGAGATCTGCTCCATCCTCATGGCGGAGGTTGCGGTCCTTCCGTGAGAGGGATGCATGCTTCGGGGGAGGTGTTCGAGGAGGCGATGAGCCCACGACAGAGCTGACTTGGAAACTGTGCACCGGAAGATCCGGGTCATTATCATCATCCGACTGGGCATGGTATCCTGGTGACGAAAGCCCCGGGATGGGAGCGGTTTCCCTTATGAGCGGCAGGTTGTGTCGGGAGCTGGTGTGACGGCGGAATCCAGGCGACGACTCGGGCAGTTGATAGGAGCTCTTCCATGACACTCGCGATACTTTTGATGGACGGTCTGCAATCGAGTCTGATCGTATACGTTTTCGACTAGCAGAGAGCATCGGCTGCATGACTCGGGAGTTGAAAGTTGCAGCATGTCTGTTCCGGGACGACCGTGGTAGCTCCTTCGAATAGGATGATACTCGCAGCGGCGATGTCAGAGGGGTCTCGCAGCGGCTATTAGAAACATCGGAGGAGGAGTCTGATGGCTTGTCGCTGCCACCAAAGGATATGTGTAGGCCGCCATTCTGGCGTGAGGGGAGCCGCCCGTTCTGGTATTTGACTTTGGCGAGACCGAGACGATCCTGAAGGTTGAGGGACACCTGTTGTTGAGCACAGGCAAACATTAGAGCATTCTATAATAAATCTACCTCGAAACTGGCCGGCCTTTAGAGAATTGACATACCTGGGCGATGTCGATTTTGCGGATCGTCTTCTCCGGGTTAGACAGGACCATTGCTTGAGGGGACGGACAGTGCTTGGAAGAGATTGAAGGGGAACATAAATCAAAGGAATGAAAGCAAGCCCTCAAATCCGCACAGGAAGAACCTGGATCTAGAAAGAAGGGATGAAAGAAGCCAGGAGGTGGTGGTCTCAGCGAGTGGATGAGTGGGCAAGAGGGAAGAAGGGCGGCTGGAAGATTGAACGAAGGAATATGTAGACCCCCAATTGGAGCACACGATATGCACTAAACAGGGCAGTCTGCAATTCAATGCTTCAGGTACACTCCAGCATTTACAGTATTACACAAGGAGAAAAAAAAATCAAATGCAGGCTGAGTTCTCCCAGATCAAATTTTTGCGTTGTTGTCCAGGGGAACAAAGAGTCTGTACAATTTGTGGTGTGGAGCCAAAACGCGTGCCATCGCGACCGACGCATTCCCCGGTCCGGCCACATTCCTTCAGCACTCCCGAGCGGCGAGCGAGCAGATCGAGATCGAGCAAAACCAAATATCTTCAGCCTGGAACTCAGGAGTCAGAACTCAGGAGTTTATACCCCCAATAATGTCCGAAAATGGAGCCGCTGTCTATGTACCGTTTTGAATAGTCCAGCCAAATACTCCGAACGATTCATGCTAGTGGATGCATTCCTCCTTTTCCTCAAATCCTCATCCCTTTCAGCGGCGAGACGAAACAAACATTCTGGTCTGAGGTTGGACTATGATCAACTGTTCGCGTTGGACTTGTGCGACTGTATGACACTGAGGAGATTTACCCCGACATCCGCAGCCTGCATGCCATTGATGATTAAAGGAGCAGCAAGATAAGGTACGGAGTCCGTGAGCTGTCGAATTCCCAGGTCCACTCAGCAGGAACAGGAAATCTGCGATGTATGACGTGGTCATCAGGGACGAGATGATGCAATGCTCGATAGCCTCAACGCCTTCAAGTCTTCTTGAATTGCGTTTAGAATCTGTTTTCGGATGTCGATTCGGTTTCAGTATAAACTGTGTACACTGTACACGAGTAAACCACGACTTTCAGAGCTTGGTGAGCTTAGATAGCTGTACGGAATAAATAGTAGTTAGTGAGCTGCCGTTGCACCAACGCCTGTGTCATCGGTCGGCAAGCGACAAGTACTCCGTATTATTTTAGCAGTCGATCGCTGTGAGGTGAAACTAGACAAGTTCTATCCTGTCCACAGACCCACTCACGTCGCGATGGATGGTTTCCATGTCTCATCTCAAAATGCTGGTTATCGCTGGTCATCGCTGAGATGAACTTTCCTCACGTTTTTGCTGGCCAGAATTTCTGAGTCTTCCACTCCCTGCGCCTGCGCCTTTCAAAGAGCATCACACCCGACCTGCCTTGGTATGTCAACCATTTCCCATCCTGGCCCCCAAGCCCTAGGCTTGATCATCCTGCGACACGCTTTCAAACCTGGTCCTCTCCTTGGATGTCTGCTCCCCACTTTGAGCGCTGGCGATTGCTTCTTTGCCTCGCCGAGTAACAGCTGGTCGGCTTCTGCCTTGTTTTCTCCGTCCTTTGCTTTTGCTTTTGTTTCGCGTTTCCTGTTTCTTATCATCCGCTAATGAGCTCCAGCCATTCGCTATTCCTTTTGTACCTGAAGTTCCTGTGGATGTGGGGGGTCGTCATTCGTCAACATTCGCCGCAAACGGTCGCCAGCTCCAGATAGGAGAAGAATAACACACAACCCGCCACCTCGTCGCTCGCTACCTAAAATCTGTCTCGACATTGATCCTATTCGAATATACCGCAGGCCTGCTTAGATGCTCTGAAACCCGCAGGAAAAGCTTTGTTCGAGTTCCAGCCTCAGCTCAGGGTCGTTCCTTCCCTTTTCGTCCAACCCTACAGCTCCAACACCAACACCGACTGCATCAGTCTCCAACCGCAAGTCACTCTCTCTACTAGGCGCGACTCAGCACGGCAACTGTTCCTTCGCTATCATGCCGCTCTTCAAAAACCTTCGCCGCCGCTCCAAGACTAGCTTTCGAAGTACATCGCGTTCTACAGAAAAGTCCTCTGGAGCTCAGTCGAATGGGGACGGCACATCAGGGAACTCATCCTCGACCATTGACTCCGCGTCCTACAGTTCTGTCACTCCGCCCTCGTCCATCAAGCCCACTCTCTCCACGCATAATCTACCTTCCCAGAATGGCTCCAATGGCAGTTCTCCCCTTCCTGTGCCCCAGCAGCGACCACACCCCATGACCTCGCCATCTCAACGAAATAGCTACTTGGTATGTGTCTCGCCACTTATCAACTCGCTGCGAGTCTAACCATTCAACAGGGAGGTAGCTCACCATCCATTAATGGTGCCACTCGGTCGCCTGCGCCATCCTCTCCCTACGCTCCGAGGATTATTTCTATTCAAGAGAATACTTGGGTGGGCTTTACGACCCCTGTGGATTACACGGAAGCTGACTTAGTCGCAGGTCCACCAAAAGGTCCTCTTAATATACGGCCAAGTTGGGGATCCAAGGCAACATCCGCTGGATGGGAGTATAACGGTTAATCATCACCAAGATAGCTTTCCACCGGTTTCATGGCCAGTCACCTCCTCTCACTTTAAAGCCCTAGTGCACTTAGTTCCGGGTCCCAATCGATTACGCCTCGACTTTGTTTCAACCAAGTCGTCTTCAGCTAGCCTGCACCAAGCGACGCATTCCTCTTGGATCAACGTGAATCACCTTCCTTTATCCAATTCACCACCTCTTCACTTGGTGATCCTACTCGGAAAAGACTCTGAGGAAACCTTTGATGCCGTGCCGGAAAGAAAGCAGCGCGAGGGCAATGATTTAGATACAGCCATTCGGAAGTATCGGATGGCTGCGTACCTCTGGCAGGCATTCACCGGCGAACAGATGTTCCGCAACAATCTTGGGCGCCGATGCTTCCGTTTCGAGGAGGAATGGCAACTAGGTACGGTCAGTCAGCGTGATGCAACTAGTGGCCAGATGCGCAACGAAGCCAAGGTTCATGTCGTTCGAACTGAGAAAACGGTCGCTGAGCTCCGCGACCTCCAAATCGCTCAGCAATATGGCCCAGCCACCCGGAAGGATGAGCTGTTCCGCATCGCGCAGGACGCTGTAAAGGATCACTTTCATTTGAAACCGGGTCAGAAACAATATGTCTCCGTCTTACTGCTCGATTCCCATTGGGATACGGAATCGCAGATCATCACTGGTCATGCCGCCCTAGGCTCGAGCCAAGGCGACCTGAAAATGGCGATCTTCGGGTCTCACTGCCTTCAAAGCTACCCTTCTAGTTTGGAAGAAGTGGTGGATTCTTTCACGGATTGTACCCGTACCAACACAGACCATGTCGCCAACGACTGTGGCGAGGGTGGGTCAAACTGGGAGTCTGCCAATATCGGCATAGGGGCTCATCTACACGAAGTTGGTCACGTCTTTGGTTGCCCTCATCAGGAATCAGGGATCATGCTCCGAGATTACGTCCGTCTTAACCGTTCCTTCCTTACCCGCGAGCCATTCTCAACTCGAACGAAAACGCAGGGTCTTAATCCCTGCCTACCACAGGACGAATGTACGTGGCACAGGCTAGATACTCTGCGCTTCCGGTTTCACCCCTGCTTCCGCCTCCCTAATGATTCCCCGATGAGCTCGGACGATAGTGTCCAGGTTTGGCCGGTCGAGAACGGCAAGATCTTATTGACAGCCACGACTGGGATTGCCTTCATAGAGTTGTATGCCGAAGAGGATCAGGTTTGCCGCAACTTTATCGAATATATCAACAGTGAATCGACAAGCAATGGGCTTCCCAAACAGGTCACGATTACGGAGAGTGAGCTGCGACAACGTGTTTTCGGTACCGACAAGGAGAAGAAAAAGCAGATAAAGATGTCCATATTTTCCGGTGCGCTGGGCAAGTTCACCGTTGACTCGATCAGCACCTTGAAAACCAAGAATTCCCAGGTCAAGCTTCCCAAGGGGTTGGGATTTCGAGGTTGCAAGCTTGGACTATCCCAACTACCTGAAACTCAATCCGAGCAGGTCCTCCTAGACTGTGCTTTCCAGTCCACTAAACTCCTGACATCCATCAAGGTTTATCATGACGCCAAGTTGCATGGTTTGGAATTTTTCTACGAGGATGCAACAAGTCAGTTATTTGGGAAACGGGAAGGAAAGCCTGACGACTTCGTCCTGGGTAAGTTTATCAGAATGATAAAACTAGTATCTCCCTACTAAATCACGGGCCAGATACACGACGTGGAGAAATACTCCTAGGCTTCTACGTTCGGGCAGGCCACTGGATCGACGCTATCGAGATTTTGACCAGCTTAGGCCGAAAGTCTGGCGTCTTCGGCAATGCTAGTGGAGGCTCAGGGTATGAGTACCTTTCAGTCCCGTTTTCGTCACTATACTAACCAAAATGCTATAGCTACAACCTGATTCCTCCATTGGGCTATAAAGTTGCCGGTGTCTCGGGATCATGCGGCGCCTGGGTCGACGGCCTTTCTCTCATCATCATGCACTGAGAACATCACGCCCGATCGAAAAATATGCCATACTAGACTCATGACCGTATCTACGAAAGATCTCGGCGATTTGAGTTTGTTCTTCGAGCATGTCTACCGGCCAGTTTCAGGTACTAGCCACCACGCGATGAAAGTGTCGGGCTCTCCGCTCTCTCGACCCTGAACTTCGCTACCCTTGGCTATATAGAACCATTTGAGCGGTATGCCAGCATCTGCGCCGGCCTCTTCATCACTTGTGCATCTTATCTTGTCCTCATTCGAGATACCCGCTGTCGACCTACATTCCTCGGTCTCAACAAGGTTGAGCAGAGCTCCTGTTCGGAGACGGCATATTCTCATTCCAGCCGACGAGTGCATACATATATCATACTTTTCCGAATGTCTATACGTGTGTTCTTTCATTTGTTGCTCGCACAGGCGGCGCTTGGGGGTTTCTTTTTCTCATCCGCGAGACATGTCTGTGATTGAAACTATAAGGCGTTAGTGGTTGAAAAGGTCATGTATACCATGAAATAAGCTGGACTTAGACCATGGGTGGTTCAGTCTGTGGTTATATTATACATAATCGATAATAGGCCCAGGAGGTCATAGATAATACCATGCATCATATCTGTCAAGCTTGCTTTAATGGAGGTAGGCTTCAGATCTCACTGGGTTCGCTGCCCAAAAGCCTAACGAGCTAGGATGTCCTGCCCCAGCACCACCAGAAGCAAGGCGATTTGCCAACGAGGGGGCTTTACTTTCATGAACTTTCTGGACTACAGCTTGATGTCGAAGATCGAGTGGAATTGGTTGGTTAAATCAGCAGCACTCGGCCGCTAAGATTACAAACATGTATCGTCTCGCCATCAGTTGGAGCAGTCTGTGTAGATACACGTGCATCCCGTATCAAATGAAAACAGAGGACATTACTCTCGAGTTTGGTTCCATCCACAGCATAAAGAAAGTAGAGCACATCAACCTGAGGCTCCTAACGCATAGCTGAGCGATGAAAGAGCCCATTGGCAAAGTTAGACCCCGAAGAGTCGAACGAAAGTCAATGCCAACGCAAGTATCACACTTTCCATTCCTCCCTGGTTGAATCCCGCATTGGCAGTAGGGGCACTGGTATTAGTCGGGGGACTGGAAGTCTCGGTTGGTCCTCCACTGTCGCCTTCAGAGGAAGATGAACTAGTCTGAAGCGTGGTTGTCAGTCCGCCCGAGGACGCGGTGGAAGCTAGAGGAGAACCGGGGGAGGCAGGTGAAGTAGGGGCAGTGGTCTCATCGGATGGAGCAGTTTCGGACAAAACAGGGGGGCCCTCAGTTGTAGGAACAGGCACGGGCGCATAAGTGTCTGTGATGATGGTCGTCTCAGGAATCGAGATGATAGGCGAATCGGGGAGCGAGGTCGGTCCGTCAACGCCGCAAAAGGTCTCAGTGACAGTAACAGTAGCTAGATCTATAAAGCATCGTCAGTACTGCGCCGATAAGTGGAAGTATGACCTGCGGGATCTTACCAGTACGAGGGAGGAGGATGTGATCAACGAAGGCACGGATATCATTGCCGTCGTAGTCTTCTTGAGGTTAGGGTACACATAGAGTAGTTGTCACAGGTCCAAAGACATACCCGAGTAACTCTTGAGATCGAAGCCATCGAATCCGGCATCGATTGCTTTGGCATTTTCTGGTCTCTGAGTCAGTAACAGCCATGGATGGACGTCAGTCCACTTCCGCGTAGGCCAGACTTACCATCTGCAAAGCCAGTGATAGCCAGCAGGAGGGCAAACAGAATAACCACAAGATTGTAGGCCATTGCGAAGAGCTTTCGAGGCGAAGATCTCTGGGATTGAGAAAAGCGACTAGACAGAAAATCTTAGACGCGAAGCAAACGAAGAGAGCAAGAGCAAGAACGAGCTGAGCAAAGCCAGTTTGATCCAGAGAACGAAGGTGTGAATGGGAGTAACAGATGAAATGGGAAAGCAAAAGATTACAGGCCAATGTCAAGTGTTGGATGTGCTTGCGAGTAGGTGAATTGTGTGTTACTCTCTCAAAGCACACTTCCGATTTGGGAAGGTACGACAGAAATGCACTCACGGAGAAAGCGCCTACCCACCACTCGTTTCTTCGGCGACTTTCTCTAATTTTTAGTATACCCATGCTGTGGGGGTTCATCGCATACTAAACAATCTATGCTTAGGAACCTTTCTAGCAGTCTACCATGCTAGAGTAGCAGCTTCTGATACAAAGCATGCGTCAATGCAGGGACCAAGAACGCCCAACCGTCTCGAACACCACAGGCCATGCCTCACAGCAAAGCAGCCACTAGGGCCCTCTTGGATTGGCCCGTCGCACAGAGTGGTCAGCACACAAATATGTGGAGGGATGCCGCAGAACGTGGCCAGGCTTCCCGCTGCAAACAAAACAGAAAAGCGCGCGTCCGCTAAAGTAGTGCCTCTCCATGATACCATATATAGCACCCAACGACGTAATCGAGCATCGGTGGTTAGTGCGGGCTATTTAAGCTTATCAGGGGTGGCTGCTGGCCGTTGAGCTCGCGAATGCTTGGGGGATCCAATGGTCGAGAGGCCATCCCTCTTCCAGACCCATCCATCTACTGCAGTGCGTTAGCTCGAGCGTCCTGACCGTACTCTATGGAGATCGGCGAGGATTGGCAGCTGGTTTTATGCTTAAAGAAGCTTTGCTGAGGGGTCGAGTCGCGATTGTTCCTGCAGCGCAGTGACAAACTTGAGGGGACTGCGACGACGTTGGACTAGTAGTAAGAGTTTGGTTCGTCCGACCTTTCTTGCTACGATTGTTCGGCACATACCAGTCGCACAAGATGGCTGAATATAGCGTATTCCATTAATTTTGAGAAGCGGGCTGCAACTGCCTCTACCCTTCCCTTCCCACCTCTCGACCCCAGGCAGTCGAGGAAGTATAGAGTGATAGCGTAAAATACTCGAAACGCCACTCGAATTTTTCAGACTCGGCATGGGAAAATACAGCAGCTCAAATTACTCCACACCGGCACACTCCGCTAGCGATCTTTCCCCCTTTCGCAACCTCATCCAAGGAAAACATGCAGCGATGACGCAGTGGCGCAGACTTTTTTTTTTGATTTTTGTGCATCGGCAATATTTGATAACGATGGCGGTGATGGATCTCGAGAGAAAGGATCTCCTGAGATTCATCTCTGGATCGTCAGGGACTGGAAAACATCTTTCCAATTCAGTGGATTGAGCTAGGGTTCCATTTCCTGGACTCGCGATAAGCTCTGTAGGGCCAACGGTTTTGCACATCACAACCCGAAAAGGCAGAGAGTGATATCCTTCTGATCAAGCCGAGCTTCCTTGGAGGACTCGCAATAGTTATATCCCTTCGCATGGAGAAGTAGTCCCTGCTGGCAATCCTTGCTACTTGTCACATCGAGAATTTCAAAGTTTTCATGAGCTAGGCTAACGTATTCTGAACCTATGCCTTTCCAATATAACGCTTTCATCCCCCATTTTAAATGCGCTCATCCAGGGGTACAAGTAGTATTTTCTTTGCACCCATTACGCTGACAGGCTACATACAGCTTTGTTTTCTTCCTCTTCTCGCAAAGCATGCCATACCAGGAAATCGTTCCTAGACCAGCAATTCCTTGTCAGACCGTTCGCTGACAGAGCCTGTCCTATATCACAATGTAAAAGTAGGTCCGAATCACTGAGTCGAGGACTAGAGTGTGTCGGCAAGAAACCCAACATAGAACGGACAACATCATCAATTTCGATCCTTTTAGAATAGGAGGGTATCTCTTCGTGTGCATCGATCGTCCCTCAAACCTGAACCACGATATCGCAACCGAAAACAATGGTCATAAAATGGCAATGCTTGTCAGCATGTCGCACAAGCAGCCGGCAGAACATCACCGAGAACAACAGAGATGGTGGCGGTATCATCGATTAGTATGTTTCGAAAAAAAAAAGAAAAGAAAAAAAAAGAGGAAAAGAAAAAAAAAAAAAAAAAGGCAACCAAAGAAAAAACCCACACAAAAAAAAAAGGAAAAAAAAAAAAAAAAAAAAAGGCATCCAAGTGAAATGCCTTCGTAGAAAACAGGGTATCATTGCCCGGGAACTCGTTTATTATCCCCGTATCCAACGCCCCTAAGTGACCGCATCGAAAAGATGAAAATGAACCTGAACACCGGGTAAAGAAAAAGCACAATGCTCGAGAGGCCGTTTAGCATCAAATCCAAGCCTTCAAACGCACCAGGCGTATCTGGATGAAAATCATGAGGGTATCTTTCGCTCCGAAGGTGAAGTGAAAGTGTAACTGTAGCTGAAAGAGAGATTGCTAGTATCTCAATTTGACTTCGACCGGGGGAGGGGTATTTGCGCCGCCGCCCATCACGGCATCAAATGTCGATGCTTCCGATATCTCAACCACCATGTCTTGTCCGTCTGGAAGTTCGCGGACCACATCATCATCGACCATGATCCGAAGGCCGTTCTCTTTCACGAGAAGTACACGCATGATACGTTGCGGATCTATGCGTTGTTTCATGGATATCTTCTCCATCAAGTCACGAACAGTCCGTTCTGTAAGGTAAACCGCACGGTAATAATCATCCTGTTGCTGGTCATTTTTTGGAAAACGAACGTAGAAGCATGCAACTGTACTTGTTAGATTGAACCGAGAAGAATATCTGGAAATTTTGGGGGCTAATAGCATACTGGGTCTGGGCTGCCGTTCGGCCGGTGGCCGGTAGGTTGGGTCAATATCCACCGCCTCTATATAACCCATCGTGTTGCCATTCTTTGACGGGACCCTTTGAACCTTGATGGGATGTTTTAAAATATGCTTGTTGTCTGGTATTTCAGATGACTGCCGCGAGAATTCGGAGTCATAAAAGGCATTCGCTTGCATGAGATTTTGTGGGTGGATTGGGGAGTTAATCGACATGTGGCTGCTGGTTGGCGATGCCTCTTGCAGGGCGCTTCGGTCAATGCTGAATTGACGGCCACCAGGGAATTCCTTCTTAGAGAAATCTCGAGTTTCCGGAAGCTGCACGGGATACGCGTCTGGGTCATCATATTCGTCGCCTCGAAGACCGAGGATGCTTATAGGCCTGGTCGATGAAAACATGTCTTGCAGAAGCACAAGCTTCTCGTGCAGATCATCGCCAGTACTCATTTTACCTGGGCCATCCTGAGAGCTTATAGACAATGTCCTCTTGTGCTTAAACATCTTTGATGGACGTTGGTCGGAACCTTTGAAGGCGACTGTAGCACTGCTGCGCTTCCTTTTACCAAAGCCGCCAGGGCCCAATTCACTCTGTTGGATTTGCTGACGAAGCTTTTCGATGGTCTTTTTGACGTGTGCCACATCGTTGGACAATTTTCGTTCAGCCCCATGGTCACGGAAGAGCTTCACTTTGCAGTAGCATACTTCGGCTTCTTTGCTATCATCGGAGCTGGGAGAATCGCCAGTGATCATTTCCGTCTTTGCGCATAATCTAACTGGGATGCCTTTCACGCCCTTGGAGTGGCTAAAGTCAGTAGACAAGAAGTTGAACCGAACAGAGATGGCACATTCCGATGCGCCCGTTGTCGGATTAGGAGACCACGTAACACAAAACCCATCAAACGAGGAACTCTCCAGTTGGATCTGACGATTCTTTTGGTCCTCTATACTTCCTTGGATAGGATCCACGTACTCGACAGCTTGCAGCTTCCCGCCTCTTTGGTGAGCCTCACTAGTGCCTCGACCTTCCTTCCATAGCTGCCAGCATGCGGCGGGTTTCGATCTTTGTTCCTCTTCTTGGAATGACACTCGGACGTAGGTTCTGTATCTCACGGATGGGGAGCTTGACGGTAACGACTCGGTATCGACAACGGACATCGAGTAGGCTTGCCCCTTATTTAGGTATGTAACTGGAATTTCGTTTTGGTGATTTATCATAGCGGTCGGCGCTCGCAACGTGACGTGATATCTAAAGCTATTGAGTCGTTAGCTCAGCCATAAGAATGGCGACACAGATGCCTACCTTTCACCAGGTTGAGAGTCCTGCTGCTCAGAATCTCGGTTCGCCGTCGTCATATGTGTCTGAGCGCTGCTTTGCATATCCACATCATTTAAGGACCCTTCATCAAGTGACTCATCTACCACATCAAAACCTGTATCGCTCTGGACAAATGCACTGGGTGCAAATGCTGCGTGTGGCGCAAACGGCTGTGGGTTCTGAAAGTGTGGCGGCATAAGTTGCGGGTGGAAGGGATCAAGAGGCATTCCCGTATTATTCTGCGGAACTCCAGCCTGCTGTGAAAGAGAGAGGGGAGTCATCACGTTCATACCCATCCCAGGCGTATGAAGGTCACCAGCAGGGCTGTGATACACAGCACCCAACCCTCCTGAGTTCGGAGTATAGTAACCATGGTACTGATTGAGCGGGTTGATAAATTGAACAGAGTTTGGATCGACCATGGGGGCCATGAACTGATCTTGCGTCGGTGCCGGCATGGCGGGATCGAGTTTCATTTCCGTGTCCACGACGAACCTAATATCAATAAGGTCAGTCAGTGAACTATTGGGTAGGTTTCAGGGGTAAAGTAAGTGAGAACGTACTTGGAGGGGGTCATATGTCCCATTGGGAAATGGGGGTGGAGCGTTGCTGCGGCATCGTTGAGCGTAGCTGAGGGAACGACAACATCTGGAAATATCTTCTGGAATCGCTGAATCAGCTCCTCATTGGGCTTCTGAGAGTTCCGTCTACAAAATAGGATGATTATTAGTGTACAACGTAATTGTAGTCCACGAAACGGCACAGAAACCTACCTGTTGCGAAACATGGTGGCTTATTATCAAGAGCGTGAATACGCGCCGGAGAGTCGACAGAGCGGAAACCAGTCTGAGGTCAAATAGAGGAGTGGCACAGGAGTAAAGATAGCATCCAAGTTACTGGCGATGCGTATCTAACCGGGCGCCAGAGAAAAAACTGGAAACTCGAAGTCTGGGAGTTTTCCCGCTTTGTCCCCGCGCCCTTGGTGTTTTTGGTTGCCCGCGAAGCGGTGATGGGGTATGATTAGATAGAGTTCAAAAGCGAGACGGGGCTGATCATGGTATTAATGCAATCGCGAAACGAGATGAACGGTCGTCGGAGCAAGGTAAATGAAAGCCGCAGCGAAGAGCAGATGTGGCGAGTACTCCGTAGTGCGGTCGGATAAGGCGCACAGTTCATACGAAGCTAGAACTCTGGCAAAATCTGGAGAAGAGCGAGCGATGTCTGAAAGTCCTGCGCGGAGAAGTGTGTGTGCGCCGAAAATTGAGAGGAAGCGGAAGCCGCGGTGCTCAAAGACTCAAGAGAGAATTTGAGAGAAAGAGGGAACAGATTCGCTGCGATGGAGGGGCGGAGGAGAGAAGCAGCAAGTTTGTGGTGAACGGCTGCTCGTTGATAGCGGCTGTGGAGGTGGAAGACGAGTAAGACAGGACAAGACAGGAAAGGGGGGAAGGGGGGTCGTCAGTGCTCTCAACAGCAGTCAATAGTGGAAGCAAAGAAAAAGAAAGAAACCACCCAAAGATCCAGGAGAAGATGTGGGAAAGAATGCGATGCGATCAATCCAAGAGCGACCTCGAAAGGGGGGGAGCCACCTATAGGCGAAAGGCAGATGGGAGTGTGCTAGTAAGGCGGGAAAGAATGGTGTGAAATGGTGAATACCCAAGTGATAAGAACCCTTCTAGAAACTTAGACCTGGATTGCTCCTCTCTTTTGTTTTGCGTTGGTCAGTGGTCTACATGGATGTTCCAATTTTACTCTTTTCTCTGAATTCTAATGGAACGGAACCAGACGGGCCTCAACGATGGACATTGGATGCCAGCGGGGGCTGCTGTGGGTGTGGGGCAGTAAATACTCAAACATACCTACTTAGTATTAGCCCAGGATGGATTGGCGTTTCCGCCGTACCATGGCCGATACCACTGGTATTTTAGAATCCTGGAAGTTTCTGGTAGCCTCTCCATCGTAGATACTAGACTGCCGTCAGAGCCATCACCGTCCGGCGTCAGGGACAAGGCTGCTCCTACCACTGCAGGATGTCATTTTACGGGGTCTGTTGCAGACAATTGAATAGAGTCATCTTTGAGAATGCGGGGCACAAGGCCTTTTCAATGCCGGTATAATAATCACCCAAGTAACGATGATCAAAACCTACTAGGTTCCACGAGGAGTACTTTCGCGCGCTGTCACTCTAAGAAGGAGGTAATGGTGGCTGCTCCATGGCAAGGGTCATAGACCCATGGCGAACCTCTGGCGTCTCTTAGGTTCAGCCACAATATAAAGTCTCGCCCCAATGGTGCTGTGCAATCGGCTAGGGCAAGTCGGCTTGCATGTGGGCTGATTTTTGGCGGTTTCAGATTCTGGAGATAAAATCGCTGTCGGATCTGCTTCTCACAGGGCATGCTGTACCTAGTATTAATGATCTTCTTGAGGTCACGAAATCTAATCTGACGGAAGCGTCAATGAATTGGTTGCCTTGTACCGACAATCTGCAGTCATCACTGGACCACGATTTTTATAGCACGAAGCCGTAGTCGCCATTCGCTGTCTGAGTCGACATACCAGTACTTTAC
>Ga0073774_1000198_pt1 | contig 14719 bp, 11 predicted proteins | sample InSIn5gowninarea_FD_77487 | JGI IMG/M metagenome (GOLD analysis project Ga0073774, IMG submission 77487) | Clean room microbial communities from NASA Spacecraft Assembly Facility at Jet Propulsion Laboratory, Pasadena, California, USA -... ... | reverse complement strand
CCCAGCAGAACTCTGATGACAACAAGAGATGAAGACCATTGATTAGAAATCAACGGTGGATATTGGATAGTTTAGTAGGACGAAAATCTGAAAGGGCGGAGTAGGAGTGTTGGAAGCAGATCCCCAACAATGACGAGATGGACAATCGAGATTAAAACCTGTCGGGATGGGAAGAACCTCTAGCTTGAGCGGAGACATTGAAAGGAATATAATCCATGATGACGAAGTGGGACCCAATGGTCGAATCAAAAACACCAACGGTCAAGAAGGACTAGCGATTGGAGTAAAAGCGGAGTTGTTAAGTCCCAATGACAACTGAGTAGAGTGGAACCCACGATCAGAGGATTTTGGTCGGGAAAGAAGGGTTGAAAGTGGTGACGAGGGGTTGAACCATTGGATTGGACAAAAAAGGCAATAAAAAACATTGTAGATAGATTATGCATTTTAAAGATTCACATGTGTTTATATTCAAATTAGATAGATTATGCATTTTGATCGGGGCATTAATGTCATATAAACACAACAATTATGCATTTTAAAGATTTAAAATTTTGTAATTAAAAGTTTAGTGTGTATATGATTAAAATACGCACCAGTGCGCTATTGTTATATAAAGGCACCAATTACTCACTTTTAAAAAGATTACTCAAATTCCGCATTTAAAATTTTGATGCGCATAAAATTATAATTTTCACCGATTCCCTATTGTTATATAAATGCATCAAATACATAGTTTAAAAAAAGAAACACAAAATTCCATAATTAAAACTTTACACAAAATTTCATTTACATAGGTGTTTGTATATATTTGTTTTCGATGCGTTGTGAAAAGTGTACGGTTGTGTTTTTATTGGTACACTGGTTCATTTGTTAGATGCATAGCACATCTAAGGAAAATATGAATTAATAGCATTATAATCTTAAAAATTACTTTCAAAAGTTTGTTTGAGGTTAGAATGTTATTCAACAATTCAAGGTTGAGGGTATACACTACTAGAAATTCAAGCATATATGTCGTTGTGTATAAACACCCTTGTCGAAGAACCCAACTTGTAAGGTAATTGTAAATGTCTTGAAATGAAAATATTGCATAAGACTTTCTAGATCATGTTCCAACTTCTTTTTTTTTACTGCCACCATCTGACATTTTTTAAACTTGAGTATTTTGAATTTATAGGACTTCCTACTTATTTTTGGAGTTTCAATTCCTTAAAAGCTATTTTCTATTAGATATCAATATGAGTGATGAGGTGTTAGAGAGACCTATAAAAAAATGCTCTCTTCTTGAAAATTTGACCGTGAAATACTATGTAGGGTTTAGTAATTTTAAAATTGTTGTGGTATATATGAAGTATTTATATTTTAGATCCTATGCACAAGGTCAGTGATAGTGATTTTCCCATAACTGGTTAATATCAAAGTACATGTACTTGGTCTTTTCCCATTGAGGTTGGAAATTAATTTTGTGGGGCTCTACTAGAGCTTCATTGTTGGGTAAGTATACAAGCGTGAACAACAAAGATTTAAGTACTTGAAGGGATTTCAACCAAGAACAAGTTGAGAAAATTTAATTTTAATGAAATGAGTATCCATGTGCCTTCTCTCATAACTCTTGGTTTCTTCTTCTAACTCGAAGAACTCTAGATAGAAAGCCTATCTCTTAAGACAACAAGATAAGTGGTATAAAGCTTGAACATTCCACTAAAATCCTTGAAGAAGGTGTATGCAAAGGTATCAAGATTTGATGAGAAGGAAACTGATTTGCTTAAATGCATTCTCATAACTATTTATTTTTTGCAATCAAAGACAATTACTATCCTATATATTATGAATATATCCATGAACAAAGCTTCTTAAAGAAACTATTGGGTTTGCAAACATATTTTGGACAAACTACTCTACTTATAACATAAAATCTTGAGAACCACGATAAAATATGTATTTGCAAATATTCTTGAAGCAATATATGGAACTCTAGCCACAATTGAAGAGAGCAAGTAGGAAGATAGATGATGTTGGGAAACCATCCAACAAAACACCCAAAAATAATGTGATCTTTTGGAATGCAATGAGTGTTGGCTATGTACAAGATAATCATGGTAAAGAGGTCTTCAAATTGTTTTGTGAAATGAAAGGTGTAGGCATTTAACCAAGCTATAGCACCTAAGCTAGTGTTCTTAGGGTATGAGCTAGCTTAACATCTATAGAACAGAACAAACATGTCCATGATGTAATCCTTAATGAAATATATGAGTCTGATGTCTTTGTTGGAGGCGTTGTTGTTGACATGTATGCCAAATGTGGCAATACAGAGGATGCACATGTATTGTATAGGAAGATGTCAAAATGTAATGTGGTCACATGGAATGTGATAATAATGGGGATATTGAAATACAATTCATTTTCTATAGTTGTAGTTGTCACGCAACATCCACTATATGAATCAAGAATATGAATGACAAACCTTATAAAGAGTGTTTAGTGATTACCTCAAACAATGGTGAATATGCTATTCTTGCCACTTGTGGATACAATAAAGGGTATACCAATGCATGCTTTGAGATGTATGCAAGTGTGATGTGTATTTTTTTAGATGACCATTATTATATTATGTTTAAGTGCATATATCCAATTGATGTTAGATTGTAGCTAATGCACAAATAGGGAATGAATGTTTCCTGTAAGTAGGATTACATTTATGCATATTGAAATGTTAAGAAGATGGCATGCATTCATCGTAGAATAGATCATGCTAATTTATATGGTGTGCTTGTTAAGAGTTCGGGTATGGATGACAACATAATAAAATGCAAAGGAAGCTAGGCATAACAGTCAACCTAGTGAAGTAATGACTATAATAATGAATGGATGATCAAGAATGGATGAAATGATCAACTCAACTAACATAATGCACTAATTGCCTAGGTATCATCATAGATGTTGATGGCAGCTATAACACCCCTATTAAAGCACTAGTTTGTAATATACTTGTAAATTTGTAGATGTCCTTTGGTTGAAAACCAACAATATGTAATTGTACAATGATATTATTATCAATAAAATATAGCTTACTATGAACGAGGAAAAAATGTTGAGAAGAGATGGGGGACTATGAATCCATGAGATAGGGGGTGGCATAGAGCTTGTAATAATGGCCTTGGTGGCTTTAAGTTTGTTACTAACCTAATTCTTGACCCTTATGTGTTTATTAATATTCTATAGTAAAGCCTATGTTTGTAACCCTTGGTGGTTTGAGACCTTGACCCTAACCTTCTCATGACTTTGATTATTTTATTATTATTTTCTATTAAGCTTCCGAGTCCTTGTACTTTGGCTTATAGGCTTAATACGTGATTGATGTGATTTGGGTGTCTAGAGTGACCTGCATGGATGAGTTCTAGAGGTATGTGGTGCCCAATTCTCATGTGCCAAAACTCTTCACGCCTTGGTCAATTAGGGGGTCACACACTAGTACAAGGAATCCTAGTTCTACTAGTGGGGTCGCCCACTGGTGTATCTCTTCATTGATAAGTTCACTTGTTATTTATTTTCACACTACTGTATATGGGGTCAAAATTCAACAACTTAATCCGACAGTACGGAAAAAATTGGCCTTACTATCGGATATTACCAATTTAGTTTGAAAAATCTATTTTTTTTTAAAGTGTCCCAATGATCGTTAGATTATCCACATCATCATATTTTTTCAGTTTTTTTAACACATTGAAGGAACCGCCGAAAATTGGACAAAAAATCATTTTTGTCGGTTTTTCCACAAACATGCTATTATTGTCGAAATACCGATGACGTCCAAACTAACCATTGTATATTGACCAAGTCAACCTCTTTGTCTGCATCATCAACAACTCTTTATGTTCAAATTTGTCAAAATTTTGACGACAAAAAATCTATAAAATCATATCTTTTGAGAGTGGTTTCGACATTTTTTCTATACTAACGATAGTTTTTAGAGGTTATAGGGACTATTTTTCATGTGAAAAATAGAGTTATTTTATGTTTTAATTTCATTACAAATAATTGAACTAAAAAGCGTGATTTTTTAATATAATCATCTCTCAAGTTTGGTAAATAAAAATGTCACATAACATTACTCTAGAGGAAAATCAAGCCACAGTTGCTAGATTGTTTACTACATTAGAGCCAAGGAATGATCGGAAATGTTATTGCCCTTGGAATCAATGCAGGGGCTTCAAAAGGAGATAACTTTTACTAAGAACAACCGAAAAAAATTATAGGGAGAATGGATTACTATCTTACCAACATTGGTTTACCAACACCATGTAAACCCTATAAAGGGATTAATATCTTACCAATGTTATATAGGCTAGTCCATTATGATTTTTTTATACAAAGGGTTGTTCTCAAGACCCTATCCATGATTTGATGAGGAACACCCACCTTTTAGGACCTAAAACCTGATTTTATGGCTCTTGGACCAAGCAAAAGGTCCAAAATCACCACGTGGGAGTTGTAAAGGGAATCATTTTTTCTGCAAGTATCATAGGGTGCCTTACCTTATAATTAGAACACATAAGTAACTTGTTGTTAAATGCAAGTAACCCACATAATATTTCATTATTAGTGGTAATTAATAAGTGGTATCTATAGTTAATTAGTGGTAATTAGAGGTTAATAAGGGGTCATGTTTGAAGGATTGTGAGTTATTTAAGGGTAAATGTTCACTTGGTCCTTGCAGAGTCACCTCTTTAAATGTCCCACCTTGCATTCTCATTGCAAAATCAAGGGTGATCCCCTGAAATGAACAAAATACAATAAAAAAACAATTAATTAAACAAAATTATAACCCACGCATGGGCATTGAACCATAGAATAACTTTTGTAGATACCTACATAGGACTTTTAAAACATGATATGTATTGTGATTGGACAAACCACAACTATTATCTTTGTGCATATCCTATAATATTGCTATAAATTTCAACATTACATCCATTTTCAATACAAAGTAAAAGGAGGGTATGAATATCGTCCCTTGGTAAGTTATTTAATATATGCCTTTATATTGAATATTGTATTTGTAAACATTTGTATCATATTATTATTTGTTATATAGGACACTAACATTACTTGATTGTTTATAATTATAAAGGAACGACCCCCTAGGGCACTGTATGAGGAAGATGGCATTGTACAAGCACCTGAGGAACATGCAGCGAATATTGAAGTTTAAGTTAATGATCATTATATGGTAGAATATGATCATGCTAATAACACAATTGAAGATGATGGGACAAATAATTTGATTTAGGACACATTTAGTGTTGGAATGGATAATGGACATGATGACTTTGATGACATTCATGATATACCTCTACTTGAGAGGGAAAGATAATATCTTTATGAAGGCTCCAAAACAACTCTTCTATATGCTATATTATTGTTGGTCAACTTAAAGGTTGTGAATGGTTTGTTGAACACTTGTGTCACGCAAAGCCTAAGGTATGTAATATATTTTGTCACATATACATGATGATAAAGGTTTTGTTTTTTCTTATATGTTTTTTGTTAGTTCATATGTAAATGAAGGATGCATTATGTATGATATTTAACATTCTTTACATTAACCGTTCTTTTGTTTTTATGTTGTATATTGTTATATGAATTTCAATTACTGCCGTTAAATATTATATCTTGCACATACTGATGAAAATATTGGAATGGAGCATCAAGCTTTTGATGCATGTCCTAATGATCATATTATATATTATCGACAATATGCATCCAAAATGGAATGCCTACAATGCCATATCAGTCATTATTGAACCAATCAAGTGACAAAAAAGGTGCCTCACAAGGTTCTTCATTATATTCCCATAATTCCACATTTGAAGCAATTGTTCAGGTGTGAAAGTATTGCACAATTTATGGATAACCATACACGGAATAAAAGTGAAGATGGTGTTATTTGAATTCTTGTAGATGGTTTTGCATTCATAACATAGAGGGAAAATGGTCATGTTTTAAAGAACAACCTCATAATCTTAGACTTTCATTGGCAACTAATGGTGTCAATCCATTTGAAGAGCTCAGATCTATTCAGTCGGTATGGCCTATTTTTGTTATCAATAATAACATTCCTCCATGGATGTCAATAAAGAGGGAGAACATAATGTTGGCAATGATTGTTCCAGGTATTTGTTTACAATATTTTTTTAACGTAACATGTGATCACTTGTCTTATTGTCACTCCATTATCTATTTTATTTTTTTATTTACTCTTTTATATATATATATATGGTAGTAATTATTATTGTATGTTCAATCAATTAGGTAAGTACAAAGTTAAAGATATGAATGTATATATGGAGCCTCTTATTGACGAGCTTCTACATTTATAGAATGTAATCACTATGTATGATGTCTCTAGACCAATAGGTCAAAGGGAATTTCAATTGTATGCAATACTTGTATGGACATATCACGATGCCCCAGGAATAACACATATTTGTCATATTTTATAACGTTAAACTACACTTTAATAGTATTTAACTTCATGAATTTGATACGATGCGTGTTTTTTAATTAATCCCTTCATTATATATACTTAAAATTGATATGTTTAATCCATCTCCTATAGGTCTTCAAACAAAGGGTAAATTTGCATGTCCAATTTGTGGTCCTAAGATGAACTCTTGTCGTTCGAGAAGTTTAGGAAAGGAGATGTTTAATAAGTATAGGCACTTTCTCTCTAACAACCACATGTATCAAACGATTGAAAAACATATTTTCAATGGGAAATAAGAGACTTCACTAAAACCATGAAGAATGACACCTCACCTATAGATGTTGGAATATAATAGAATTTGTCAAGGTGTGGATATCAAATTGTCTATGTGTCATATGTGAAATGATTGTAATTTATACTTTTATTACATTTTGTTTTCTTTAATTGATAATTATTGTTGTAATCTCTTTAATTATGGTTATGCATGAAGGTCGTCAGGGCATTAATGGTCTTCCATGAAGAATGATAAGTTATCCCATACAATTTAGTAGGATGCCCTACTACAAGCACCTTCAAAATGTTCATTTGTTTAATATGATGCATATCAGGAAGAACGTACTAGAAATATTACGGTGAATATTAGATGGGAGTGATAAAGAAAAAATTGTCAAAAATTGTAGTGACATTAAGGAATCCAAACATGCAATGCGAAGTGTCGTTCATGAAAATAGTGATGGAGACCAAAATGTAAGTGTCCTTCCATGGTTATTGACAGAGCAATGAAGCAATGTTTTAAAAGAGGTCATTCGGAAAATTAAATTTCCCACGGGATTTTATTCAAACATAAATAATATCTTAACAAAGAAAGTTGAATTTGGTGGGGTAAAAAATCACGTTTGGCATACTTTAATTAAGGTAATTATTTTGGTATATATATTTCTATATTGGTATACATTGACGTTTTTTTGTTTTTTGTCTACTTTGGGAATAAATAATGATTTTTTTGTTATAGTATGTTCTACCTCTATCTCTCCTAGACAACTATGACAATAATGTCAAACAAGTTATATATGATCTTGGCAAATACATGAGTTAAGTAGTGGAATATATGCAAAGTGGTTGTTAATTCATTGTAGAACTTATATTTGACATGTGTTTTACTTATAATGTTCTATGATACCTTTTTGTTGAAACTTGTGATTTTCTTGCATCATTTGTAGATTGTTTTCATCTAAATAAATTTATAAAGAAGATATAAAGTATTGGAGGAGAGAAATTCATTTCCTAATGTGTGAAATGCAAAAGAATCTACCTCCAACATTTTTCAATGCACAAGAACATTACCTCATACACCTAGTTGAGGAGATTGAAATGTGTGGACCTATACACATAAGGTCAATGTGGATGGTTGAAAGGCACTTGAAATCATTGAAGGCTTTGGTTAGACAAAGATCACATTTTGAGGATTCTATGGTCGAAGGATATATGGTATATCAAACCATGGTGTATAATGGTCAATATCTTCCTAAATTAGTAGCAAATGTGAATGCATATCACATTTGGTATGTCAACTCCATAAACAAATTTGAAGGGAGCACCTATTGGGGCAAGGTAGAATGAGGAAAGTGAAAGGTAATTAGATGATGGAGATTTATAATACATTTGGCTATTAGTTTTTATGTATATAGTTATATGTATTTTGCTTTTATCCTAATTCTTACATGAATTACTATTAAGGTCTACCATGGTAACTAATTATATGTGAATTGATTTATTTTCATATAGTTGGTCAAGAGTGGGATGCACTACATTTATACATTGCAAAAAATATTAATTGGATGAAGGTATGGATTGAATGATGTATACAACGCGATGGTAGGCTATCATGGGAAGGTGTTGGTTCATTGGTTAAATCATCTCATCTTAATAAAGATACCAATGTTACACGGAGGGAAATTGATTTGGCATATGGTTTAAAATATAAAAAGGAAAGCATATATATTCACCCATACCTTTTCACACTTTCCAAGTATAAAATATGTTTATCAATTGAAAAAACATTTTTTACGTGTCTAACATATTTCAATTAAAACACCACAAGGCGTTGTGCAATGATCATAAATTTCACATTAAAAAGTTGGATGAAAAGAAGAAAACTTATAATTGTGGTATAATTGTAGTCTTTCAAGTGACTAATGTTTCCTCTAAAAGTGACAGACATCCAAAAGTCTCTAACAATTGATACTATGGTATTTGAATGATATACTTGAGTGTGACTTTGAACCCTTCAAATTAGTTATGTTCAATGTCAAATGGTACATCTACAAATGAATGAACATGATCTTGATAGAACAATTATTCAACATGATAATAGATTTACCATGGTTAATACAAGGTCGTTTGAGCCATGAACATATCACTATGTTTTTCCAAGACAATGCGAACATGTGTTTTACTCAAAGGCTCTAGGTAGGGGGGGTTGATCATTTGTTGTTATATATGATCCAAGAGGAAGGACTATAAAGTATAATGTAGAAGAAGAAGATGATGCATAGGAGCAAGTATATGTTCCAAATGAAGAAGACAAAGAAGGTGAATCAAACATAGGAGACAATGTTCTAGAAGATGATATGGACGATGATACTATCGAAAATGATGTTGATGATGATGATGATATGGCCAATCCTTTCAATTTTGATTCTAAATTTGATGATACATGAAATGAAGAGTTGGATGAAGAACAAGATCAAGGACATTCAAATGCATGAGGTATGTGATTATATGTATCCTATGATTTACTAATAGAAGTATCAACTTATATGGGTTAATAATTAATTGTTCTTAAGTTTTATGTAATTTTGTATGTATTATGTTGTATGTTTATATTTTAATTGATTTCATTTATTTTCCATTGTATAAAGTAATGGGATTGAGTAATTATCATCGTCGACGTCATCGTCATTTTCATCATCAACATCATCATTGGCATTACCCTCATCCTCATGACCATGAACATCATCGTCATCACCCCCATCATCATTCTCATAATCATCATCATTGTCGTCATATTCATCAGTGTCATTGTCATCATTTTAATCTTCGTCACATTTGTTTTCATCATCATCATCATCATTATCATTATCATCATTGTCATCATCATATTTTTCATCAACGGTATCATCGTGATCATAGTCATCATCCTTGTCATAATAATCCTTATCATCCTTAATGTCATCATCATCGTCGTCATCGTCATCTTAATCATCATCATTGTTATCATCATTGTCATCATCATCATCATCAACCTCATCATCATGATAATCAACATCATCATCATCATCCCTGTCATCATCGTCATTGTCATGATCATGATCATCATCATTGTCATCTTCATCAATGTCGTCATCATCATCGTCATCTTCATCACCTTTGTCATCATCATCATCATCATCATGACTTGATCATCATTTTTTTCATCATCCTTGTTTTCATAATCATCATCTTCATCATCATCACCATCACCATCACCATCATCATTATCATCATCATCATCATCATCAATGTAATCACCAACATCATCATCATCATCATCATCATTGTCATCTTCATCATCCCCGTCATCGTCGTCATCGTCATTGTCATGATCATCATCATCATCCTTGTCAACGCCATCATCATTGTCGTCATCTTCATCACCTTTGTCATCATCATCATGATTCGATCATCATTTTCTTCATCATCCTTATTATCATCACCGTTAGCTTTCTCATCATCACCATCAACATCATTGTAATCATCATTAGCATCATTATCATCATAGTCCTCGTCATTATCATTGTCATTGTCATTTCCATCGTCATCATCATCATCACCCTCATCATAGTCATGCACATCAATATCATCACCCCTGTCATCATCGTCGTCATCATTGTCATCATCATCATCTACATCATCATGAGGAACCTACTAGTGATGAAACACCAATAGTATCTAAGAGCATGATTGAAGACTGCATAGAGGGGCTCTCATAGGAGGTTTTTGTTTTCTCATAATTATGAATAGTTACACAAAATAGAAGAAACTTTCAATTCAATTGGTGTGGGGATGATTGGGAAACTTAGATGGAAATTTGGTAGGAACCTATTTTATCATCTATATTGTTGATTAGAAAGGTTGCAGAGGTGTCCAATTCTCACAAGAGGGTCTCTAGATTATCACACTATTATTTTTCTTAGGAAAGTGCTCTTTTTTCACTTTTGACTCTTTGATGAAGTGACAAAAAACTTCCTAAGTTATTGGCTTTAATAGCATTATCAAGTTTATGTGAAGGCATTTAATTTGTCTGATGTAAGTATTTAGGATTTTTTGTACTCTCTTGTCACTTTGTTGGACTAAACACATGGAATATTCTCATTGGTCGGTAGAGTATGATCTAGAAGAATTCCAACTGAATTTGCATTCTTATTCATTGTCGGTGACTTTTCGGTGAGGAATCTTCTCATATCGGCATAATAATTCTTAAGACTAGAGGGATGAATCCCATGGAGCTCTATTAGCCATTGATATTTAGAGTGGAAGTAATATATATTGCTAATATATTTCTATGGAGACCCATGAGTCATTAATCTATAGGGAGTGAATGATCCCGACTAATGCAGAATCCCTTATATTAGGTCTTCATTTATTTAATGAAATATCACAAGGATTTTTGAGCCACTGTTTTTCCTTTAGGGTAAATCTAAGCCATTGTGGAAATATTTTTTTGAGGTCCTTTCCATTTAGTGTAATCCTATATAGCCCCACTACCATTAATATGAGGAGCATAGATAATCTTTGTCATTACATGATTTTTGGTGGAGACTTGTGGGGATCGAGCAGGCCATATTTGGGTCATTGAGGGTTTTTTTTGCATTTTTTATGAGGCTCAATGGTCTATTGTTATAATTGGTGACTCAATATTGACCATTGTGGAGATTTATTTGATGGGATCCCTTTAAAACTCTATGGGATCCCACCAAATACTAATCTAATAGACAACTTTAATCTTGGCTATTAACAGGATCAATTTGCCATGCCCTCACCTCCTTGGGGATTTTTCATGAGAGCCCATGGGACATTTATATGAAGAGTGGGGCTGAATTCAACTGTCCACAACATTTATACTAAATTTATCAAAGGATTATCCCCCTTTTTAATATATGAAAGTGTTCCACAACACACATATGAGGAAAACAAAGGAAACAAAGAGAGGGTAGACCTGAAGACACCTTAGGATAGGAAAAAAACTATAGGATTTGTCTATAAATTTAATCTTGAGGAATATTTTGAGATAAGGACCACTACTACAATTGGTTGTGAAATTTGACGTTGTTTTTCAATGTTGGTTGGAAAATTTGATTGTGATCTCAAAATTTTATTTAGAAATTGTTGAAATGTACACTATTTTTTTCTTTTTTTGCCTTGACAAAGTTGTAATTCCAACGTGTAGCTATTCACATCAAAATTTTGACATTTTTGTGACATCCTATCCTCATAATTTTGATATTTAGTCCATTTGGTCCAAATAACCATTATTATTGTGAAGTGCTTTTCCACATATGATCTCTTCCTCCACCAATGTAGGTTTCCAATCATATTCTATCAATATGTTTTAATGCTCCACTTCATGGATCAATTCTAGCTTAGTTTCAATGGTCAATTTGGGAATTTAGTAAGCCACTTTCTTGGCATATTCTTCAACTTGTCTATACTTTATTTCCCCAAAGTTCTTAGTAATATGAGTTCCCAAATAAACAACTAATTCCAAATCCTATAAAGATTTCTAGGCCTTACCACTAACTAAGTCTATAAGCAATCTAGAGTCTCCTTTGACAATAATTTTTCAAAAGGTGAGAATGTTCCACCTTGATACTCTTTTCAACAATCCTAACCATTTTCGTAGCCTTTCAGATGATGCATGATTCTCAACACTTGTTTTTTATTCCAATCCACAAAAATTAAAAAGGCAAGCCCCCTTGGGGAGCCACAACAAACATTAATCCTCAAAGTTGAAAGGTTTATATGCAAGTGACTCTACAAAGAAGCATGGCCACCATTAAAATTCATATGTTACTGAGTGCATGCAATAGAAAGTTGAGAGTTGATTTCCATAAAAATGACCATGTTGACCAATTTTCAAGTAGGCCCAACAAACAATGTGTTTACCACCTCACTATCACACAAAATGACACTTCAAATGGCAAATGAAATTATGCATTTTAATCATTGAACCAGAAGATTGGATTCAAAAATAATTTATGATGAAAATCCATGAAAATATCAGAAAGGTGAAGCCTCTTAGTGAGCCATGACAAATACTAGGGAAATACAAAAATATATCAAATAACAATTATATAAAACCTAAATCATATGTTTTTATATTATAATTAGGTTATGAAGATGGCAAGTAAAATAACTGTGAGACATTAAGGTAGTAAGATATTATTGGGTCAAGAAATTTGAGATTGAATCCTTTGAAGGTTGATCTATAACCTTATGAAATTCTACTACATGCAAACTTAATTAAGTCAACTTTTTGTGATTCTATGAAGAATTGAGTTGCATGTGTGATTATATCGTTGCATTTTTATAAGTTCCTAGGAAATTATCAAAATTATTTGATAGAGTTGAAACATATTACATTATGGTTGTGTTAGACATCTCTATAGCACTGTATATGATTTAAATATTAGTACGGTTTCATGTGATCAAAGTTTTCTAAAAAACATTTGTGTTGTGTCATTTTATCTTTTATAGTAGGTTTTTAAGCTTCTTTAACATTTGGGTGGTTTCAAAAATGATGAGTTGGATGCATTTATTAGATCATATAGTAGGTTTTTAAGTTTCTTTAGCATTTAAGTGGTTTCAAAAATGATAAATTGGATGCATTTATTAGAGCATCTAGCATATGGTAAACCTTTCAGTTGAAATTTTGACATGCAATTGAAAAATTTAGAGACATAAAGCCTTCCTGCATGATATTAGACAATGTGAACAATGTTACTCACGTGTGACAACTTGTTATTCCATTTGGAAATGAGGTATGCCTAATGTGTCACTTTATGATTATGATCCATGCATGATCATGGTTAATTGGCACAATATTTATCTCTTGTTATTGGAGGATATATACTATATTCATTTTTTTAATGATCCATGCTTTTCCATGACTAGTTTGTAAAATAGATGTATTTTAGGAACTAACAAGCTTGCTTGAAGAGTGATGAAGTTCATATTTATGATCCTAGGACCTAGACTGGCCTAGGTTAGATGTTGGAAGTGTCCCAAATGAATATTAATAATGTAGTGAAATCAAACCTAGGGAGAGGACTTTTCCTAGTGAGGATAGTTAGCCTAGAAGTTATTACCTATTGAGACTAGGGAAGGGAAATATGTGTATGCCACTTTTGAAATAGGGTTCCTATGTTGAAATAGGGTCCATGGTTCAACTAAGTTAGGTTTAAATTACTAAACACCTATCATATTAATTAAGTATTCTTAACTCTAACCTTACACCCTAATATATTTTGGTGTGTTAATTACTTTTGCAGGGGGGTTGGAAGGAAGGGAGGATATTAAGAGAGAGATATATATGGGGAAAGCAAGATGCTATTATAATTATTTGGAATACATGTGAAGAATGTTTTTATTAGGGGCTTGATATTCATTTTATTTATTATTTTTTGTTATCAAATGATCCATATTTATGTGAGAACAAAATGAAACATAGAAATATGACAAAAACACATGAATGCAATAAACTCACTTTTTATTACTGAACTAAAATTACAAAAAATACACAATTGCAGAAATAACAGAACTTGCTTGAATGGTGATAGATTCTCTCTGAGAAGAGATGTGTCATCTATGTGCATTCGTCATCGTCACCCTCATCATCATGATCATGAACATCATCATCATCACCCACATTATCATAATCGTCATCATCTTCATCACCTTTGTCATCATCATCGTGATTTGATCATCATTTATGTGATCATGATCATCATTTTTGTTATCATCATTCTCGTCTTCACCATCATCAGTGTCATCAGCGTTTTCATCATCATCATCATCATCATCATTATCATTGTCATTGCCATCGTCATCGACATCATCATAATCATCACCCTCATCATCATAATGACCATTGACATCATTTTCATTGTCATCTTTGTCATTGTCGTTATCAGT
>Ga0073774_1000192_pt1 | contig 14817 bp, 22 predicted proteins | sample InSIn5gowninarea_FD_77487 | JGI IMG/M metagenome (GOLD analysis project Ga0073774, IMG submission 77487) | Clean room microbial communities from NASA Spacecraft Assembly Facility at Jet Propulsion Laboratory, Pasadena, California, USA -... ... | reverse complement strand
TTAGTCTGGAGGTTCTGCCAAGTGGTCAACCCACAACAAGTAGCAGGACAATGACTCGGACACCGACTTAGTGTTGGATCCTGAGTAGGAGGCAGCAAAGAAAGCGGCCATGGGACAGATGGTGGATGAAGCTACCAAGAAGGTCGCAATAGCGCACCAAGTCACGGATGATAATTTCGACTTAGTACGCAATATGGAGGAAACCAAGGTGCAAGAATTCTTGGACCACCACATTGCGGATGGCCAAACAGCCACATCCAAAAAGGCCAAACTCACGCATTGAGTTGTGAAGCCTGTAACAGCATGTGCATCAACTACGGCCAATTGGAAGAGCAAGGACTTGGACTCGGACTTGAAAGACGGCGGCAAATCAAGCAAGAAGCGCAAGTAGTCTTGTTTGGTTTTTATAGTAGCAGCTGGTATTTTGGGAATTCTATTGTTTTATGCGGCTGGTATTTTGGGAATTCCAGGGTTTTATGCGGTTGGTTCGGATTGATATATGTTGGGAATTTTGTTGTTTTACGCGGTTGGTTGGTTTTGATATGTTTCGTTTGGGTTTCTGCACTTTCGAATGTGCACGCAGGGGAGACTTGCGCGCTGTAGGACGCCGGGATGTGTCTTTAGTGAATAAGAACTGTGAATACCCTTGCACGTGTCTTGCACGTGCCCTGCCAGCAAACTGCACAAAGCGGCTATTTTTGCCATGTTTGTACGGTATTCAAATTTATTGTTCTTGTCAAGCATCAAACATAATAACAAAGAATGGCCAAAATTGCAAATATGGAACTGCTAATGTTTGGTTGTATATATAAATATATATATCTATATATGAGAATTGTAAGTTCATTGAAACTATGTGAGAGATATGAGCTAACCACGGTACACACAAATATCACTTTATCTTACGACTTCCTGACAAATATCACTTTATCCTACGACTTGCCCACAAATATCACGGTATCTTACAACTTCCCCACAAATATCACGTTATCTTACGACTTGCACTTGATCTCAGCGTACTATCTTACAACTCGCTAGCAAACGATCCACAAGCAAACGGCCAGACTGGCCAGGGCCAGATTTGCGACATGGAACAAGGAAAAAGCCCCTGTAAAGGTTGCTAGGAAAGATAAAAGTAGCTACCAACTACGTTCAGGCTATGCAAAAGCAAATACTAACACATACCGCTATAGGAAGTTGCAAGCATACCATGAAAGCATTGAGAGAGATCCAATATTACCAAAAAAGTCTTTAGTTTCTCATTCCATGTGCAACTGTCAGGCGTCTTGTCTTTGAGATAGCCAACGATATTATGAAAGATAGTAGATACTGGAAGGGATCGCAAGGGTTCACCAATGGCGTTCGGTTTTTGAAACTTGCTCTTGAAGCCATTCAGGAGGATCTCGAGCATCAAATGTACAAGATTTTTTGCGAGGTCGACGAGCTGGCATGTGCGACGGGTAGTAAGACAATCCTGTCGAGAGACTTCAAGCTTGCCAAGGAACTCTAAGAGTTCTAATTCAATGGGCATTACACTGGGCTGTTAGCAAAGAGTCCACAAAAGCCGCCGCAACCCAAACAAGCACAAATATTCGGCCGCCTGTTAGCACACTTCGTTCAAATGCGGTGGTTTAACAGCCTGATTAGTAGCATGATCTGGGTTTTGGTTATTGTCGCTCTCCCACGTTGGTCAGTCTTTTGCGCAAAGTGCGCCTTCTAATATTGACGTATTTTTGCAAAGTTTGATTGCTTGGTCTTTGTTAATACTCCTGCATTTTCGGCGTATATTTGCAATCACTCCTCCTGTATAGTTGTTCTATAGAAATATACGTCTCCATTTTGGCATGAGTCTAAAAGTGAGGTTTCGAAAAATAAGCCATGAGGTTTTGCATTTATGAATTACATTAATTGACATTCAAGTCGTAAGCTAATATAAAAACGAAGAGATAAACCAGTCAAAGTCTGTAGTGGGTGAGACATGCGCATTGCTAGTATTGCTAGTTGCTGGTTGCTAGTACTTGGGTGATGAATGAGGCGTCTCATATCTAGGGAACTTCTATATGATCAAATAGTCAGTTAAAGGCGTAAGATAGCATGAAAGTCATAAGTTAAGGGCGTACATACAGCTGATATCATTGAGATAGCTTGAGAAACAGGAGTCTCTGCCTCCATGATTGATACTAGTTGCTGGCTGCTTGCGCGCCCGCTAGCATTGATATCAATTGAGTTTTAATGAGAAGAGACGATGTATTGAAATTGATTAGTAACTAGTTGACAGTAGGCGCAATGGAAGTCCCAAGCATTAGCAGACTGAGAATTGAAAACAAAAGGCATTAGATTGTGTGCTAGAGGCTAGAGGCTAGAGGCCGAGAGATATCACCGGGAAAGAATTCAGAAAATGCAGTTAACCAACAAATCGATTGGTGATTGTGACCGATTGTTAAAAGAACTAGTATATTTAGTTGGTTAACCAATTGCAGTACCCACGTAAGACCACGTATTTCACAACCAGTCAAACACTGGTTGGGACCAATTAGGACCGATGAACTTTACCTTAACCACCTGGAGCAACCTGAAGGCATCTGCAGCAAACTGCTGCATGTGCACCGGAAACCGATTGGAACTGCCAAGATAACCAACTCAGTTGCAGTTAACTGATTGGTTAACTGTCACAATGTGAAACTTGATGACTGATTGACTCTTGCTAATGCAAGTGTCAAACGGGGGCCCCTTACCAAGTGACAGGGGTTTGGTAGATGATGCAATACTACTTAGTAAGGTAAAATATTGAATGAACATTCGATACTGGTATCAATAGTGGATTACTTGAAACAATTGCGCTTAAAATATTCTGATGAAAGGTCACAAAAGATCCCACAGGATGGATGAACTTGGCAAGTACAGCTTTGGTGATATGGTAGCTCATTCTAAAGTGAAAACCGCTTTAACACAAACACGGGACGCAGCAGCAGTGCTTTTTACATTTGAACTAAAAGTTATTTTGATACGCCTCGTCACAGACGAGGCAAGCAGCAGATCGACAAAGAAGACATGGTGCGCTTCTGCAATCGCACTCTGGAGAAACGGTTCTCTAATTGTTTTGTATCAGAGATTCAGATCGTCTGAAGAAGTTTTACCCAATTTGGGGATGCAGTTTGACACTCCATATTCAGATGTTTCTAAATTGTTGGATGAACAAACCTTGCGACTTTTTGCCTTTTGTCTCGTTGTCAAAGCACTTTTTGTGTGCCTGTCGACTTGTATATGGCCAAAAAGTTCTGTGTATTCTTTGTGTGCGCTTTCTTGTAGGGTACAAGATTATTTTGGCTAGAAAAGAATGATGAAAGATTACTATGAGAAGGTCTGCTGTCAGTGTCTTCGTTCTCTCATTTCCCCAACAAGCATCTTTTGTTTCTATTGACGATTTGGTACTATTGAATCATTCCACGCTGCTCTACATAGTTTCATTTGCTATCACAGTGTCGTCATGTCCTATTAGCATCACTCCCCTGTCCTTTCCACTTGATCATCCATGTATGACAAACGTTTCTTTTTGCTTTCTGTTGTGTTATATCATGTTCTTACGCTATCATAACCAACACATACTGATTCCTGTATCACTCGTTGCTATCTCATCCACATCCCTGTAAATCAGCATGGCCCCAACTCATCTTTGTTTCATTTGCTGCTGCCCAGTCATGATATCCCTGTTACTAGTTCTATTATGTACTGCACAGCCGCCTTCTCTCTTTACACTTGCCCCTTTAGGCTTGCCGCACACTTAGCCGCACACCCTCATAGCCAACTGTATTTCCCTTCCATCTCTTCACTGCTAGCGCTCACCCCTATATGTAAACTCAGGTTCCTACCCCTTCAGTTTGAGATAATAAGACATGTCAATTCTTCCATACATTCGAGCATATACATTGAGCCATCCAAGCCTTCGTCGTAGTTTGCTGTCCCCCCTGACCGTTACTACTCCTTTGCCTTTGATCTCCCTCTGTTTGTGGAGTCATCCCTCTGCGAGAGTCTTCCGCTACGCCTCCTGCTGTTCATTCAGCAACCCCTCTTGCTAGGCTTGCTCCGTCAAGTCCTTTAGATACCTCACTCCAGAGTGACCCACCGCTTTAACCCTCAATTGACTAACTTCTCCAATCTAGCAATTCGGTACCTCACTCCAGTGTGACCCACCACTTTGACCCTCAATCAGCAAACCTCTGAACTTGCCCCATTCTCCACACTTGTACAAATGCCTCCCAAGCAGTACAAGCAGTCCAAAAAGCCAAGAGCGGACAAAGTCAAAGCAAGAAAGCCGTAGAACCGAAGAGTACAGGGAGCAAAAAAGAAGAAAGAAGGACTGGCGGCCAAAGAAGCCAGAAAGCAAAGGATAACGTCTCTTTTGAAACTCCCCACCGCCCTAGATGGTATTATTCGAGCCATGCCCAGGGTAGAGATTGGATATTGAGGTCAAAAAAAACTGTTAGTTTGTATTTCTACATATAAATTTGTAAAGAATGGTACAAACCAACTGGTTTTTTTATTCCCAATTGCCAATCCCTAGCTTAGGGGAATAGTCAACGGCATCCTGAAAACTAGCCTTGCGGATATACAAAAAAATCTGCCCGCATTTCTTGACGAAATCAGCGATGCCAAACAGAGTAGGGTTCTTATTGCGCTTTACAATCATGCAATCCAAAAGTTGAGCACGCAGATACCTTGGGAGAAACCCTTCTAGATTATTTCCAAGAGAAGGACAGGAGACCGGTATGGTGGAGTCACCAGGTAGCCACCAAGGAGGTTTCCCTGAAATCGTTCAATATTCAGATCTTGGAGGTGATGGCAGTTTGCGCTAAACGATCTTGACAAAAAGCTGCAGAATCTATGCGGAAGGTAGCTGAAAGTTGGGGAGAAGCCTGGCAGCTGATGCTCCCTAAGCCAGAAAGATACAGGACGGATATCAGGCACACGAAAGCCCTCGCTTGGCAGAATTACGCCTGTATGACTAAGGATGAACCAGTCGTCGCTATTCGGGTGCTTGAGGACGTATGTCAGACAAGGCCACGAAAATAAAAGATCCGGCATAACTCTATACCGCTGCCGATATCAGGGTTGGCACAAAAAACTATCTAACCCTTTCAGAGAAGACGCGCAGCTCTGGTCGCATTCTGGGTGAGGTCAATGAAAATGGAAATCTTGTGGCCCGCAATCTAAATGGAAGCATCATCACGCTGCCTGCTCTGTCTGGTCCGTCTGGTCCGTCTGCTTTGTCTGGTCCATCTGCCTCCTCTAGTCTTTCTGCTCCATCTGCTCCGTCTGCTCCGTCTGCCTCGTCTGGTCCGTCTGGTCCGTCTGCCTCCTCTCATGCTGGCACAACAGGGAGCAACACGCAAGAACACCAGAATGTATTCACCCTTTCAGACCCTGTGAGTAGGCTCCTGCCAGCAACCCCTACAGCTAAGCTTCTGCCCCCGCAAAAGCTGGAAAAGATTGCTTGAGTGTTGAACGGAGTGCCTGAAGACCCTTTGACCCGGCCAATCCAACCAGAGGAACTGCCTGCTGATATCCTGCAGGTTCCGGTGAATGCGAACACACAGGTGTTCAAGCGGAAGAGGCACGCAGAAGACAGTCAAGATGGGCGCGCCAAAAGAATCCTCATTACCGCCCCGACGTACCAAAATCGCCTGGTTGTTCTGAATCCTCTCGCGTGGAATGCTCGGCCACTATTACACTCAAAGGATAGATCCGATTTGGTTTCGGCTGCAGATTCTATAAAAGTCGACCCTCGCAGGGCCCACGCATTGATAACGGCTTTTGATGATGCAGCGCAAGACGATGTTGACAACATGCTGAGTCTAGCGCATGCGGCATTTCGATACTGCCTGATACGGAAATGAGACCCGGCCCCTCCGCCTCTCTTCATTCCTGCTGTTCCTGTGCCTGGGCATGGCCCGTTACCGTCCGCATAACCCCGGGAGGCCCAACCCCCGCCGTTCCGCGTTCGACAATGTATGACAGCCCGAAAATACGACTTACCATCACTGAATCAAGGCCTAGAGCTCCGCGGACGACCTTGTGGACTTGGTTCGTGGCGCTCCAATGTTGCGTAGCGCGCAGCTGCAGGCTGGTCACCAGACTAGATTTGTGGTACGCGCAGGAAGCTACCACATCTGTTCCTATCATTCCTCCTGTCTACAATGCTAAATCAGCTTTGAATAAAGAGATCAGGCCTCCTGTTGTTCTCAATCAGAGTCTCTCTGAATGAATGACTAGGTGTGTGGTACGCCCAAGAACCTACCACATCTGTCTCTATCATTCCTCCTGTCTACTATGCCGATTTGGCCCTAGATGCAGAGAAAAGGGCTCCTGTTGTTCTCAATCAGATTCTCTATGGTTGAATGACTAATCCTGATGTCACCTACACTAAAATCATGGTCATGCCCATCTGCGATTCTAGCCAGAAGGAGTGCGGATCATTTAGGCAAATGGGTTTTCTGGTAGTGAACGGTGGCACTATTGCGGGAGTGATGGTTATCTTGATTGTTTAAGTTTGACTGTGTTTGATTCTGAGGATTGCTGGCCATGCTGTATTATATTGGTTGATCGCTTTTATATGTCTCATCGGCTTTATTGGGGGCCGTCGGGTAATTGTGGATGGGTTTAAATTGAATGTGGCACGTGAAGTTGTTAAATCGGTAGCTCACTCTGGAGTGACCATGTTCACTTAATATTATACTGAATCATTCCACTCAATTGTACTTTGTACATGTAACCTAATATACAAGCGGAAGTGTTTAATGAACTTTGGAAATCATACAAGAACATTGATTGCCCAACATGATAAAACCTTGGCATCCAAGCACCCGACGTGGAAACATGATACCTGACGCAGCTAGGAGCGCCCCACGCTGCTAAGAGCGCCCGACGTCCAGTCAAGTACAACAAAACACCATGGAGCTGACAGAAATTCAGTTTTTGCTGATGGAGTTGATTCCAACCGTTGCGATATTGCAAGTTTTTAAAAATTATTCCGGCCTCGTGATGGCCTGTTGAATCTCGATTTCTTTTGGGATACTTGGGCGCTGGGCCTTCGGCAATTAGAACTTCGATTTGCAACTCCCTGAAGCGAACACAGCTCAATCTCAGTGCCCATGTTGGAGACATCTCTCCCGCATGCACGGGGTCTGTAGGTCAAACCTTAATCTCCCTTATAGTTGCACTGGTCCGGCTGTCACAGCGCAGCCACCGCACTGCCACTACAATGCCACAGTTGACACTTGGCATTGCGGCCGCACCCTTGCTGTATTACCTTACTTCTCTTCCGCCTTGATATGTTGGTTTCTATTGTATTCTATCATGTTCTGTCATGTTATATCAGTTTCCATTTGTTGTATTTGTAATCGTTTGAGTTATGTTTGTGCTACGCATGCCGGTTGCCGCCGCCAAGAGTGCTCCTATCAGCCGACTATATAAAGAGGCTGTCAGAACCTCTGTGCTTGTTTTTTTTTCTCTTTCTTCTTTACGCAACGTCTTGTTACCCAAGCCGCCTTGTATCTAGTCAATCTATACTTTCTACCTTTCAAGTCATAGCTGTTAGTCAGCCTCTAGTCCACGTCTACCAAGTCCAAGTCCTCGCCAAGCTCCAGTCACGCCCACGCCTTGTCCAGTTCTGCTAGCGCTCCCTAGAGTCCAGCTTTTCATCACGCCTAGTGCCTTGCACCGTTACATTGTGTTAGACGGAGATTTCATGTTTATTTCTGGAGAATAGACAACTTGGTGTCAGGAATTTGGGATCATTCAGTCAATGTCAACAGCATATCACCCAGAAACTGATGGCCAGGCTGAGGCAGTCAACAAACAGATTCTTCAGATTCAGAGAGCCTTTGATCTTGAAGGAAAGAATTGGGCTTACACTTACCCCCTCATCCAGTCTATGATCAACAACTCCACTGATGCCTCCAGGAAGTGTGCACCTTCAGTTGCACTTCTTGGATACTACCACTCCATGAATCCCAAGACTGACCCCCCCATCCTCAAATCCTATATTTCCTGCCACTCTTTCAGGCATAAACAAATTCATGACAACTTGGGAAATGCCAAACTCCAACAAGCCAAACAAGCCAACAACAAGAGGAGAGCAGCACCTTTATTTTTCAAAGGGGACAAAGTGATGCTTTTCACCAAGAACCTTATCACCTCTACATCCAAACTCAAGCCCCTATGGTCCCTTCACAGTACTTGATGTTAACCATACTATGGACAGCTATAAGCTTGATTTCTCTGAAGTACCAGAACTTTCACAGATCAATCCCGTCTTCCACTGCACTCTCCTGAAACCTTACCAACCTAATGACCGTCATCAATTTCCTGCTAGAGAATTTGAGAAGCCAGCTCCGGTTGTAGGAGACTTTTGGGAAGTAGAGAAAATCATGGAATTTAGGCAGGAACCTAAGACCCACAAACCCCGGTATAAAATTAGAAGGAAAGGATATGGACCCAAGGATGACTCATGGACTCATCCAGATGATATCAGCAAGGAAATTTTACAAGAGTTTTGGAGAAGTGGTAATATGGCAGCTACTTACAAGAAGAGACCAGTTGGTAACTTTAATAAGAGGAGGAACACAAGGCAATCAACTTTGAGCATGATTGCTCAAGACAGAGATAAGATTATGGGATTGTACGATGGGAAAGTCATCAGAGGGAAAGCTTTCAGAAAGGGAGCGATGTAAGGGAGTGACCCTTACTAGGGTTACACACTGGCATGTGATTGTCCCAACAAGTTTTCTATTAGGGAACTTTGCCAATCACGTCATTTCATTTTGTTATCTAATCTTGTAATGACTCACAAGACCCAGAGTGGCCCATTCTATAAGTCACCTGTGAGTCACCTGTGAGTCAACAAGGCAGACTTTTGTATTTCAAATCAACTATGATGTCATAGCAGTATGACATCATAGGCTGGTTGCCATGAAGGCACCAACACCCAACTAAGAGGCCAGAGGAGTATAAATACCCCCCTGTTTCCCCTTAAGTTGGTTTCCTATTATTCAAGCTTCAAGCCACAAGCAAGCAACAACCAACAGATTAGATAGTCACTAGATAGTTACTCAATTTAAAGAGTATACCAGTTAATCTTTTTCACCTATTAACTTGAGATATGTCTTAAGTTAATCAAAGCTTGACTAAAGTTCCATGCTGCTGGACAGCTAGTGAGTTCATCCAAGCTTCAACACATTTACAGTATTTCCGTCGGAGAAGTCGTTGGTGGTCAGAAGGAGGTTTAGGCGGTTGACGAGGGGTTAAAGCCGAGTGCTGACCTGGTAGATCAGCCTGTCGGAAAGAACAGGAGGTGGCGGATCAATATTGGTGTCCGCCTTGATGAGTAATAGATAACTACGTGCGCTCAGTAGAGTAGGAGAGGACGCAACGTAATGTCACGGGACTAGGCATGACGATGACTAAGCTAGACTCTAGGGAGCGCTAGCAAGGCTTGGTCGAGGACGTGAAGATTCTGGACGTAATTGTGGAACGGATAAACGTGGACAAGAGGCCAACACACAGCCATGAGAAGAGATAACAAGAGTTCTATTTGACTAGATACTGAGGCGGGAGAATAATAATAGACTAGGCGATATGAACAAGACGTTGCGTGAAGAAAAAGAGAAAGAAAAACAAGAGAAGGAGGATCCAGCTCCTTATATAGGCGACTAGTCAATACAACCATAGCGGCAAGTAGCAGGCCGTTTACCAATTGACAGACAACAACAGAACCAAGTGAAAACACAAAGAACCAAATAGAACCGAACGGAAACCGATAGAAACCAACAGAAGACAACGGAAACTACTTGAACCAAGACATGACAAATGGACAGGCGAGGGACGGTGGAGCAGCCGCAACGCCAAGGCTTGGCGGGGGCTGTGCAAGGCTGTGACAGACTTGGCGCGGAGACTATGTAATGCAATCAGGATGGGTCGTGACAGCCTACAATTGTTATTGCTGAAAAAGTTAAATGACTGCTGCAGAATGATCGTTTTCTTTGTACTCAAAAGAATTGCCAGGTCAGTTGAGATGAAGGGACTTTGCATGCAGACGCTAATTGTTGCAACATGAAGGTTTGGCCCGACGCCAGGCCGAGTAGTTGGTTGCTTTGTTTTGGCAGGAGTATTTTAGAACCATGAAACGTGCTGATCAGAAAGACAAGACTTTCATTGCTAGCATTACCGTTGGATTTGTGGCTTCAATTGCAACGGCAGTGAAGTATGCTTTTTGGGAATGGGTAAGTGGTGAACAAAAGCGGGCTTCTTTAAACTTTGGTCCCCCGCATGACAAAAATACGTCTGTCTACGGAGTGTATGTGTCTGCGTTTTGGAACAACGCTGATATGATATAGCTCAAATGGACTCATATCTGGGGTTCCTAGACCGTCTCGGCATTATGTTCAAGAGTATGGTTATTGAGATAATGCAACTTGACTTGAACAGACGCATGAAAGCAGTTACTAGTGCTGAAAAATAACAGACCACTGAAATTGCCCCGCTCATTGAAGAAGACCTTGAGAAGGAGCTTGGACTCATGAAGAGGAACATGAGGACCTTGAAGAAGTCTCCCGCTTCCATAGGACTGTCGGCAGACGTTCCTACCGCCGCACCTCTGACCGCAGACAGCTTGCGTCCGTTGTTCAATATCTTTGAGGATCCCGCAGATGAGCATTTGCGCTCTTAGCTAGGGGCAGTCTCTGTTGCTCATGGTGCTGGTGAAGATGAGGATGATGTCGGTGATGCCTTCTCTGATACGACTCCTCGTGCCAGTGCTGCTCCACCTGCTGCTGTGACTTCAGCCGTTTCCCCTTCTGTTGCTGCTCCTGTTTTTATTTCTGCTTCTGGTCCTGCTTCTGTTGCTCCTACTAGCACTATCCCTGCTGGCAATCCTGATTCGTGTGCGTCCGCTACCTCCTGTCCCAAGGCGCCCGGCCCATCCCATCACTCTGCGCGTGTCTGTGCACAGACGGCGCCTATCCATAGTTTGCTGTCTTTTCCTCCGTAGAGAAATCTGCCATCGCCTCCATCAATGGATAGTCGCCCTTCCAGTCCTTTTCGTTTCCCTCCTTGCGCTTTGGCGGACCTACTGCCTAAATTGCACTCTGATGCATTTTATCCCAGCAATGAGGTGGTAAACGAATCTTTGTCACAGGACATCAATAGCAGTCGCAATTAGGATAATAATACACACTCACATGTATCGGCGACGGTCGTGGATGAACCAGCATAGAGGTTGATAGATGCGCAATGTTTGCTCGCGGAGCAAATGTGTCTTTGGGTGGCTTTTGAGACATTTCTTTTACCATGTTTGATATTGGTGTTGTTTTATTATCTTTATTATTTTGGGATTATATTGTAGAATGAAATGGCAATATGGGATGATTAGTAATGTTATTGGATTCCCGGCAGCAAACAGTAGTATGTGTGGAAATGAATTGTCTCGAAATAAGCTGGTGCTTTGACAAAGCACTATGTCTGAATATTTTTGAGTGTCACGACTAATAAGCTGACGTCAAGAAAATGTCAAGATAATGAGATGTTGTCAATACAAGGCCTGCATGTCTTGATAGAGAGGTGATATATTCAATCACAAAATTGACATCTGGACAATAAATACAAATGTCCGAACACGTACACGCTCTGCCTGCAAACAGACCCTGGTTGTTGTGAAATAACCCCGTCTTGTTTGAAAATATCTGCAGGGCTTAAAGTGTCGCAATGAAATCTAGTTGCCGCGCTGCCGGGCTTGTTTGAGCGTCAGGTGGAACACCCAAGCAAAATTGTTTTTTACTAATATAACTAGACAGTGTATTGACCAAATAATAGAAAGGAAGAATAATAAGACGTTATGTGAAAATTGAACAGAAAGATGTACATGCTTGGGGAAGACCAACTTCTTTTATGGATAGCTGGGCAATATGGCCTGGACAGCAATCTTCCAGTTGATTATGAATTGTTGAAAGAACAAAGAACAAAATGAAAACTGACGGAATCAAATGGAAAGATACGGAAACTTGTAGAAACTAATGGAACAAAAGCAGGCAAGACATGATAGAGATAAGACAAGGATAAAGCAGCTGCACGGTGCTTGGTGGGGGCTGTGCGGGACTTGGCAGAGGGTTGTGATGCGTGCGTCTAGTGGGGCCATGACAAATGATTGAACTTTTGGGTATATGGATAATCAAAAGTACACAAAAAAATTAGTTTATAATAGTATATCAAAATAAGTATAGCCAATATCAGTATATAGTTGATTCTAGCTATAAATAAACTTTATCATTTGAATAAGATTCAGTTCAAGATTCAATCTATTCCCTATGATGTTGGTTGAAATATTCTCCTGCAAAAATTTATTGTTTTAGTTATTTTTGATATATTTACAATTTGCGCTTCTGAGTGTGTTGCGCATGGGGGTGTATTATCATACAGTACTGCATTATAGCAGGACTTGGCCGTTACGACTGTCATAAACCTTGGTTACCGCTCTCTTGCCACTATCCTTTCTCACAAGGTTGCTGTATTTCAGCTCTATATACATTATTGTCAATCCATTATCTCATCAAACAAACGGATTAGCTACACTAGTTCGGCATGGCGGTCACGAGTAATAATTACAGTTTATCCACAACTACGAATTCCGATACCATGTCAAGTGGTCTTCTAATGAGTCAAACCAGACTCAGTCACTCTGTCCTCGCGAGCTGTTATTCGGTCAAACCGACCTCCATGTTGCTACGAGGCTTCCACTACTCTTCGACCGCCGAGGGCGGTAAGTATCCATCATCATCATGTCACGATCTATTGTTACAGCAAATCTAACTTGATTATCTAGGGGCGCAGTGGCGTCCCTGAGGCTCTTTCGCCCTATCAGAAAAGTCCTCCCTTGGCCGATAAGCGATCCTCAAGGTCGTTTGGGGCTCAGGAGGCATCGAACACCATCACGAAGGAGTGTGAGAGACTCCTTTGTAGTGTTATGAAGCGAATTTTCTTCGGTGCTGGAAGTCACAATTCGTTACGTAGCTCTGACATGATGGTGTCGGTTGATAACCCAGATATCAAGCTCAAGTCGAAGTGTCCAGGCATTGATAATTCTAGCCTTGAGACTGAATTTCTCGAAGTTTGGGATTGTGTGGGTGAGGCCTCGTTTCGAGGATTCATCTATCAGCTTGGTCGGAAAGACAAGTCTTTGTTTCTCTTTTTTGAACAACTTTCAAACCTTCCTTCTAAGGATGGGTCAGTATATATTCACCAATGTTGCAGCCTTTCCACTGACACTTTGTAGGCTCCTAGCATTGATTGAACTTGCATCGGAATGTTATGAGTGTGATCGTCTGGTTATATGCCTTGATAGACAGTCCAATGATTTGCGTAAGTCAAAACATACCCCTCATGTTCATCTTATCCTCATTATTATTTACTAGATGCCCTCATTCGTGACTTGGGATGGTTCGGATTCGAGTTATCGACCTTGCGATTCTGGATCGATGCTTGTCAAGGCAGATTGGCTGTGGCCAACGACAGCCTCGATTTTGTTTCTACCAGTGAACAGTGGTTGTTTCTGAGTATGGAATTGTGAATATACTGAGCAATTATCATAGGCATGCTTCTGTGGAGTAACATGGTCTAAATTGTTGCGCATAGCTATCATTTCCAAAATAGATGTCCTCAGACCCACGAACCATAAACCTTGTCTTTGCTTGATTTTAGCCAGTCACTTGGGAATTTGAGAAACTTCATTTCTATCATCATTATATGCCAGTAGTTGTAGTTGATCAGGGCGGGTTTGGGTGAGTAGAGTCATTACACATCGGTGACGTAATATGTATTTACATCAAAAAAATACTCCATCTTGTCCCTTCTCTCCTGGCTTGTGGATTACTTTATTCGATCATTCGAATACATATGGCTTTGAAAGTTTTGTTCCAGGCTTTTGACATCAGCTGTCAAACTAGCCATGATTTAGTTGGTATGATCATCTGTGTTATTAATTCTGTACTCAAATCAACACTGACTCCACTCATGCTGTTAATACACCTCAACGCCAGCAAAACGCCCACAAAACAATTACAAGACCCAAGAAACTCCGTGGTTGTGTATGCATCTCTCATTCTAGTGATTCCGAGCAAACACCTAGGTGCATCAGAAACATAATTACCGTAGTGTAATATCCGTGCTATGTTCCAATAGTCAAACATTCATCAAGGGCATTAAACAACGCTCCATGATCGTCCAGGCCCGATCCCTCCCAGCCCCCAAATGCATCGCTTTCATTGATGTTATCCACTTCCATTATGTCATTTGAGATATCAGTGACACCAAGTAACATTGCCGTATCTATCTGCGAAGTTGACTTCTGGTGGGGAGACCCGTCTGTCCAAGTTCCGCTAATGCCGCCTCGTGCCAGTGTGTTGACAACATTATGCTCCTGTTGTACATTCAAAACCTCTTTCCAAGCTGACTGCTTATGCTGATAGTCTTCGGGCTTATCCCAACCACATCCCATGATGCGATGTAGCGCCAATGGCATCTGGCCTAGGAAGTTGTCCCCAAGGGTAAGACTGAGACGAAACTCATCCATCCCTAAGAGAGGTCGCTGTTCTAAGGAGTTCTGATGAATGATGACGGCTGAACCACTCATTCCGGATTCGCCAGTTTTCCTTAGCTTCCGCACGGGAGATTTCCGCATGAGCGTGAATCCGTTTGCTGATTGAGGGTCAAAGTGGTGGGTCACACTGGAGTGAGGTACCGAATTGCTAGATTGGAGAAGTTAGTCAATTG
>Ga0073774_1000191_pt1 | contig 14854 bp, 14 predicted proteins | sample InSIn5gowninarea_FD_77487 | JGI IMG/M metagenome (GOLD analysis project Ga0073774, IMG submission 77487) | Clean room microbial communities from NASA Spacecraft Assembly Facility at Jet Propulsion Laboratory, Pasadena, California, USA -... ... | reverse complement strand
TTGCATTTCTTTCTAGCTTTTCCAATCTTATTTCTACATAGTAGTAGGTTTTGTACTAAGACCCATGGAAACCCACTATTTCTTATCTACAATAAGATCCTTCATCTTGAGCTTTCAAGCAAAAAATTTTTAGTTTTATTTTCAAGAAGCTTAAGTCTAGACAATTCTCCCTCATTGAAATTACCAAGCCCGTTATTATTAAACACCTCATGAATTTCTTTCTCAACCTCTACCAATGACATGTCCTCTACCTTTCTTTTATTTATGGGCCAAGACACTACCCTATCCTTCACAATTTTCAAAGAGGAAGCAAACTATTTACTAGTTGAGAGATTAATATTACTTGTTGGGTATGTGTTAGATTCTTTCCATGAAGATTGCCCCATTTTTGGTTTGTTTTTCATGGTTGTTCAACCAATGGTTTTCATCCCATTGTAATCTAATTTGGGTTTAGTAATAAGGGTTCTAGAGGTTACAGAATACCTTATATTGTATTGTGAATGGTTGAATTAGTAAATGAAAGAAAGAGAGTGGTGAATCTCTAAGTTAAGTTGTTTTTTTCCATAATGGTTTCTAGGGTAAATCTCTATGTACTCTATATCATTGCTTACTTTTCATTTGCTTAAGAATTTGTATGCATTGTTTCACTTAACGGGTTTAAAACTTACATTTGGTATCAAAGAGAGATTTTGGATTTAAGGGGATGCCTTTATTGCTAAGGTTTTGGCTCATTTTGATAGGGTAAGTTTATCTTAGATCTATGATAAACTTGGTTTTAGTGGGATCTCTACAATGGTGATTCTTATGCTGAAAGAATTGCAAGCAGTTCTAGAGTGGAGATTGAGAAGTTTAATGGGAAAAATTTTCAGCTATGAAAGCTCAAGATGAAGGATCTTATTGTAGATAAGAAATAGTGGGTTTCCATGGGTCTTAGTACAAAACCTACTACTATGTAGAAATAAGATTGGAAAAGCTAGAAAGAAATGCAAGAAGTATGATTTGCATTTGCCTCTTAGATTTGGTATTATTGAATGTCTCTAGAGAATACAATGAAAAGACATTGTGGGAAAAGTTAGGGAATTTTTATTAGTGAAAGTCCCTAGTAAATAAGTTGTTTCTTCAAAAGAAACTATATCACCTTAGGATGGAAGATGGTGACTCTGTGATAGAGAATCTAAATGCCTTCAATACTCTCATAAGTCAACTTGTCTTTGATGATATTAAGATGGAGGAAGAAGACAAGAGGATTACCTTGTCATATTCTCTACCATACTCTTGGGATAGTTTGGTTGTAGCAATAGGATGTACTGCTCAATCTGCATTAACGTTTGAGGATGTAGTTGCATTCTTGTTATCAGAGGAAATGAGGAGAAAATTCATGGATAATTAGATTACCGATGCCTTATTAGTGAGAGGTCATTCCCAATATAGAAGAAATAAGTCCATGGAAGGGAGATTTAAATCTAAGGTAGATCTAAAGCACCAAGAAAATCTTTGAAGAAATTATCCTGGAAATGTGGTAAAGATGGGCATTTTAAGAAGGATTGTAGATAAAAAAGTGTTGAAAGAGGTAAGGGGTCATAAGATACTCCTTTTAGAAAAGGAAATACCTCCTAAAAGAAGGAGAGGATGTGTATTTGGCTTTTACAAGTACATAGTCAAAAAATGATGTATGGTTGATCAACTCGAGTGCTTCTTTTCATATGAATCCTCACGGAGAGTGGTTTTGTAACTATGAAAAGTATAATGGATGTGATGTCTTCCTAGGAGATGACTCAATATCCAAAATCATAAGGCATGGAAGAGTTAAGTTGTTGTTGAAGGATGGAAATATTAAAACCCTTCCTAGTGTTTTACCTATTCCAAATTTGGCCAGAAAACCTTATATATGTAAGTAAAATTAGTGATGCAGGTGTACAAACTATATTTCTATTAACATCGTTTATATGGTAAGAAAAATCAAGTAAGATTCCCTCCTGGTGCTTCAAGGACAAAAGGGATCTTGGATTTGATACACAGTGATGTGTTTGGTCTTTTACATGTTCCATCACTAGAAAGATCTATGTATTATATTTCCTTTATGGATGATTTCTTAAGGAATATGTGGTTATATTTTTTGAAAAAGAAATATGAGGATTTTATTAAATTTAAGGAGTTCAAGGCTCTTGTAGAAAACTAAATGAGAAATAAAATAAAATTGCTAAGAACTAACAATGGAGGTGAATTTTGTGGTAAAGAGTTTCAACAGTTATGCAAGCAGTGTGGTATATAACGAAAAAATAGAATGGAGTTGTAGAAAGGATGAATGGGATGCTAATGAAGAAGGCAAGGAGTATGCTTAGTGGTGTATGACTAGCACATAAGTACTAGGGATAAGCTCATGGCATTGCATGTTATTTGAAAAATTGATCACCCACATTAGTGTTGGTCAATAAAACTCCTCATGGGGTATGGTATGGTAAGACACCTTTTGTTGCACATCTCAAAGTGTAAAGAAAATAACAAGTGGGAGAATGTTGGGTATGTGTTATATTCTTTGCATGAAGCTTACCTCAGGATTGGCTAGCTTCATGCACAATTAGCTTGCGTTGGGCAAGCGAAGGGGATGGAGCCCCCAAATTTTTTTTTTGGCTATCTTTTGTTCGTTTTTTTGGCCACTAGTTTTTATCCCATTGGAATCTAATTTTGATTTAGGAATTAGGGTTTTGGAGGTTGCAAAATACCTTATATTGTATTGTAAACAAGTGTATACAATGAAAGAAAGAGAGTGGTGAAACCCTAAGTTAAGCTAGATTTTTTTTGTAAGGGTTTCCAGGATAAAACTTTGCGTATTGTGTGTATGTGTTCTATTATTTAGTTTATGTTTGCTTAAGAATTTGTATGCATTTCTTCATTTAATAGGTTTAAAACTTACACCAAACCTTCCAAGATTCTTTTACTAGTTCCTAAAAAGACTCTTCCACCAACCAAGTCAAATTAAATTTAAATGGGTTGGATGGCTTGTTGTCCTGAAGTTCTAATAAGAGAAAGATTGGTCAATGATATGACATGCCACTAGACTCCACCTATGATTTGTTTCTATGCATCAACTGAAGCAACAATTCCAGAACTAGAAAATGATCAAGCCACTAGGAGACAAAATCCCTACCTTTTCTATTATTCCTCCAAGTAGGGCGCAAAGAGATTGGTTCAACATCAACTAGCTTGAGCTCTTCAAACTTGTGTCAAAAGCAGTCAAGGAGATGGTCCACTATGGCTAAATCCCCCTAGACCTCCTTCCTGCTCAGGCATTCAAGTCTCCACCAATGATCAAATTCCCTTCTCAAACAAATTGCGAGCAAAAAAACTCTCCCAAAATAATTGCTTCTCCTCATATGTACCATATAGATTCAAAAAATTTAGCGACTGGTCCAAACCTTTACTCCAAAATTTGATGCAAAGGCTTGAACTTACAACAATTGAGTTGGTTAGTGTTAATGAGGAATTCCAACCAGTGATTAAACCACTAAAGAGTCCTCTAGAATCCACTAACATGAATTCTTAATGTTTAAAAACCTTCCCTAGTTTTGAAATTAAAACAACCCCAACCCCCATTGTTTCCTATAACAACATAACATCGGAGTGTTCCTTCTCTACTAACCTACACAAGGTCGGCCTCTTGACCTAGCTTCCCAACCTCCTAATATTTAATGAGAGTTTTAACATAAAGACATGACTTTATGGGATAGTAGTTCTCTACGAACCCTAGAAATCACCAATTGTTTACCCTGTTGAATTTCAAGAGATGCTTTCTCCTAAGCATAATGAATATAAGAATTCCTTCCAACCTACCTAGAAGAAGACAATGTAGAATGCTCTTCCCCTGAACCTTTGGACAACGCAACATCTTCCTAGTTTTACTAGATTTAGACCTCAAATCATATCGTGGCTCCCTTCTCTTATCCATGGAATTGAGAGGAGCATTTATCTCCTACCCTTCAGCCACAGAAAAAAGGCTCAATTAAATTACTGGTTTTAGAGCTAGTAGCAGTTGAGGAGGAGCATGAGAGAGTAGTGACAATGGTCTTTGTAGTCCCTTATTCCCCCCCCCCTTAGGCTTTATCTTGCATGATGAGACCTCAGTCGGAGTTGGTCATTCTATCAACCCCTCCAAATTTACAATTATAGAAACATAAACAATAGGAGGAGACTTACATGAAAAGTTTGCAAGAGAACCCTTCCCACCACCATTTATAGTAGTAGCATCTTTACATCGAGCCTCCATTGGCATTAAAAGAGATCTAGATGATCCTAAAGGAGGAGACACAAATGGAGGAGTGCTTGTTATAGGCTCTAAGGGAACCCCACAACAATCAACCTTCAAATTGTTCTACCCAAGATCTTGCATATTGTCATTAGGCACTAAGCTTGGAATGGAAGCACCGCCTTTTGAAGAAACAACATGCAGCATGGAAATGTGGAGTTGAGAGTCTTTTTCTTTCTTGGGCTCATTATTAGACAAAGATTGTTTCCTCTTTCATACTTGTCTAATGAAAGGGAGTGAGTAGAAAGCAACTAGGTGTCCATATAGGTGACATCTTGAGCATATAAATGAGATATTTTGGTAATCCAATATCTAAACATATATCAAGCCCCCTATCTCAATCTCCAACCTCTCCAATAGTTCGTCCCTCATGTCAATCTCAACCAAAATCCTTGCGATTGAACATTAGTGACTATATAAGAAAGAGTCATCCACTCAAATGGTTTCACCTAGAAACTTTCTTGGTTGTGTAAAAAACTTCATTGACCAAAACTCCAATGGCAGTCCGAGGTTTTTGACCCAGATAGGGATTCTAGTTTTCTTCTCATACCATGGATCAAAAAATGGATGCCAAGGTTATAGAGAGGGGTAGGTGAAACCCTAAAACAAACAGCTAGCAAGTATTCATTCTACAACCTTCTCTAAATGGAATGAAAAACATAACCAACCTTTAGTTAACATCATAAGTGTAGGCCCATATCCGATAATGGGCCTCTAGTGATGTTGTAGCCAATTGTTTAAGGCATCTTCCAAGATCCTCCTCCCAAAGAACTTGCCTATGAGGTTTTTTTCCAAGGCAACCCATGATTTAGCTAACCCTAATGTCTTCCCCCTAACTATCTTCACCCTATTCACCTTTTTCTTGAGAACTTTGTGTGTGTATTGCTTCTTATACCCATCCCCACCAAAAAAGCTCCTTCTCCACTTCAACCTGAGATCTTAAGAAACTATTCCAGTCGAGCCCCTGACCAAAAAATCTAGAGCATTTTACTTCTGAGTCCAAACCAAGAAGGCCTCCAAGCTCTTGATCCCTTGCCAAAATAGACCTATCCCTAAATGGAGGCGACAAGGAAAAGTGATAGATTCATCAAATGATGGTGAGGAGTTATGCATCATATCACCATCATGGGCTCTTTCCAAAGAGATCATTAATGGATCCGAACTTGCTTTACTAGACACTGCTCACTTATTTTCTGCCCTAAAGTTGTTATGTAATACCCAAGTTTTGACCCCTTGAATGTATTGGCTATTATGTAAGTGATGTAAATATGTGATGCATGATTCCTAGTGTGGAGTTCAAGGCCAAGGCCATGCTAGTGAATGTTTAAGCTTGTATAGGCAAGTATTTCCTACGATAAATAAGGTGGACTATGGGCTAATAAGGCACCATGGTGATGTAAATTGTGTAAACATCATGAATTAATATAAAGGCTACAAGATGGCTACATGCACAATGCAACACGGTAAAAAGGGTATGAAACTTCCTTCCACCAAACACTGAAAGATGGGTTGTGAGGTATTAAATCCCTCGATGACAAGTGTTGACTTGGGGAGGTCACGTGTGGGAGATATGAGTTAGCCATCTTCCTTAATGATTGTACCCCTGATCATTTAATCACCGCCTAGAAGTGGTTGGTCAGTCCTTTACGTAGTAAATGGAAGCCATATTTGTGCGAGTCAGTGGTTCTATAGGACATATTAGACCGTATGTGGTAGTCGTAGGGAGACTCACCGCTTGGGTCAAACTTATCCCAGAATTCCCATTCGCAAAAGGATACCCTGCTTGTCCATTTTCTCATGCACTCTTATTCCTCCGCCATTCTCTTGTCGTCGTCCATGAAGGAGAGTTGAACCCTGCGATTGTAGAAGCTCGAACCATGAACTTTCATATCAGTAGTTCCTTGCTTAAGAGCGTGTGAGTGCAATGTTGCAAGGGTCCAATTTAGTGCGTAAACATTCTGTTGACATTGTGGTATTGGGTTGTTGTAGTATAACTGTGTTGTGATGATCCTTGAAGTTAAGTGACAAAATGACAGAGTGATAACCTTGTGAATGTGTACGTCCCATTGAAGCCATGAAGTCTTTGGGACAAATTGTTTAAGTCTAACAATCCTCATAATTGAAGTTGGTCATAGTCTTATTGTGAGTCTAATGAACATGTGTTGATAGAGTGATAAGTTATTTAGGGAAGAAAGGTTTGAGAGATTCCTGTGAAGCCAATGAGGGATGAAACCTCTAGAGATTGAGAGCAAGAACGACTATCTTTCTATGCCCATAGCTGAATAACACTAGAAGGGAAGGCCTGCCTGAGGGACTGTGTAATAGAGAAATGATGTCTTCCTTGTGTTGCATGGGTAAGTATTTTGGATGCTTGAGCTGCTAGTCTAGTTGAGCTGCCCATAATTGCTTGTAGACGGTCACTGGCTTGGTTTGTCTTTCCCTTTTCCTTTTGGAATGCTTTGAAGGTCCAACCGCACACTAGTGTAGCATTTTGTTATGCCTGTGAACCTAGCCGAGTCTGGCTTGGCATGGAAAATCCACTATGGGGTGGTAGTATGCTTGAATAGTACATGTTGTGGCTGTGAACCCAATTGAGTATGGCTTGGCATTGAAATCCCTATGTGTAGTCATGAGATAGAGTTTGATGTTCCCTACCTTGGTGGAAAAGCTCATACCCAGCTCGGGGGTGGCCTCTTTGTAGAGAGTATTTGTGCAACATAGTGCCTATGATTGGGAGGAACGTTGCACACTTGTAGCCAATCATGCGAACCATCTTATTAAAAGATAAGTATTTTTAATGATTATGAAGCACTATGTATTGTCATGATAGATATTCGTGATTTTGCTTGTGGTTATGCATGATGGTTGATTATTGTCTTTTCTATGCACAAAGTTATGTTGCTTAATAGTATTGACTAAGATGCAAGTAGTATTTGTTAAACTATAAGTATTCCACTTGGTGTGATGGGGTTGATCTAGTGTCTTCAGTCGCCTAGAGGTCGCGTAAAATGCACGTTGATGTGCATGTTTGACAACATCGTAATTTTGATATTATAGATAGTTGGTAAGATGCACAGTGAATCCGCATGCATGCAAAAGGTGTGTTGCAGTGTGCGCATGATTATCGAAGTATATTCTTTTCGTGATACACGGTAATCTCATCACACGAAGTAATCGTTGTCGGGGCATAGAGAATGGTATGAAGTTGTTAGCCCAAAGCTTCGATGTGAGTGCGTGCCCACCATCAGAGGGGGTGCGTTATATTTGTCACAAGCCAAATTAAGTCATCAAGAGTTGTGACGTGTGCAGACACATCTATGTCGTACGAGGGCTTGGTGCCGCGAACGAAGAGTCACTTTGTTGCATGTAAGTTGACACGACAAGGAAAGGATATGTGTGACGCTCGTTGTGCGCCGACCCCCTGGTCTCATGTCACAGTTACAAGAGTGACAAGATAGTCGCACGTGTGATTCACATTGCGCCCTACAACCGTTACTGTGCAGGGGTCGTGATAGGCGGATTACTCATTGTATTCAACAAAAAAGAAAGAAAAGTTTTTGATGCCCTGTTTCTTGAAGGTATTAAGGTAATTGGGGACATGCCATGTTAGGAATTGAAGGTTGGTAATAATCAAACATGTTTAGGCCCTCAATGGGATCTTTGTTGTAGTCCAAGTTCGACCTTTACATCTTCATCTTCTCAGATGCTACTTGTTGTTCAACGCCTACTTGTTGTTCAACGCCTACGAAACACTAGCAACCATTTGACTCATCCCTATGGAACCCTAACAAAAATCCAACATTCTATTTAACCCTAAATTCAATATAACAATCTAATGAATGATTCCTTCACGCACGAAGCTCTAATGCCAACATATAGTATCTAACTCACTGAGCTCATGCAACACCTTGATGCACATGTTGAAATCCCCATCACTTATAACATCCTCATGCGAACATCGAATTCCTAGCTTGCAAAACTCCCAATGCACTCTCATCTTCATTGCAATTCCAATTATCCACATATCCCAATGCACTCTCATCTTCATTGCAATTCCAATTATCCACATAAATATAAAAAGAAGAGTTTAGTGTAACCCATACTTATCAAGAGTGCATTATAAAATATAATGATAGGAGGTTAAATGTAGTTTATAATATCCTTCAATATCGTTGTTTTTTCCCCAAAAACTCACACATTGTACACATGCCAACACCCCACATAATCCCAACCATCATACATAGTGTCGATGCTATTACGTATGGCATGCTGAATCAACGTGATTGCTTAAAACAATATTAATCATTATCTAAGTTACCTTACACGAAACGATTCCATCAAAGTTTTCGTATTTGGTAGATCAATGATGATTGCATACCCTTCATTATATATGAAAACAAATTTGGCAGCACTTGGAAAAGTCAAAGGGCGTTGTATGCTTTCGTCAAAACATATAAACGAGTGAAACTCACTCACTGAAAACAACATACCATACGATACGATACGGTTAATATAGGAAAAGGTTAACACATAATGATTAGGAAAGCATCCACGAGAAAACGACGGGGGATTCAGATATAGATAGACACGTCCTCACATGGCTTTCGGACGTGGGAAAGCTGGGAAGAAAAACAATATTCATTCTTACACCACCTGGAATTTCTGAGGTTGTAATGCTATGTTTAGCACCACACACAGAGGCGCAGGCAGACATCTGATTAGCAGCAAGAATTGAATAAAAAGAATAGGTGCTATCCATTACTATTATTAATGGAATGGGAATGCGCGTGGTTTTGCAGAGGTGTGGTCAGATGGTGTGATTTTTCTTCTCCTGCCGCTCAATATTCTTCTTCTGCAACGCAGTCTTTATGGCAGGCGATGATGTGGCATCCTCAATGCCTTTTCCTCTTCCCCGCCTATTTCTTTTTCTTTCTGGTGGACTAAATATCATTATCATCATCTCGTTTCCTTCCCTTCATGGCCATGGAGTCTCACTCGCCCTCCGAGAGCTCTTCCTCTCATCCCCATCTCTGCGATCTGGCAGTATTTCAGAATCTGCTGAATGAAGGTACCCCAATGAATTCATTTGTTTATTTCTTCTCTAATTTCAGTGAAAAATCAGTCACTTCATGTTTGGTTTTTTTATTTCAATTCAGAACTTATAAAGAGCGTTCATCTGTATCAACTGGGAGATGGCACTATGTCTGCTATTCAACGAGAATTCATGTTTTGCCCCAGCTCCTATAAGCAGATAGGCCTCGACAATATTTCACCTGTCCATATTTGTGGAAAGGGAAACGCACAAGAGTTTATGGTGAATCTGCGGGAACGGGAAGAGCGCGGGCTTTGGATTTGTATTCTTCATTATAACTGCAATCGCGGGCATAACAACTTCACAATTCCCAATATTCTCAACCTAGCCAGGTGGGCATTGCATGGCTTCGCTAGAAAAATATAGCATAGCCTAGATTTAATCAATCAATGATCTATAAATATAATATATTATAGGTTTTGGCTATAAATTTAAATCGAGATGTGTGTATCCATGCAGGAACCCTGCACTGAAAACCATACCAGAGCTAGCAAATGATCTTGATCGCGTTGCGAGATTCAAACAAGCGTTAGATTCTGCTCAAGCTCAAAAATATTTGGGCGAGAACAACGAGAAAATGTTAAACTGTGGATTAACTGACACGCAGTCCAGTCTCCTTAGCATTGAGGGTTTCTGGCCTGCTATTCCTGGCTTAACAACTGTGCAGGACTGTATTGACGATCCACTCAGTAGATCCTCTAAAGTTATTGAAAGTCCTTTTCGCATTAATCGGGCCGATAACTTTTATGGCATCATGAACATCTGCAATGAACATAACCCTAACCCTAACCCCAGGCAACCAATCACCGCATACCGGAACGGTATGCAGCTATTCTTTTTCATTTGCTTTTATTTTCTCTTTAGTTTTATGAATCTTATGAATTCACGTTTTGAAGATAACCACCTAGCAGAGATCAGAGTAGAGGATTCAAACCGCTGTAGCTTATGAAGGAAAGGGATACCTGACATTAGTAGTGCAAATGTCTGGTTATTGACCTTAAAATTTGTAGCGACTCAGCATCACAGGCGAGAATAATGCTTGCGTTTATTTTATTTGTGTGGTAGGGTGTTCATCTTGTAACCCAAATGAAACGAGCTCAATTACAAGCAATAATTCAAGATGCCTTGACACGGAAAACCGCACTGCTGATCAAAAGTCAAGTCTAAGTATAGTAGACATGGCAGTGATCGAGTCAATCGAACACAGCCGTGCACCAGAGAATCCAAAGAATGATGCCTCTGAGGATCCATCAATGTTATCCAATAAGCAAAATAATGAGGAGCTTCCCGGTAGTGCTGGTGTAAAAGGTAAGAAGCCGGGGGCACCAAGTGAGGAGAAGGATGACAATAGGCAAATCTACCGAGCACCCACCCAGCGTGTTGCCAACATTGCACTGAAGGATCTTGCAAAATACTTTGATGTGCCAATCACTGAAGCTTCAAGGAGTTTGAAGGTAGGGCTTACAGTCTTGAAAAGGAGATGCAGAGAATTTGGCATCCCTCGTTGGCCACACAGGAAAATCAAGTCCCTTGATAGTCTCATACAAGATCTACAGGTAAATTCTATGGCTTTTATATTTGCTTTAGGAACATCTCTGTATCCTTGCACTCACACTATAATATCATGAATATCGAAATTGTGGTTCTTTCTCTATGACACCCGTTCTATTATGTCATCCATTTAACTGCAAAATTATGTCAAATAGGAGGATATTTGAAGCTAGTTCTATTATATATTGATCAAACTATGGTTTCATATAGATCGATGTCCTTGCTTCTATTCCTTTGATAGTGGCAGTTTATGAGAGGCCTACAGATAAATTTCACTTCAAAAATAGAAGGCATTGTTTAGCTACATTATTTTCTTAGCAAGTGATTTGTAAGTAGGAGATACTTTTCCTATTGATTCAAATTATATTTTTGAAATGATTGGTTTGGGGCAGGAAGAGGCCAAGAGACAGGAGAGAGAAGATAAAGCTGCAGCCATGGCAGCAATGAAAAGAACAAGGATATTGGAAACTGAGAGACGAAAGATTGAGAAGAAACCCGGAATAGACATTCAAAAGGACACTAAGAGATTTCGACAGGACATCTTTAAGAGAAGGCACAAGGCAAGAGTTCTTAAAAAGAAGCACGACTCTTCAAACTCCAAGTCGGAAGATGGAGATCCATCAGAAACAGTTACATCAGTTTCCACCATTCTATCATTGATGATAGATGAGGCTAGAACTTCCCCATCTACCAATTAATTATTTGTCTATCTTTTGTTTTTTGTTGCAGAATTTTCAGCAAATAAGTTCTGGTAGCTTCCACAGTTTATTGTCAACACAGTTGATGCAGGACTACATGCATTTTTTTAGAAGCCTGGTCCATAAATTTTACTTCATCAACTTCTTCCCAAAGTACTGTACCTATAAATATATTGGAGATTAAATTTCAAATGGTTGGAGATAAGTCAGTTTTGTTATTGATAATACAAATGGTTGTTAAAGTCTCAAAGTATTCAATGCAAGTCAAGAAGTCTATTCCTTGTTGCCTAAATCCTCTTAAAAAATAGTATATGGACAAAATATCCATCCATTAAGTGATTATTCAATAGAACTCTAACATTTGTACCCACAAAATGCAAATTTGATTTTGAATTCTTTTATGTTTAGAGGTTATGTGGTCAGTATATCAAATGACTATTTGCGTGTGTTTAAGAGCCATACCCCACTTAAGTACAGATAAACACCTTTGTCATAGTTCATGGAAAGCTATCATCCATCAATATGAATCAGAATTCCTGAAACTTATGTTCAAATAGTCACCTTTATCACTGTTCATTACCAGCTATCATCAGTCAATGTGAATTACAAATAAAATGCATGTGTCATAACGTGGGGCAAGGGGCAAGTTTGTTTTTTACATGTTTTGAAAGGGTCCAATAGCCCATGACAAGATCGTTATTGGACCCAATTGGCCAGAAGCACGGGGTGTATGTACAGTCACATTGATTGAGGAGCGGGAGGATTACCACTATGAATCTGGAAATGCTTTGCTATGACGGGATGCTCTGCCTGTGTTGCGCTTGTGCAACACTTTTTTCCCAGACTCAACCTGCAAATCACAGAGTGACATACAATACAATAGTAGGCATATAAAAGTGTTAGTCCTCAATTTGCAAACACCAAATCTTTAGAGATTTTTATAAGGATTTACTTTTATGAATTTTACAAAAATGGAAGACTGAGATAAGAGACATGCCCTTAGTGTGGTTTGGATTTCCTATGGATTCCTTGTCATGCTCTTCTACTGTCCTAGTGCTTTTTTCTTTGAGTGCATGTGAAGAGCATATAATTAGTGTAGGCTGAGATATTTCTAGCCTTTTCCACTCACGATAAAGACACCATTATTAGGGTCACAACTTACTGCATAAGCTGTTTAAAACGTAGATTACTTCTGGACTAGGTAATTTGATAAGATTGACATGTCGTTGGTTCTCTTGTGTGCAGAGACTATATGCTCTGTACTACTGTAGAAAGCTTCCTCAAGTTTGAACTAAGCACTAGAATGATGAGACATAGTTACATGGCTATTGTCTTTGAGTCGAGAGGCTCATTCTACAACCTAGTAGGGGGATGTGTAATTCCTTCTGTGCTCAACCTAAAGTTGACACGTGTCTAAATTTAAAAAATAATAAAATATTACTTAAATGTAAATTTATATGTCCACTCTAATAGTCTACACCTATGGTTTTGGGCTCATGGTTTTGAACCCATGGTTTTGGTCCCTTGATTTGGCTGGATGATTTTCTCTATTTTTATATATATATATATATATATATGTAATGGACATGGAAACATATAGAGGTTGTATAAGATAAGAGTTGAAGTGAAAATTGTTGTATGTAAATTTTCCCTATGATTTTTCTCAATAGATTGAGTTAGGCTTTCCAATTAAAATCGATGATGTTATGTTATAAAGGGTTTGCACCTCAACATATTTGATCCCTCTTGGCTCTTGGTAGATCTGGGTTTAAGATGGACCTATGCTGGTTTATTGTATATTCTTATGTATTGACATATCTATATACTTTTACTAAAAGTTTTCTTTGTTGGAGTCATGGAGTCACGGTCAAACTTGATCACTCTCCTACAATTTTGTAGTCTATATGTATAGTGATCAATGCTGATTATATCGTATCAGCGAAAGTATCGGCGAGGGTCCGGAATGTAACTTCTCGGTGACATCGGCGAAAAATATCGGAATATATCGGAAAATGTCGCAAGAACTCAAAAAAATACAAAAATGATCATTTTTTTTCAATTTTTTAAACATCTAAAGCAACAACAACATCAAATAGACACATTGCTACATAAATATGAAAATACAACTAATAAATAAGATGCATAAGGCAACAAGTGGTACATCATGATCACATATCGAAACTAAATTGAAAATTCTGAAACATGTTCCTTATAGGATGATACAAAATCACATCAAATGATCAAAACAAATGTATCTCATGAGATGAATCATCATGAGGCATCTAGATACTACATAATACAATGATAAATGATAGGAATCATTTATTCCCTCTACCCCTTTTACGAGCAAGGGGCACCACTCTTCCTCTGAAAGCAGTAGGCGATCTGGAGGTACTCGGGATGAGCTTGGGGTGGAAGCTCCAACTGCTCGGGTTGAGTTGGAAGGTAATGTGGCTGAGGTGAAAGCCAAAGTAAGTTGTGCCTCCCAATCCCATTGCATGTCTCTATGGAGGTGGTGGCACTAGCGGCACTGAAATCAATCTCTTCCTCAAAATCTGTCTCCATCGGAAGTGGAACATTCTCCTCCTCCTCCTCCTCCTCATGTATATAGTATTAGCAAGTAAAGGTGCATCTTTCATTTTGATTTAAGTCTTTTTATTTTATTGCTATTAGAATTCAACTTTTTTATAGCCCCACTCTCTCCCACACACCAATATTATAAGGTAGAAAAAACTTAGCATGCCTCATCAATGATTTTTCTCGAGTGAAGGGACATCAACATCTTGTTTTTTCATTCATTTCTTTTTTTCGTGGAGCGGGGTCCACCAAAAGTATTCCAAGTGGGTACTCATTAAACAAGGATAATAAAGGTAACATAGTCAACACTTACTGATGCTCAAATTTGTATGCAAAGGGGCTATAAAATCAACTTTCCATTAATGTATGTCAACTTTACATTTCATAGGTACATTCCACAATCGAGTTTCCAACTAAAATCCAACTAACCCTTGTTCATCTTTTCGAGTACATTTTTACTAAGGTCATGACCAAGGAGTTCAACAATCAACACCATCGACATTGAAGTACATAGAGGGGGAGGAGGAGGAGGAGAATGTTCCACTTCCGATGGAGACAGATTTTGAGGAAGAGATTGATTTCAGTGCCGCTAGTGCCACCACCTCCATAGAGACATGCAATGGGATTGGGAGG